>MDTD01157601.1_pt1 | contig 13274 bp, 9 predicted proteins | sample 811221 | NCBI WGS metagenome assembly MDTD01 (sample SAMN05326646, study PRJNA326480) | marine metagenome | isolation source: seawater | place: Pacific Ocean: South West | collected 2011
ACGACGCGCGCGATGGAGACGTTATTTTTACGCGCGAGCGGCGCGCGAGACGAGGACGAGGACGACGTCGCGCGCGCGCGTGGGACGACGAAGAGGATGCGAACGGCGACCGACCGAGGCGACGGGCGAGACGAGGCGGCCGACGAGACGAGGACGGGGAGGACGGGGAGGACGATCGGGCGATGCGTCGCGCGGCGCGCGCGAGGCGTCGCGAGGCGCGCGCGGTGATGGACGCCGACGTCGACGACGACGATGATTTCGACGCATTCGTCGACGACGTCGACGACGCCGGCTTTCCCGACGTCGTCCCGTTTCTCGACGAAATGCGCGCCGCGGCGTTTCATCGGTTCTTCGACCGCGACGACGGCGTTCCGCGCGATGAACCTCGCGCGCTCGCGAGGGAAACGCTGGAAACGCACGCTCCTGCGAAACGCGCGAGAGACGCGTTCGGCGCCGCGCGGGCGCCCACGTGCGCCGTCTGTCTCGAGGACCCGACCCCTCGCCAACTCGTCCGCGAGCTTCCGTGCAAGCACTGCTTTCACAAAAAGTGCATAGACCGGTGGTTTCGCGCGTCGAGCGTGTGTCCGACGTGTCGAGCGAACGTGGGACCGCCGCCGCGCGTCGACGTCGTCGATCGAGGGCGCGCCAACGCGCTCGGCGTGTATCTAGAGGTGGTCGCCGCGCTCGGTCGACGGTTTCGCGTCGGCCTCCCTCGTCGCCGACGGTGACGATTCGCGCGTACATTTAATTTGTTGTTGTTGTTCCATGCATCGTAGCGTCCCGCAGCGCGCGGTGCGCGTTCACCGAGGCGACGCGCGCGACCGACGCGCGCGAATTTTTGAAAAAATGGCGGTTGGGGTGCCCGTTTCCAATCATCACCGTCACACGGTCGCGCGCGGCGTCTCTCTCGCGCCGCGCGCGCGCGAACGGTGCGCGCGAGCGTCGTCGTCGTGGCCGAGACGCGAGACGCGCGCGACGCGAGAGAGACGCGAGAGAGACGCGCTCGTTCGTGTCACGAGTGATGATGCGTCTGGACGCGTTGGATGACGATGACGACGACGATCTCTTCGCCGCCGTCGACGTCGACGCGGTCGCCGCGCGCGCGACCGCGAGTCGCGCGCTCGCGTCGTCCACGGGGTGGAATCGCGCGTCGAGACCGACGGAGGAACGCGACCGCGGGACGACGATGACGAAGACGGAGGGAACGCGGTTGGAAGACGTGCCGTTGCGCGCGCGCGCGGACGCCATGCGACGAGATCGAGGGGAGGGACAGTTGACGGTGACGTCCATGTTCGCGGCGGCGCGCGGGGAGCGAGCGCGACCGACGACGGTGGTGGGAGAGGTGCGAGAGACGATGGCGGGGACGACGACGACGAGTCGAGGCGAAGACGCGGCGGCGAAGAGACCGCGGACGAAAACTGACGCTATGTCGGGTGGGGAGAAGAGGAAACATCAGTCGAGGTTGCCGAAAGCGTTGATGATACGGAAGACGAACGATTCGAGGGAATTGGAGGCGTTGCGGACGAATTTGCCGCCCGAGGCGTTGGGCGAGCGAGACGGGCGAGGCTTGACGACGTGCGCGACGGCGGGTGGACCCGCGGGATTATCCATGGATCCGGAGGCGATTCAGACGTACGTGTATCCGGCGCAGATATCGAGACGGGAGTATCAGTACGAGATGGCGCGAAACGCGCTGTTGACGAATTCTTTGGTGTGTCTGCCGACGGGATTGGGGAAGACGCTCATCGCGGCGGTGGTCATGTACAATTATTACCGATGGTTTCCCACCGGGAAAATCATCTTCATGGCGCCGACGAGACCGTTGGTGGATCAACAGATGTCGGCGTGTCACAACGTCGTGGGGATTCCCGCCTCGGACACGCTCGTGTTGATGGGGAGCACGAAGAAGGACGACGAAGGGTCGAGACGCACGTTTTGGAGCGAAAAACGCGTCTTCTTTTGCACGCCGCACACAGTGGCGAACGATTTAGAAAACGGCACCCTGGACGCCAATCAAATCGTGTGCGTCGTCGTCGACGAGGCGCACCACGCGCGCGGACAGTACGCCTCGGCCGAGGTGCTCCGTCTCCTTCACGAGCGCAAGGTGAAATTTAGATTGTTGGCACTCACGGCGACGCCCGGTCAAGGTGTAGAGGAGGTTCAAAGCGTCGTCACGACGCTGCGCATCGGACGCATCGACTTTCGAAGCGACCAGGACCCGGACGTGTCGAGGTACACGCACAAGCGAGAGATGACGGTGGAAAAGGTGAGACCCGATCAGGCCATGTCGCACGTGCAAGACATGCTGTGCGATTTATTGCGACCGTATTGCGAAAAACTCCTGCGCATGGGCGCGCTCGGCGAGGCTGGGTGGCGCATGCAGACGTTCATTAACAACAAGGTTACGCACGGCGCGTCGCGCATCGAACCGCCCGGATGGTTCGCCCTGCACTCCGCGCGCACCAATCTCAATCACAATCCCAACGTGCACGCCAAGGGGACGGCGTACGTCGCGCTCGAAGCCGCCATGGAACTCGCCAAGGCGTACGATTTATTGCTCAAGATGGGCGTGAAACAGGCGTACGATTACGTGGAAAAACGAGGTCAAGAGAAACGCACGACGCTGATTCATCGCATCGATCCCGTGTCGAAAGAGGTGGTGGATCTGATGCGATCGATGTCGACGAACGGCGCGCATCACTCGCCCAAGCTCGATCGTCTGACGTCGATTTTAAAGCAACACTTTAAAGACGCGACGGCGGATACGCGCGTCATCATCTTCACGTCGTACAGAGAGAGCGTCAAGGACATCGTTCGCGCACTTCGAGAGGTGCCGGCCGGTGCGGACACGGCGTGTAAGATCAAGGTGGCGGAGTTTGTCGGTCAGGGTGATTCCACCAGCGGGAAAAAGCGCGCGACGGGCGGCCGTCGAAGCACCAAGGGACAGACGCAAAAGGAACAAAAGCAAACGCTCGATGATTTCAGAGCCGGTACTCTGAACACGCTCGTCGCGACGTCCATCGGTGAAGAGGGTTTGGACATTCCGAGCGTCGATTTGATCTTCTTCTTCGACGTCGTGGACATTATTCGCGCCATTCAGCGCATGGGTCGAACGGGTCGCGCTCGCGACGGTAAAGTGGTCGTCCTCGCCACGGAGGGCAAGGAGTACGCCAAGTTTACGAGCGAACAGAAGAAGTATGAGACACTCATGATGTGTCTGCGCGCGCCGGGGAATAATTTCAAGCTCGAAAAATGTCCGCGCATCGTACCCGAGGGCGTGACGCCGGTGTGCCAACTCGCCATGATCGAACCTTCGCCTGCGGAGAAGAAGTCGAAACCAAAGACGAATAATCCGTCAAAAGTAAAGAAACCGCGAGGTGCGAAAGCCATCTTAAACGCGGCGATCAAGCTGAAAGATGCACCTCTCGATGTGGCGAGTAAAGCCATCTTGTTCGCATACGAGTACGATGGAAACGCTCTGGAAGAGTTTGACATCGAAGCCACCGCGCCATTTCTCTCGAGACCGAACCCCGTGCACAGCGTCGAGCACAGCGATTTATCGCACGCGCTCATCGATATCATGGCCGATCTTCAAGGTTTATCTCGGGTGGATCCCACCGGAACGGCGATTCCCGGCGGTTTGTGCGAGGAGATGCGCGCGTGTCAAACGCGCTCGCCGGCGGCGGCAGCGCGCGACGAACGAGAAGAGAACGTCGCGCAGGACGGCGTCGTGGAGGTGCCTGACGCGCCGCTGTTCGACGAAGCCGATTTCGACGATGGATGGGGTGAGGACTGGGTGAATCCTTCGCAGGATTTGCCCATGTACGAGGCGAACGTGAAGACGAGTCAAGAGGTGCTGGAGGAGTTCACGCAGATGAGCGAGCCGGTGCCTCGACGAATCTCCATGCACAGCGCGTCGCCCGCACCGCGTCCGCCCGCGGTCGAGGCCTCACCACGACTCGACGAGCCGGCGTCGATGCGACAGCCGAGACTCAGCGAATCGAGCGACAAGGTGAATGAAGACGAGAGGCAAAAGACGCAGGATCGTTTGTCCATGCCGCCGCCGCCGCCTCGTCTGACACCGCAGAGCGCGGTCACAGCGAACGAAACGACGCCGTCGACGGACGAAAGCGAAATTCACAGAAGACCTCGTCATCACGCCAAAGTGCACGCGTGCGTGCTGATGTCTCAAGACGTGTCACCTCCCGTCGAACCACCGAATCCCGTCGTCGACGATGACGTCGCCATCATCGAGGACGACGACGTCGTCGAACTTCCGAGGCGACAGCGACGCGCTCGCGCGCAGCCGCCAGAGTTTAACCCTCGTAAGAGACGCAATTTCTTTGTCGACGATGAGGCGAACGCGAGCGACGAGGAAAACGAAGGCGACAGCGAGAACGAGATGTCTTCCGGCGACGAGCGATTCATCGCGCAAACGCAAGGCGACGACGGCGAGCACCATCCGGGTGCACAATTCGAGGAGGTGACTCCAGAAGACGCGCAGCGTCCGAGTCGCGATCACCAAGGTAACGCGCGCGGACAAGTTGATCTGAGTCGCACGTTCGCAGCTTTCGGACCGCGAGAGCATCGCGTCGTTCAGGACACGCCGAGTCCTACGCAAGGATTCGACGGCAGCGGACCGACGCACTCTTCGAGCAGATACGACTCGAGCTTTATCGACGATGGCTCGGACGCGAGTTTAGAAGACTCCGTGAAACGCCCCGAACGACAGACGACGAACGACGACGCGGTCATCGATTTATCAGAGCCTGGCCCCGTGCCCGCCGCGCAAACGGTGGATATGTGGTGCGACGTGGGCGAAATAGAAGACTGGGATGACGACGGTTGGGGACGTGCCGGCGACGTCGCCGCGCCTGCAAACGGTGGCGGCGGCGGCGGCGGCGGTGATGATGACGACGACTGGTAGAAATATTACTATTAGCAGATTAATGTATTCAAATGAGATGTAACCGACGACAACGTAAGAAAGTCACGCCGCGTCTTTGCCGTTGGCATCCTTCGTCGCCAGCTCCATCTGCTTCTCTGACGCGGCCAGAAATAGATTCGGCTTCGTGAGACGTTCTAATAAACATTGAATGTGACGAACCGTGCGCTCGGAATCGAGATCCGAGATAAAGTTCACCACGGCGCCCCAAGAGTCTTCGTCTAGTCGATCGGGCTCGCTCGATTTTTCAGATTCTGGCTCGATGACGTCTGAAGAATCTTCTTCTACGTCGGAAAATAACTGCTTCACAGTATCAGTACCGTGGCGTCGCGCGGCGTCTTTGAGAAAACACGATGGACACACGCAGCGTCGAGTGTATAGCGCGCGCACGTATGCGCGCAGACAATCGTCGCAATCGCACGAATCGGTCATGAAATCGTACTTCTCAAATCCAAAAACTCCCTTCGCCTCGTGCGCGTGCGCCAAGGCGCACGCGCACTTTTCAAACAAGGGTGAGTGTGGACACTCAGAGATTCGATCCATCGTGACGGTCGTCAGCTCGATGGTGACGTCGAAATCGAATCGAATGCGTTGACCGACCGTGAGCAACTCCTTCAATTCCATCGTCGCGCTCTCGCATCGCTTTTCCAGCGATTCTTGATTCGCGGTGACGAAAGCCGTGATGTCCGCGCGTGATTCCTCCAGACGTTCCAACCGTCGACGCACGAATCGGCGCTTTTTGCCCAAGTTCTTGGGCGCGTTCGGCGACAACCACCTCTTCGGCGGCATCGGCGGCGGCATCGGCGGCGACGGATTCGGCGACGGACTCGACGAAGACTCAAACGGAGGCGTGGACCAAAACGACGGCAGAGGCGATTTGGACTCCGGAAGCGGTGGGAATCCATCTTCTCTCGCGGAATCCTGGTCGAACGATCGGCGACCGAGTGAAGGTTGAGGCAACCGCGACGGCGACGGCGGCGCGGCGTCCGGCGACGAAATCGACGAAGACTCATCCGGGGATCGACGACCGCCTCGACGACATCTCGTCATCGCTTTCGGCGTCGATCGACGATTCGGACGCACTCCTTGTCTCGGATGTTCGGCCCCGCGCGTCGTCGACGCCTCCTCGCCTCTCCGTCGACCCGTATTCGACGTTCCGATCGGCGTTCGCGTCGACGGCGCGTTACCCGCGCGCTTCGCCGTCCCCACCGATCGCATCCACCGCACGTGTTCCTCCGCGGCGATTCGACCAGCCTTTACCGCCGCTTCCACGCGCAAACGCACGAACATCTCCCGCGTCTCCTCGCGCATGATCTCGCCGATGAACACCTCCTCTTGGACGTCGCCTCGGTCGCCGTCCCGCGGCGTCATCATCGGCATGTATCCCAAGCCCTCCACCGCGACGAAAGACGTCGCGTTCGTCGGCCTCTGCACGCACGCCACCGGCCATGACGGGTGTTCGCGCGTCGGCGCGCGCGCGCGCGGCGTCGCGCCTCCCGCGATGCCCTCGAACGCCATCCGCGTCGTCCCGTCCCGATGAAAGATGAAATTCGTCCCGACGCGCGCGTCGTCGTCACCGATCCGTCGCGACGCGCGCGCGCGCGAGGTTCGCGACGACGGATCGACGCGAAATAAATTCTTTCTAGAGTCTCGACGCGAGGCGAGGCGCCGAATCGCGTCGCGCGTCGTCGCGGCGCGCGCGAATCTGCCGTCGGACGAATCGAACCGACGGCGTGCTGGGCGACGGATTTTTATAGCCGTGTGTGACTGTGTGTAGAAGTTTTTACACCAACGACAACTCTCACAGAAACTCACACTACACACAACGTCATCCTTTAAATAACTCGTCAATACGTATCGAACGCCTGGTTTCTTCGCGCGATAGATACACACCGTCGGACCCCGATCGCGCGACGCGCCCCGGGCGACACTTCGAGCCGATCATGCTTCGCGCGTTCGCGAGACGAGAGGTGCGAGCGACGACCGACGCGCGAGGACGATGGTCATCGAACCGTCGACGCGTTCCGCGCGTCCGCGCGCGGGCGAGAACGCGCGTGAGAACGCGCGGAGGGGTGACCGGGGCGTAGGGTCAAACGTTCGAGCCGCGGTGGTTTCGCGTCGCGCGCGCGGTGTGGGCGCGCGCGCGGCCGCGCGCGACGGGCGAGAGCGAGGGTAAAGACTTTGAACGAGCGACTGACCGGGTTTTCACGCGCGCGGTGGGTTTTATACGCGACGTAGGTGAGCGCGATCGCGCGATGCGCGAGACGGGCGTACGCGGGCGAGACGGCGCCGGCGTCGGCGGCGAGCTGGGACGCGATCAAGACGGAGGCTCTGTCCGATGCGTCGCAGAGAGAGCTCTTGGGGTTGCAAAAGGCGGTGTTTGACATGCGCGAAGCCGTCGCTCGTGAGGCGTACAAGGGGCCGGAACCGGATTTCGCGGCGATGAAGAAGGACACGTCCATGCCGGAAATCGTCGACGAGTTCGAAAAGGCGTACAAGGGTGTCACGAAGCCGGATTCTCAGAGCCCGGAGATTGATGCGCTCAAGCAATCGTTCGTTGGGCTCGAGGCTGAGGCCAAGGCGCACGCCCAAGCGGCGGAGAAGCGCATCGCCGAGCTCGATCTCGAACTTAAAAACGTGGAGGAGCAACGAGCGCGACTCAGCACCATCACGATGGACGAGTACTTCGAGACGAACCCGGAACTCAAGAAGGAAATCGATGAAAAGATCAAGAACGATAAATGGTTCGAGGTCTAAATAGATTGAGGTCTCGTCGTCTCGTGCGACACTTGTACTTGCTAGGAAAAAAAAAAGCTTCACGCCTTTTGTGATACGATATTTAGACTTTTGCCACACACGTTGACTCTCGACGCGCGTCGATGAGCGAAGAGGAGCGTCGCGTGCGACGCTCGACGCGCGCGATGTCGGTCTCGTCCAGCGCGTCTCGCTCACTCGCGCGCGCGCCCGCTTCGGAAGACGTCGAAGAGGACGAGTCGCGCGCTCGCGGCGAGACGTTGACCGAGGACAGACGCGCCGCGGCGTCGTGGAGACGACAGTCCGACGCCGTCCACCGCGTCGTCCACTTCGCGACGACGATGCCGAACACGATCACGCACGAAATCATGCTCGAGCGCGGTTGGCGCGAGGTGGCGCCCGAGGACTCGAATTGGGACTTGTTCTACGCCGACGTCGGGTGGATACACGAAAACATCCACTACAAGACGGGCGCGCGGTTGGCGGATCATCAGCGCGTCAATCACTTTCCTAATCACGCCGAGCTCACGCGTAAAGATCTCATGGCGAAGAATTTAAATCGTGCCAAGCGTCAGGCGGCCAAGGAGGGCGGCGCGGAGGCGGCGAAACGGTACGACATTTTACCGCAGACGTTTGTCATGCCGCAAGAGGCGTTGATGATGAAGCGCGCGTTTCGAGATCGCGGTGGACTTTGGATCATGAAACCCATCGGTCGCGCGCAAGGACGAGGGATATTCGTCGTCAGTAAACTCTCGCAAATCACGGCGTGGCTCGCCGAGCGAGAGAAGAACGGTGCGGAGAACATATGTTGCGATAATTACGTCGCGCAGCGATACATTGCCAATCCGTATTGCGTCGGCGGGAGAAAATTTGACATTCGACTTTACGTTCTCGTCCTCTCGTTTCGACCGCTTCGGGCGTATCTCTATCGCGAAGGGTTCGCCCGTTTCACCTCGGTGCGATACACGCGAGATAAAGCGTCGCTCAACGATCACATGGTGCATCTCACGAATCACTCGGTGCAAAAGCGAGACGCGCGCTACGACGCCGAAAAGTGTGATTTGCGATGGAACGTGCGAAGTCTTCGCCAGTACATCGCGTCGAAACACGGCACGGCGACGTCGGACGCGCTCATCGTGAACATCACCGAGCTCATCCTGCGTTCGCTGCGCTCCGTCGTGCCGGTGATGATCAACGACAGACATTGCTTTGAATTGTACGGGTACGACGTCATGCTCGACGAAGATTTGCGACCGTGGCTCATCGAGGTGAATGCGTCGCCATCGATGAGCGTCGACAGCGCGGGCGATCGCGCGCTCAAGACGGCGTTATTTCAAGACGTGTTAAACGTGGTGGACATGGAGCGACGCTTTCATCGTCAAGGCGTCAGAGAGATAAAAAAGAGAGTGGGCGGTTTTGATTTAATACACGACGGTGACGTCGTCGAAGATAATCTGAGCTCGCTCGGCGCGTTAAACGACGATCGAGACCGATCGCTCGAGGACGCGAAAGTCGAGTGTGTCTAAAACCCTTCATCCTCCTCGTTCGGTTCATCCTTCAGGATGGGTTTCCCGTCGGCGTCCAGAGGCCACGGGTTACAGTCGACGTCCACGGGAACGTCGAGCTTTTGAAGCGTCGGAACGCTCCACGGATACTTTTTCACCATAACGTACTCCACCGGTCGACCGAAATTTTTCTACAAAATGGATAAAATCGCCGGACACGCGCATTCTCACGTCAGTCCGCGACGTTCATCGCGATATCACCATCGAGCGCGAGAGCCTCGCGCCGAACGCACGCGCCTTGTAATTCTCCTGAAACACTCTCTGCGCCTCCTTAAATTCGGGCGTCGTGAACGACAATCGAGGATCCTCGTGCTCGCGCATCTGTTCCAAACGTTTTGTGTGCTCTCGCATCTGTTCCAACAGGTCCTGCTGTTCCTTATCGTTCGGATCCGCGCGCTTTTCAAACTCCTCGAGGCGCGTTCGATCCTCCTACGGTTTCAGCCGTTACGGTGCCCATCGTCCTCCGTCAATCTCGAGACTCGCGCGTCGCCTCCATCTCTCGCGCGAACGCGACCGACGCGGGAAAAAGTACTCGCGCGATTCCCATCGCGCGCGTCATCGTCACCGTCGTCACCTCCGCGCATCGCATCGCGTGACACGCGCGCGCGCGCGCATCCTCGAATCGTCCAACTCGCGAACTCGCGCGCGCACCTCCGCCGCGGCTTGTCCACCGGTCCATCCAGTCATCGCGCGACTCGACGCGCGCGCGCAATTTTTTTCTTTCGTGTCGCCCTCGCGTCGACTCGCGCTCGGCGTCGCGTCGCGCGCGCTCGGCGTCGCGATGTGCGGGGCGCGCGTGCGTTACTTTTTCATCCCCGCGCGGGGGTCGATGGAGAGGGGCGCGCGCGTCGATGCCGGCGCGATATCTCGGCGCGGGCGAGCGGCGAGAGAAAGGCGCGAGAAAAAGGCGCGAGAAAAAGGCGCGAACCGACCGGGGTCATGCGCGCCGGGGCGCAGATATTCTTCGCCGCCGCGCGCGCGGTGCTCGAGATTTTCGTCGTCGGGACGCTGGGCGCGGTGTCGGCGACGCGAGGATGGTTGGACGCCAAGACGGTGCGCGCGCTCGCGACGTTCAACGGGAACTTCTTTTTGCCGGCGCTTTTGTGGACGAGTCTGAGTCGGAGCGTGTCGGTGGGGCGGTTGCGGGAGATGTGGCTGTTGCCGGTGGAGTGCGCGTTTCACGTCGTCGCGGGACTCGCGGCGGGAGTGGTCGTCGCGCGCGCGACGCGCGCGAAACCGGGGTTCAGGACGGTGACGGTGATGTCGTGCGGGTTCGGTAATTCGTTGGCGCTGCCGGTGGTGGTCGCGAGGGCGGTGACCAGGAATCCAAACGTCGGTACGTTGACGTTCACCGAGGCGGACGGGGATAGGTGCGTTTTGTATCTCTCGGCGTACGTCTTCGTGCTCTCGGGGGCGATGTGGTCGGTGGGGCCTTGGTTGTTTCGCAGACGAATCGCGGCCAAGGCGAGTCTGGAGGATTGCGAGAGCGAGAGCGGGGGCGGGACGGGGGAGAGCGGGTCGCGGGTTTCGCGAACGCAGAGTTTTTCGGAGAAGGCTTTGGATTTCTCGCGCACGTTTTTCAATCCGAACATAGTCGCGTGCGTCGCGGGCGTGTTGACGGGAATCGCCACGCCCGCGCGGGACATACTGTTCAATCCGGGACGGGCGTTGAGTTGGATCGGCGCGTCGGCGCAGCTGTTGGCGGACGCCGCGATTCCGACGGTGCTCCTCGTCATCGGCGCGAGTTTGTCCAAGGGTCCAGATTATAGCATGGTGAATAGGAACACGGCGTTAGCGATCATCGCGGTGAGATTCGTCGTCATACCGTTCTTGACGATCGGCGCGTATTACGCGCTCAGAGGCGCCGGCGTCGCGCCCTCGGGTTCCGATTCGGCGGGCGAGGATCCCATTTTTTGGATGATTTTTTTACTCGTCGGCTCGACGCCGACGGCGAACAACATGATGCTCCAGGCGCACATGTGTCACGATGACGAGCGCGCCGCGGCTGGCGTCGGCACGCTGTTATTTTGGCAATATCTCGCGTGTCCGTTTTTGCTCACCGCCTTCGTGAGCTGGCACTTGCTGATGATTGATAGATAGCTTGGTGATGGATGTGTACTACAGTAGTATAGGATGCTTGCAACGATGACTATCACTGATTCGCGATACGCAACCCGTTTTGAATGGTTTTTGAGTACTCCCCGACCGCCTGGACGATGAGTTCGTCCTCCTCCGCGCGCTCGGCGCGCTCCTTTTGTAATCCCGCCTTGAGCGCGCTCAATTCCTCCAGCACGACGGCGTGAAAGTCGCCCTCTTCCGCCGCGCTCTGATGTCTCACTTCCTCGATCACCGTCGCCAATTTCCCCACCGCGCTCTCTCGAGTGTTCCTCTCCGCGTCCACTTTCGCGCGAATCTCCGTCATCTCGTTCCCCAGACGATTGATGAGCTCCGCCTCGCGCTCGAGTCTCGACAGTCGCTCGTCGTCCAGCGCCGACGCGTGTTCTTCCATCCTCTTCCCCAACGTCCCACCCATGAGCTCAACCTCAGACGCGCGCTCCGTTCGCTCCGCCGTCAACGCTTCGTGCACGCTCTCCACCGCAGCCGTGAGCGCGCTCACGCTCGTCGATAATCGCTCCTCGACGCTCTGCGCCCGCGCGCTCAACTTGGCGTCGATGTCCCCCAACGCGCTCTCCAACTTGGTGTACTCCCGAGCGCGCTCCGCTCGACCGCGCTCCGTCGCCTGGCGCACCTCACGCTCGAGAACGTCCAGTCTCTCCTCGAGCGCGCGCGCGCGATCGCTCTCGAGCGCGCGACGGTGCGTTTTCTCTTGTTCGAGATCGCTATAGAAACTCGCAAATCTCTCATTCAATCGCGCGAGTTTCGTCGCCGCGTGCGACGCTCGCGCGCCGTTCGCGCCGTTTTCCGACGGCATACCGTTCGATCGAGTCGAAGTTCGGCGCGCGAGCGGCGTCGCGGCTCGACGGCGCGTCACCGCGCGTCGATCGATGCCGCCGCGCTTTTTCATCAACTCCGCACACCATGACGCGCGGTCGTCGCCTCGCGCGTCTCGAGCGCGCGGTCGCGCGCGCGGTCGCGCGCGCGAACGCGACGCCCGCGTCGTCGTCCGCGTCGTCCGGCGTCGCGTTCGCGTTCGCGTCTCGCGCGTCGACGACGAGCGCGTCTCGCGCGTCGACGTCGGCGTTCGCGTCGACGTCCCGCGCGCGCGGGTTCGCCGCCTCCTCCGCCCCTCGCGGCGTCGACGGCGGTGAAAAGACGGGGGTCTCGAACGCGGATTTCGCAAAGTATCTCACGGCGCTCGTCGTCGCCGTCGTCGGCGCGACGTACGCGTCGGTGCCGCTGTATAGAATGTTTTGTCAGGCGACGGGATTCGGCGGGACGACGAGACGCGCGACGCTCGAGGAGAAATTAGCGAGCGAAGAGTGGAGCGAACGCGAGCGAGAGAGAGCGAGTGCGCGTGAAATCACTATTACGTTTAACGCGGACGTCGCGGAGGGGATGCCGTGGCGATTCACGCCGACGCAGAAGAGTATTAAAGTGCGACCGGGCGAGTCGGCGTTGGCGTTTTACACGGCGAGAAATTTGAGTCGGTCGCCGGTGACCGGCGTGGCGACGTACAACGTGCAACCGAACAAGTGCGGGACGTATTTTAACAAGGTGCAGTGCTTTTGTTTCGAGGAACAGCGATTGAGAGGGAAAGAGGAGGTGGACATGCCGGTGTTGTTTTACGTCGATCCGGAATTCGCGAGCGACCCAAACATGCGAGACGTGACGAATTTAGTGCTCTCGTACACGTTTTTCAAGAGCGATGATTTCGACGACGACGACGACGACGACGCACCGTCCGTCGTTCGCGTGCACGGCTCCGGGACGACCAAATAGATGGTGTAACGAGTAGAATTGTAGTCGAGCGCCGCGCGCGTTTTCAAACGCCGACGCCGAGCTGTCCCTTCATCCAATCCATCATCCCCACCTCGCGACGCGCGCGTCGA
>MDTD01017337.1_pt1 | contig 13273 bp, 9 predicted proteins | sample 811221 | NCBI WGS metagenome assembly MDTD01 (sample SAMN05326646, study PRJNA326480) | marine metagenome | isolation source: seawater | place: Pacific Ocean: South West | collected 2011
ACCGCTTCAAGTAATCCGTCAACCTCTGCGGCTCTCAAACAAGGTCGGGCGGCATCGTGCACCAAAATCCAATCGTCTGATGCTGACTTGGACTCCAAAATATTCAGGGCATTAAGCACAGAATGGCAACGCTCATTGCCCCCGCGCGCAATCAGCACTGGTAGTGTGTCCGGTAGATCAGCAGACATTGGGGTCCCATCGTCCGGGTGCAGAACCAAAACCAGGCCCGCGAGGGCCCTGACGCGCGCTAGGCGTTCAAGCGAATACTGCAGTACGGTTTTTCCATTAATTGGCAGATGCTGTTTCGGGACGCTGGCTCCCATTCGCTTGCCTTGCCCGGCGGCTGGCACGATAGCCCATATCGCCATTCGCTACTCTTTACGCATCATTTATTTTTCCAAACATATCGCCTTGTTCACGCCTTAATCTCGCTACTCAATGATAAGAACGAACGTTTCGTCACTCCCTATCATGCCCAATTCAGAGCGCGCCCGTTCCTCCACTGCCTCAACACCGGTTTTAAGGTCAAGCACTTCAATCTCTAGCAAGCGATTTCGCGCCTGCAAATCAGCGTTGACCCGGTGTTGTTCGTCTAATTTCTTCTCGAGTAGATTAAGCGCACGTACGCTGCCATCGCCCATCCATAGGGGATACTGCAGGGCAAGTACCGATATCCCCAACGTGCCGAGTAAAACTTTCATTTTTGTCCGGTAGTCATCTTAAATCTGGCGAATTCGCCAATTCCATTATATCGAGCCGAGGCCCCCAACATCTCTTCAATTCTCAGAAGCCTGTTGTACTTGGCTACCCGATCCGATCGGCACAGTGAACCGGTCTTTATCTGTCCAGCCGCAGTGGCCACGGCGAGGTCTGCAATTGTTGTATCAGCAGTCTCTCCGGATCGATGTGAGATCACAGCAGCATAGCCAGAAGTTTTAGCTAAATTAATCGCCGCTAGCGTCTCGCTCAAGGAGCCTATCTGATTGAATTTAATCAAAATTGAATTAGCAACCCCTTCATCGATACCGTATTTGAGGACCTCTGTGTTAGTCACAAACAAGTCATCCCCTACTAGTTGAACCTTATCGCCTATTTGGGAAGATAATTGAGCCCACCCTCGCCAATCTGACTCATCCAGACCGTCCTCAATAGATAATATCGGATACGAATTTGTCAGTCGTTCTAGGTAATCTACAAACTCATCCGAACTGTAGCTCTTCCCCTCCCCCTTGAGCATATACTTGCCTTCAAAATAAAACTCTGAGGCCGCACAATCGAGCGCCAAATGAATATCCTCGCCAACACGAAAGCCAGCTTTATTTATCGCCAGCAAAATAGCGTCCAGCGCCGCAGCATTGGAAGGCAGATTAGGTGCGAAGCCCCCTTCATCACCAACCGCAGTACTGAGCCCCTGTTCATTCAGAACTGACTTTAAAGCATGAAATATCTCGGCACCGTATCGCAGTGCTTCCCGAAAACTCGGCGCCCCAGTGGGCTGGATCATGAACTCCTGAATATCCACATTGTTGTCGGCATGCTCGCCACCATTAACGATATTCATCATGGGAACGGGCAATGAAAATTTCTTATTGCCATTTAATTGGCCAAGATAGGCGAAGAGTGGCATCCCTGCTTCCGAAGAAGCTGCTTTTGCTGCAGCAAGGGACACTGCGAGAATCGCATTCGCACCAAGTACGGATTTGTTTGCTGTCCCGTCTAAGTCGATCATCACCTGATCCAGACCGGCCTGATCGCTGGCTTCATACCCCCGAAGCGCATCCTGAATAAGCGAATTCACGTTCATCACGGCCGCCTGCACGCCCTTGCCCAAATAACGCTGCGGATCCTTATCTCTCAACTCCAGCGCTTCTCTGGATCCAGTCGAAGCACCCGATGGTGCGCAGGCACTACCTTGCGCACCACCGGCAAGAACCACGTCCACTTCGATGGTGGGATTACCGCGAGAATCCAGTATCTCTCTGGCATGGATGGAAGAAATTTCTGACATTTCAATACCTTAAAGATCTTTGCAGAAATTTTCTGCTATTTGGTTACAAGCTCAGGTTGAGCCTTGATCAACGAGTCGAGTGCTTTCATCTGGCTTAGAAAAGGTTCTAACGAATCAAGGCGCAGAGCGCACGGGCCATCACACCTCGCTTGATCCGGATTTGGGTGCGCCTCGAGAAACAACCCTGCAAGGCCCTGAGAAAGTCCCGCTTTAGCTAGATAAGTAACCTGCTCCCGACGCCCACCGGCCCCGTGGGCAAGCGCACCAGGCTGCTGCAAAGCATGGGTCACATCGAATAAAACCGGAAAACCAAAGCGCTTTAAAGTTTGGAAACCAAGCATATCGACGATCAAGTTGTTATATCCAAAAATACTCCCTCTTTCGCACAGCATTAGCCGTGAATTTCCGGAGTTCTCAAACTTCTCAAGAATATGGACCATTTCTGCAGGCGCAAGAAATTGTGCTTTTTTGATATTTATCGCAGCTTGAGTCTTTGCCATCGCATTAACAAGATCAGTTTGTCGAGATAGAAATGCCGGCAGTTGGATAACATCAGCGACCTCCGCGGCCAATGCAGCCTGATGCGGCTCGTGAACGTCAGTGATGATCGGTAAACCGAGACTTGATTTTATTTCATCGAGCCAATTAAGTCCGTCCTCTAAACCGGGTCCGCGATATGCATTAAGCGATGATCGGTTGGCTTTATCGAAAGATGCCTTAAAAATGAGGGGGATGTCGAGCTTGCGCGAAACCTGTCGAAAATATGCCGCTGTTTCTAGGCTAAGATCCCTCGACTCAAGTACATTCAGTCCCCCGAACAGCACAAATGGCTGATCATTTCCCACGGGGATGCCAGCAATAGATATTTTTCGAATATTCATGTGAAGCAATCAGTCATTGGTCCTGTGACGCTCAAGCACTGGCAGATTCTACAAAGACGCTGGTCACTCCAGTGCCCGCCCCCTGTCTGGACTGATGCGAGTTATATACGACGGCAGCCTCAATAAAACCCCTAAACAATGGGTGCCCCTCTCGAGGTGTTGAAGTGAATTCGGGGTGGAATTGGCACCCAACAAACCATGGGTGGTCAGGCACCTCGATAACCTCTACCAACATGCCATCTGCCGACTTACCCACGAGCTTTAATCCCGCTCCCAACAGCACTTGTTGATAATCGTTATTGAATTCGTAGCGATGGCGATGCCGCTCAAAAATTTCGGTCTGTCGATAGCATTGATAAGTCGTTGATTCCGACTCCAAAACGCATTTCTGCCCTCCTAAGCGCATTGTACCACCCAGATCCGAATTCTTATCTCTAACCTCAGTGGCACCTGCCGCCGTAGTCCATTCACTGATAAGGGCAATCACCGGATGTTCACAGTTTTGCTCGAATTCTGTGCTGTTGGCTTCGGTCAATCCAGCCACATGCCTTGCATACTCGACCACCGCTGCCTGTAGTCCTAAACAAATTCCAAGGAAGGGAATCTTTTTCTCCCGCGCATATTGCGTAGCAAGAATCTTGCCTTCAAATCCACGTTCGCCAAAGCCTCCGGGAATTAGAATCGCGTCGTGGCCGACCAGCAGCTCAACACCCTTTTCCATGACTTCTGCCGAATCGATATAGCTGATTTCTACGCGTGTACGAATCTGGATGCCCGCATGTAAAATCGCTTCATTAAGCGACTTGTAGGCGTCCAGCAGCTCCATGTACTTTCCAACCATCGCAAGTTTGACACTCTTCTCTGGGTTGAGTTGAGCATCAACTACCCTGTCCCACTCTGAGAAATCGGCTTTTGGGCAATCCAGATGCAACTTCTTAACGACTATTTCATCGAGCCCGGCCGTTCCAAGAATTGAGGGTACACGATAGATAGAATCTGTGTCCGGCAGACTTATAACGGACGGAGAGTCAACATTGGTGAACAGCGCAATCTTGTGTCTGGAAGATTCATCTATCCCAAGCTCTGAACGGCAGACAAGAATATCTGGTTGAATACCGATTGACCGCAACTCTTTAACGGAGTGCTGGGTTGGCTTGGTTTTAGTTTCCCCCGCAGTACTGAGAAAGGGCACCAGTGTGAGATGCAGAAACAGAGCGTTTTCAGAACCCATCTCCACACGTAACTGACGAACCGCTTCAAGGAAGGGTTGAGACTCGATATCTCCAACTGTGCCGCCGATTTCCACGAGAGCCACATCGACCTCACCGGCGCCGTCAACGACCCTGCGCTTGATTTCATCTGTGATATGGGGAATGACTTGAATCGTGGCGCCCAAGTAATCTCCACGACGCTCTCGTTTGAGCACCGCTTCATAAATCCGGCCCGTCGTGAAGTTGTTTTTCTGCGACATGGTGGTCCGACTGAAGCGCTCGTAGTGCCCGAGATCAAGATCCGTCTCTGCTCCATCTTCAGTGACAAAAACCTCGCCGTGCTGGAACGGACTCATTGTTCCCGGATCAACATTTATATAAGGGTCTAACTTCAGAAGGGTAATGTGTAGGCCTCGAGCCTCGAGAATAGCCGCGAGAGACGCGGAAGTGATGCCTTTGCCGAGAGAAGAAACAACACCGCCGGTAATGAAGATATATCGTGTCATGAAGGCCCCATCCTAATGAGGTGAGCCGCCAGCACGAACTCACGCAGATGGAGTTAAAACATACCAGAATGCCCCAACAAGCTCAATCTGGTTTAAATAAACCTAAGCTGAAAAACGCTTATTCTAACTTCGGTTCCAGCGGCTTCTCCGGAGTGATGAGCTGCTGAGGCGATTCCCATCGAATAACATTCCCCAAATCACCCGGACCAGCCTGATAACGCTCTGCTACCCCAATGCCGGGCACACATATAAGCTCTGACTCAGCATAAATCAGAGGCACCCGCTGACGCTGCCACGGGGGCATCCCCACCTCTCGCAGCAAATCTTTGAGTGATTTATTCGGCCGCCCTCGCATTTTCAAGCTTTCACTTCCGTTGCGATAGCGCACCTCGAGTTTTTGGAATCTTTTGTTTATTCCGTCACCACTAATCTGAGTTGTCGAGAGCGTTCCATTCTTTGGCCGCAGTCTTACGAACCGATCACTGGCGAGAAAGTCGCACGGCTGAGGCGCATCAGCAGACAACTTGCGAACTGCAAACAATTCGCCATCATGGCAACACATCAGACAATCAAGAATATCAAAGCCCGAGCCCATAGATGGTAAAAACTCATCAACCAACTGGTGCGTGATTTGCCAGCCTAATGTCTGAAGCCCCAGCAGTTTGGACCAGCGACGGATCACATTTCGCTGTCTAGCGGGATTCAGCTTCTCTAGCTGTGCCAAAAGTAAGCCACCTCGTGGCGACATTATGGGCAGTAGATCTTGATCGGCCAGAGCCTTTTGAAACTCATTGCCTTCTGCCATTAAATCCAGACTCTTCCTCCAGCTCGAGCGGTAGTCCGGCCACCGCCGCTCAAAAATTGGTAAGACATGCAATCTCAAGAAATTTCTGTCATGACAGTCTTCCCGATTTGAATTATCTTCCATCCATTCCAACCGATGTTCGACTGCGTAGGAATGTAAGTCAGCACGCGCGAAATCGAGGAACGGACGCCACAGAGTAGCTTCACCCAAGGCACGCATCTTCGGAATACCGGAAAGTCCCTGCGCTCCTGCTCCCCGAAGGAGACGAAAGAGAGAAGTCTCTATGCGATCATCTAGGTGGTGGGCGAGCAACAGCAAATCTCCACTTCGAACAAGGCCGCGAAAGGCATTGTATCTCGCCACCCTTGCTGCTGCTTCCAACGAGCCATCGATAGCAACAGAGACCTCACGGGTTGCCAGCGGTACACACCATTGCTGGCAAGTCTCAGTGCAGAAAGACTGCCAATCCATGGCCGCGGTCGAGAGTTGATGATTGATATGAACGGCGTTAATGTCAGCGCGGAGTAAGCTAGCGTCTCGCAGAGACACCATACAATGCAAAAGAACGATCGAGTCAAGCCCACCGCTGAGCGCGACAACGTACCGATCGGGAACGCTTTCTCGGTCTAATTCCGTTAGGAGTTTTAGCTTCAAATCACGCATTTTGCCGCCCGTTTTGAGCAACCAGCTTTGGATCGACTTAGCAACTGATCCCGTAGCCCATCAGACGGTCGTACCGACGTCCGACCAATTCATCTATATCCATCGCCTGCAACATATCCAATTGCTGCAGCAGGGCCTGTTTAATATTGGCGCTGGTTGCGGCTACGTCACGGTGGGAGCCGCCGAGAGGCTCAGGTATTGTCTGATCAACGATACCAAGCTCCACAAGGCGCTCAGAAGTTACCCCCATAGCTTCAGCCGCCGCCGCCGCGTAGTCGGATGATTTCCATAAGATGGTTGCGCATCCTTCTGGTGTGATAACCGTGTAGGTGGAGTACTTCAACATGTTTAATTGATCCGCAATGCCAATCGCAATAGCTCCGCCGGAATTTGCCTCCCCGGTGACTGTCGCGATCAAGGGTGTCCTGACCCGAGACATCATCGCCATATTTTCGGCGATCGCCTCGTTAATTCCGCGCTCTTCCGAATCCATTCCCGGATAAGCTCCCGGAGTATCAATGAAGCTTAGCACCGGAAGTTGATATTGTTCTGCAAGTTTAATCAGCCGCCTGGCCTTACGGTAACCTTCAGGCCTTGGCATCCCAAAATTGTGGCGTACTTTTTCCTTTGTGCCTCTGCCTTTTTGATGCCCGATGACCATCACCGGCCGATCATCAAGCCTGGCGAGCCCTCCAATAATTGCCAGATCATCGGCAAAAAGTCTGTCTCCGTGAAACTCATCAAAATCTGTAAAGATGTGTTCAATGAAGTCTAAAGTGTAGGGTCGCAGCGGATGTCTCGCCACCTGAGATATTTGCCATGAACTGAGATTCGCATAGATCTTTTCGGTCAGCCTTGTGCTCTTCTCTTCCAGATTCTGGATCTCTTCGCTGATATTGAGATCGTTGTCCGTTCCGACGAGGCGCAGCTCCCTTATCTTTGCTTCCAATTCCGCAATGGGTTGCTCAAAATCTAAGTAATTGGGGTCCATAGGCGATCCGCTAGACTTGCATCAAAAAGCAGCGTGAAGCGAGTGGAAATGAAAGCAGCTGGCACATCCGTCTGACTTAACCTAAGCTGATGTTACCACGGTAGGCCAATTCGATCCTGTCGTTTCCAAACTCCCTCCGTAAATGCTGCAGTAGTTCGTCGGTCGGCGAGACGAACCAATCAGAGCCAAGTACTATACACCCTCTAGAATTTGCGCGCTGATAGTCGATAATGACTCGACAACCAGAAGCGGCCTTGCCAATCCCGGATGATGATTCTGAAGCTTTCGACTCAACTGTGCCACGAGAATACCCCGAATCTGCGCGAACGGCCTGACAGTGAGGCCTGAGAATCGAAGCGAGTTGATCGCAGAACGCAGGCACCAATTCGTCGGCCCGCAACCGAACCGAAAGACGTTTCGCGAACCGTTTACGCGCTTCGAACAAGCTCATCAGTTGCTTGGCGCGACCACGCATTCCATCATTATGATCATCTAAGCTGACAGTGCATTCGGCGAGAATAATTGAATCAGGCTGAAGCTGATCCCGATATTTCTCATAATCCCGGGCAGATAAGGATAATTCAAAGCGGGCACTGCGATCATCAAGAGTGAGGAACGCGATGGTGTCGCCGGCTTTTGTTTTCATTGTCCTTAAACCATACAGCAAGCCAGCAATCAGTTGGACTCCACGCTTTGGGCGCAGCCCTGACAACCGGTTATGGGTAATTTTTGAAAGCTCCGGGAGAAATTCTTCAATAGGATGTCCTGATAAATAGAGTCCGAGCGTCGCTTTTTCTGCTTGCAATCGCTCCTGCTCAGTCCAAGCGTAGACTCTTGTACCCAAGCCCATAGCTCCATTGGCTGGCGACTCAGGCGCTATTTCACCGAACAAATCATCTACTCCACTGGCAGAATTCCGATTACTCTGCTCCGCAGCCTGCAAAGAACCGGGCAGTAGAGCCATGAGCGCTGCCCTAACGACATCAGGACCGCCTTCCATCATATTATCTAATGCTCCTGATTTGATAAGCGCTTCCAAAGAGCGCCTATTGACCAGTTGAGAATCGAGTCTTTGACATAAGTCCAACAGACTTTCGAAAGGTTTTTTTTGCCGTTCGGATATCATCGCCTCGATAGGCCCTTCTCCAAGCCCCTTGATTGCGCCAAGACCATAAACAATGCCGCCCTCCTCATTCACTGTGAAGTTAAACTGGCCGATGTTGGCGTCTGGTGGCAAGACCTTGAGACCCATCGCTTGGCATTCGTCCACATATGTGACGATCTTGTCGGTGTTCTGCATCTCGGCGGAGAGAACAGCTGCCATGAAAAACTCTGGATAATGAGCTTTAAGCCAAGCCGTCTGGTAGGAGACTAACGCGTACGCCGCCGAGTGTGATTTATTGAAGCCGTAGCCGGCAAACTTTTCCATGAGATCAAAAATAGACCCAGCCAGGTTCTTATCGATCTGCCGGTCAACCGCGCCGGTCAAAAACAGATCGCGCTGCTTTGCCATAACAGCCGGATCTTTTTTACCCATGGCTTTGCGCAGAATATCTGCCCCGCCCAGGGTGTAGTTTGCGAGCACTTGAGCAATCTGCATCACTTGCTCTTGATAAAGGATGACTCCGTAGGTGTTGGACAAAACTTGCTCGAGTTCAGGGTGTGGATACATAACCTCCGTACGCCCGTGCTTTCTTTCGATGAAATCTTCAACCATTCCTGATTGAAGGGGACCCGGACGGAAAAGTGCGACCAGCGCAATGATATCCTCAAAAGTGCTAGGCCTGAGTTTTTTGATCAGCTCTTTCATCCCACGGGATTCAAGCTGAAAAAGAGCTGTCGTTTCTCCCTTCTGCAAAAGAGAGTAGACCGCTCCGTCATCCAGAGGCAAAGCATCAATCACGATGGGTTCGCGGCAATTTTTTCGGCCGTTAATCATTTTGACCGCCCAATCAATAACCGTGAGCGTACGAAGGCCAAGAAAATCAAACTTTACCAAACCTGCTGTTTCGACATCATCTTTGTCAAACTGCGACACCAGCCCCCCACCAGCTTCTTCACAGTATAACGGAGTGAAATCAGTCAATTTGGTCGGCGCTATTACCACTCCACCTGCATGCGTACCGACGTTGCGCGTGACGCCTTCAAGTTTAAAGGCCATGTCCATAATTTCCTGGGCATCTTCATTGCTGTCGACGAATCGCGACAGTTCTGGCTCTTCCTCCAAGGCTTTCGCCAGTGTCACATCTGGTCCAAACGGAATAAGCTTAGAGAGCTTATCGCCCAGAGAATAGGGTTTACCCTGAACACGAGCGACATCCCTCACAACTGCTTTCGCCGCCATCGTACCAAAGGTGATTATTTGCGCAACGGCATCGTTTCCGTAAAGATCTGCTACATGCTGAATCACCAGATCGCGCCCTTTCATACAGAAATCCACATCAAAATCAGGCATTGATACTCTTTCTGGGTTCAGGAAACGCTCAAATAACAGACCATATTTGAGGGGATCAAGATCGGTAATTCCAAGAGCATACGCCACAATAGAACCAGCGCCCGAACCTCTGCCCGGCCCAACCGGAATATCATTTTCTTTTGCCCAGGAGATAAACTCCATGACTATCAAGAAATAACCCGGAAACCCCATTTGATTGATAATCTCCAGTTCCAAATCAAGTCGCTCGAAGTAGAAATGACGTTGCTGCTCACTACTTTCCGAATCGCCACAAAGCTGCTTTAGTCGCGCTTTAAGACCCTGCCTGCTTAAATCCTCAAGGTAGGTTTCCAGCGATCTTCCGTCAGGTACCGGGTATTTGGGCAAGCAAGGGGTACCAAGGTTTAGTGACAAGCTGCAACGCTTAGCGATCTCCGTAGCATTCAGATAAGCTTCCGGAATGTCCGCAAACAGGTCAGCCATCTCTTGACTGCTCTTGAGATACTGCTGGTTTGTGTAGTTTCTGGGCCTTCTCGGATCGTCGAGTGTCCGCCGGCCGCTGATACAGACCCTAACCTCATGAGCTTCAAAATCACCGGAATCAATAAATCTCACGTCATTAGTAGCTACCACCGGTACATCTTGACTAACAGCGAGCGCTAACACGCGCTCGATATAAGCCTCTTCCTCCGGCTTTCCAACCCGTTGCAACTCAATATAGAACCTGTCGGGAAATAGCTTGAGCCAGTTAGACAAACAGAAACCTGCACGCTTGCTGTCATCTGCGAGAAGAGCTTGACCAACGTCCCCTCGCTGTGCGCCAGACAACGCGATGAGGCCCTCTGTGCGCCCTTCAAGATCCTTGCTTGAAAGCTTGGGCTCTCCAGTTCTATCGCCAGCCGTATACATCTGCGAGACCAGCTGAGTGAGGTTTAAATAACCCTGTTCACTCTGAACCAGCAACACCAAAGGCGTTAACACGCCGCCATCATCCTCTACCAAGACATCACATCCGCCTAGCGGCTTGATACCCGCAGACTGGGAAGATGTATAGAATTTAACTAATCCGAATAAATTGGCTAGATCGGTAACCGCCACCGCGGGCATCTCTAGGCCCGCCAAACACTCAACCAGTGGGCCGATTGTCACTAAACCATCACTGATCGAATATTCGGTATGAAGCCGAAGATGTATAAATGATTCTGCAACCAAAACAGCGGTCTCGTACCCAAATTAAGTGTATGAAGATGGATAATCAATATACCCGCTTTCGCCGTGAATGTTTACCGAAGCAAGGCCGAAACAGGCGCAAAACTCCGGCGATGAATTGGGCTCGGTCCTAGCTTCGCGAGCGCGTCAAGATGTTGTTTTGTAGGGTAACCCTTATGCTTTGACAGACCATAACCTGGATAGACGTTATCCCACTCCTCCATTTCGCGATCTCGCGTGACTTTCGCCAGGATCGATGCCGCCGCGATCGCGGGAATCTTGGCGTCACCTCTCACAATACACTTCGATTGAAATTGCCAGGTTGGAATATGATTTCCATCCACATATACCATGTGCGGCGTCAGCGGCAAGGCTTCTACTGACCGGCGCATTGCTAGCAGGCTTGCTTGCAGTATATTCAACGTGTCTATTTCCTGCACGTTCGACCGACCGATTGCCACGGCGAGGGCATGTTCTCTGATCAAAATAACCAGCTCCTCCCGCTTCGAGCCAGTAAGCTTTTTTGAATCATTCAGCCCGTCTATCGGTATGTTTGGATCAAGAATAACCGCGGCCGCAACAACATCCCCTGCGAGCGGTCCTCGACCCACTTCATCGGTGCCGGCAATCCAGAGGTTTTTGTTGACCACAACACAATCCTCCGATTCTGGACAATCCATAAAAAACCTTAAGAAACAGGATTGCGGACGAGTTTCGAAATGGCAGCTGCAGCCGCGTCCGAAGCATCTTTGCGTAGTCCCTTGTGCAAACAGCCGAATTGACGAAGGGCATCTTCAAACGCATCCGGATTTGAAAAAAAATCCAGAATCTGTCTCTCCACCGCGCTTTCCGTTACCTCACGTTGAATGAATTCAGAAACCAGACGATCGCCAGCCAACAGATTGGGCAAGGCAATGTGAGGAACATCAACAACTCTTGACGCAATCAGATGAGTTATTGGTGCTAGCCGATAAAAAACTGCCATAGGCTTTCGAAGAAGCATTGCTTCCAGCGTTGCCGTACCACTGGCCATCACCGAAAAGTCAGCCGCAGCCATTGCTTCGTGCGAATTTTCAACGAGGCGAAACTGCTCACCCAGAAATATGCTTAGACGACCCATAGCCCGTTCTATGCAGAGCCGGCTTTCCTCGCCGCTAGAAGGGATGAGAAATCTTAATTTGGGCATCGAGCGCAGCGTGTTGACGGCACCGGAGAAGAAAATCGGTGCCAGCCGCTCAATCTCACTGGCTCTACTTCCGGGGAGTAGTGAAACCACCTGCTCGGAGTCAGAAATGCCGAGTGATTGCCGGGCAAGGGCAGTTTTATCTTCAAATCCTATTTGATCAGCAAGTGGATGCCCAATACAGGTGGCTGGAATTCCGAACTCATCATATATTGCAGTCTCAAAAGGAAACAGCGTAAGCATGAGATCAACGGCTCGTTTTATTTTGTGAATACGATTCTTCCTGTAGGCCCACACGCTCGGGCTGACATAATGGACGGTGGCAATACCATGAGACCTGAGTGTCTCCTCGACTCGAAGATTAAAATCAGGTGAATCAATGCCGATAAACACCGACGGTGGAGAGGCCTTGAAGTAAGATTCGAGCTTCCGCTTGATACGCAACAATTCCGGCAATCGGCCTAAAGGTTCAACGAAGCCCATCACTGACAGTCTTTCCATCGGAAACAGTGATCGACATCCTTGGGACTCCATATCGGGGCCACCAATACCAATAAACTCAGCATCGGGGTACCGGGCTCGCAAAGCATTGATCAAACTGGCACCCAATATATCGCCAGATCTCTCGCCTGCGACAATACCGAACTGAATTGAGTCAGCCATTATTTACGTGCAAACCGAAATCAACCGAAAATTTAACGATGAATTCCTTTTTTGGAAGACTCCAGAGATGCAACCAAAGCGGTCAACGGCGCGCAGTTTTCGCTGAGAACGCGAATCTGATCAATCGCTTCCTGAAGACTGTAATTTCTCTTGTACAAGATTTTGAAAGCCTCGCGGATTTCTGCGATGGATTCCTTGTCAAAACCACGGCGCTCCAGGCCTATGGTATTGACACTCCGCACGGTTGCCGGCCTACCGCTCACTATCATGTAGGCCGGAACATCATTGGAAATGTGAGTCATACCACCAACCATCGCATGAGCGCCAACAGTTAGAAATTGGTTCACACCTGCATAACCACCAAGAATCGCCCAATCATCAATCACGACATGCCCACAAAGACCCACATTATTGGCAAAAACGGTGTGACTTCCAACAGTACAATCATGTGCGACATGACCATATGCCATCATTAGATTGTCATCGCCAATTTTGGTGCAACCCCCTCCAGCGCCGGTCCCACGATGCAAAGTAACACCTTCTCTGAATACGTTATCTCTGCCGATCTCCAACCAAGTTTGCTCTCCCTCGAACTTCTTATCCGCCGGATCTTCTCCTACAGAGCAAAACTGATAGAAGCGATTGTTTGTGCCAACCCTTGTGTTGGCACGGATTACAACGTGCGATTCAATTAAGGTGCCTGAGCCTATGCGCACCCC
>MDTD01020488.1_pt1 | contig 13272 bp, 10 predicted proteins | sample 811221 | NCBI WGS metagenome assembly MDTD01 (sample SAMN05326646, study PRJNA326480) | marine metagenome | isolation source: seawater | place: Pacific Ocean: South West | collected 2011
AACACATTTATCAAGTGAGCTCGGTTTTTCTAAAGAACATCGATCTTTAAATGTACAGCGAATTGGTTTTGTTGCTAGTGAAATAACAAAAAATGGAGGGATAGCAATCTGCGCTCCAATTGCGCCTTACGCATTGGATCGTGGTGAAAACAGAAAACTAATCTCAAATTTAGGAGGGTATATTGAAGTTTATGTAAGTACGTCACTTCAAAAATGTGAAGAAAGAGATTCCAAAGGATTATATAAATTAGCGAGGGCAGGTAAAATAAAAAAGTTTACAGGAATATCTGACCCATATGAAAAGCCAATAAATGCAGAAATTACTTTGAATTCTGATGGTAGTAAAAGTCCAACAGGTTTAGTTGATCAAATTTATGAAATGATACAAGATAAAGGTTATATTAAAAGCTAATTTTTCATTTTAATAAAAAAAATTCAGGGAAAAAATGGAATTCATAGATTTAAAATCACAACAGACATTAATTAAAGAAAAAATCAATGAACGAATTAGTGTCATATTAAATCACGGTAAATATATCATGGGTCCAGAGGTCTATGAATTAGAAAAGAGACTCAGTGAATATACAAAGACCAAATTTTGTATTTCTTGTTCCTCGGGCACAGATGCATTACTTATTCCATTATTAGCAAAAGGGATAGGTCCGGGAGATGCTGTTATTACAACTCCATTTACTTATATAGCGACTGCAGAGGTAATTTCGCTACTCAAAGCAACTCCTGTTTTCATTGATATATATCCCACTACATTCAATTTAGATCCTTCAAATATCGAAGCTGCAATTGTCTATGCAAGACAAAAAAAATTAAAACCTAAAGCAATAATTGCAGTCGATTTATTTGGGCTACCTGCTCGTTATCGTGTTTTGAAAAAGACTGCTGAAGATAATAATTTATTTTTAGTTGAAGACGCAGCCCAAAGTTTTGGAGCTAGTATTAATAATGTAAAATCTGGAAAGTTTGGAGATGTTTCATGTACAAGTTTTTTTCCAGCTAAGCCTTTAGGGTGTTATGGAGATGGTGGTGCAATCTTTACGGATGATGAAAATTTAGCAGAGTTAATGAAATCGATACGGGTTCATGGGAGTAATGGTTATGATAAATATGATAATGTCAGAGTTGGCCTCAATGGAAGACTTGATACGATCCAAGCTGCTATTCTTATTGAGAAATTAAAAATATTCAATACTGAACTTATTTCACGTGAAAAGGTTTCTAGCTATTATGATCTTAATATTTCAGACAATTTTTCTAAACAATATATTCCTAAAAATTATTTTTCTTCCAGAGCTCAATATTCTTTATTAGCCGATTCATCGCAGCATCGTAAAGAAATTATGGAAAACCTAGAAAAAAATAATATTCCGAGTATGATATATTATAAAATACCGCTTCATCTTCAGAGCGTTTTTAAAAACCTTGGATATGAAAGGGGTAGCTTAAAAATTTCAGAAAATATTTCACAAAGAATTTTTTCTTTGCCAATGCATCCATATTTAAAAAGAAAAGACCAAGATATAATCATCAAAATATTAAATAATTTATAATAGATAAAAAAAGCTATTAAGGGAATAGAGTTATTAATGAATAAAACGGTATGTGTTGTCGGAGCCGGTTATTGGGGAAAAAATCATATAAAAACTCTTAGTAAACTAGGATATTTATCAGGTGTTGTGGATGTTGATATCAATATGTTGAAAAAAGTGAAGCTTAAATTTCCAAGAATTAAAACTCATCTAAGTATTGATGAAGCTCTTAAATATAATTATGATGGCTATATCATAGCTACTCCTGCCAGTTCGCACTTTAGCATAGCAAAGATAATCATAGCTCATAAAAAACATGTGTTAATTGAAAAGCCAATGACTTTATCAATAAGAGATGCTGAAAAATTAGTAGTGTTAGCAGAAAGGGAAAAAGTTAATGTAATGGTTGGTCATGTGCTCTTATTTCACCCTGCTCTAATGAAGATAAAAAGTATGATTGATAAAGGAGAAATAGGTGACTTACAATACATTTATAGCAATAGACTAAACCTTGGAAAGGTAAGGACCCATGAAAATGTATTTTGGAGTTTAGCACCGCATGATATTGCAATTTTTCAGCATCTAACTAATTCTACTCCTAGTTTAATTAATGCAAGAGGAAGTACCTTTTTACAAAAAGGTATACCTGATTCTACTTTAACACAAATAGAGTATGAAAATGGAGTGAAGGGTCATATTTTTGTAAGTTGGTTACATCCATTTAAAGAGCATAGATTAGTTGTAATCGGATCGGAAGCAATGATTTCTTTTGAAGATTCCTTAAAAGATAAGCCTTTAAAGCTTTACTCTAAAAAAATAGATTTCAAGTTTGGAATCCCTGAAAAAATAGATGGACCTGAAAAGATTATTTCATTCCCAAAAAAAATGCCATTAGAAATTGAATTGGAGTATTTTATTAAACATATGTCAGGTAAGAAACCAGATATTTCAAATATTTATCATGGTCTTGAGGTAATGAAAGTTCTTGTAAAGGCGGGGGAGCAGTTATTAAGTTGAATAAAAATAGAGAAAAATTTTTTTCCCATGAGTCGTCATATATAGACGATAATGTGTATATTGGAGATCATACAAAAATATGGCACTTTTCTCATATCCAGGCAGGGTCAAGAATTGGAGAGTACTGCAGTATTGGACAAAATGTTAACATTGGGAATAATGTAAAAATAGGTAATTATGTAAAAATTCAGAATAATGTTTCAGTTTATGAAGGTGTAGAACTTGAGGATTACGTATTCTGTGGTCCTTCAATGGTTTTTACAAATGTAAAATTTCCAAGATCTGAGTTTCCACAAAGAGGTAGTAAACATTATTTGAGTACTTTAATAAAAAAATCAGCTAGTATCGGTGCGAATGCCACAATCGTATGTGGTGTGACCATAGGTAGATATGCTTTAATAGGTTCAGGCGCAGTTGTAACAAAAGATGTCCCTGATTATTCCCTTGTTATTGGTAATCCAGGTAAGATAGTGGGCAAAGTAGATAAAAAAGGTCGAAAAGTAAAATAGAATAATAGGTTTTTAAAATGAAATTGGATAGAAATCGCATAAAAATTTCAGTTATTGGTTTGGGTTACGTTGGTCTGCCTTTAGCTGTAGAATTCAGTAAACTATATAATGTTGTTGGATTTGATATAAATGCAAAAAGAATAAAAGAACTAAAAAACAATTATGATAATACTAATGAATATGATGAATCTGAAATGGCTTCTTCTGTCGATTTATATTTGACTAATTCTCAAAAAGATATAAAAGATTCTAATGTTTATATTATCACAGTACCTACTCCTGTTGATAAAAATAATAGACCTGATTTAATGCCACTAGAGTCTGCATCAAAAATGATTGGAAGTTATTTAATGGAAAATGATGTAGTTATTTATGAGTCTACAGTATTTCCTGGCGCTACTGAAGAAGTATGTGTTCCAATTTTAGAGAAATATTCAAAACTTAAATATAACACACAATTTTTTTGTGGTTATAGCCCGGAAAGAATAAATCCAGGAGATAAAAAACATACCTTGAAAACTATTGTAAAGATTACTTCTGGATCTAATAAACCTACTGCCGATTTAATTAATGAGCTTTATGGAAGTATTGTATCAGCTGGAGTGTATCAGGTTTCCTCAATTAGAGTAGCAGAAGCAGCAAAAGTTATTGAAAACACCCAAAGAGATGTAAATATTGCATTAGTTAATGAATTGGCTCTTATTTTTAACAAAATGAATTTAGATACTAATGAAATTCTAGAAGCAGCAGGTACTAAGTGGAATTTTTTACCTTTCCGTCCAGGGTTGGTTGGTGGACATTGCATCGGAGTAGATCCTTATTACTTGACATATAAAGCATCTGAATTAGGGTATCATCCTGAAATCATTCTTGCAGGTAGAAGAATTAACGATAATATGGGTATATATATTGCTGAAAAAACTATTGAGCAAATTACTAAAAAAGGAATAAGCCCCTTAGGTGCTAGGGTTGCTATATTAGGGCTGACATTTAAAGAAAACTGTCCTGATATAAGGAATACCAAGGTGGTCTCCATAATTGCAAAACTATTACAATATAAGTGTAATCTATCTATATCAGATTATTGGGTAGAATCTAAAGATGCTAGAAAGAAATTTGGCTGTGAAGTAAAAGATTTGGAAAGTATTAGGAACCAGGATGCTGTTATTGTCGCGGTAGGACACCAAAAATACCAAGCTTTAAAAGAAAAAGATTGGAATAGATTGATTAAACCAGGAGGGGTTATTATAGATGTAAAATCTATTCTAAAAAAAGAAAATTTCAGTAAAAGAAATGTTCATTATTGGAGATTATAAAAATGACTAGGCTACAATTTTTTTATCCAAAGATTTATGATAAAATATAATGGAAAAAATTCTTGTTACAGGGTCTGCTGGTTTTATTGGAATGCATTTATGTGAAAAGCTTGTAAAAGAAGGTTACGAAGTATTTGGTCTAGATAATATGAATAACTACTATGATCCAACTATTAAAAGGTCTAGGAATAAAATACTGAAAGAAAATAAGAATTTTAATTTTATTAATTGTGATATTTTAGACAATACTAGCTTAACAAAGATATTTACAAATTACAATCCTGACAAAGTTGTTAATCTTGCTGCACAAGCTGGTGTTAGATATAGTATCATAAATCCACAAATTTATATGCAAGTAAATGTTCTTGGTTTTTTGAATATTCTAGAACAGTGTAAAAACTTTAATGTTAAAGGGTTAATATATGCATCAAGTTCTTCAGTTTATGGTGGTAATCAGAAAATACCTTTTAATGTTATAGATAATGTTGATAAGCCGATTTCAATTTATGCGGCATCAAAAAAATCAAATGAATTAATGGCTTATACCTATTCTCATCTATATTCACTTAAAACGACTGGCCTTAGATTTTTCACAGTATATGGTCCATGGGGTAGGCCTGATATGGCTATTCATATTTTCACAAAAAACATCTCAAATGGTAAACCGATTGATGTTTATAACTATGGAAAAATGAAACGAGATTTTACCTATGTCAATGATATTATAAATGGTTCCGTATCTGCTATAAAAAAAAATTACCAGTGTGAAGTATTTAACTTGGGTAATAATAAAGTTGAAGAGTTAAAAACAGTCATTCATCTAATCGAAAAAAAATTAAATAAAAAAGCAAAGCTTAATTTAAAAGAAATTCAACCTGGGGATGTGAAAGCAACTTTTGCAGATATTAACTATAGCAAAAAAATGTTAGACTATTCACCTAAAACTTCTCTTGAAGAAGGAATATCGTTATTTGTCGATTGGTATAAAACACAAGGCTTATATTAATTTAGATTTTTAATTTTTCTAAAACTATTTCATAGAATATAACAATTCATAATTAGAAAATTATTTTGGTATCTTTATAAGCAACTACCATTTATTTTCTCTTCGATAAAAAATGCAAATTACATTAATTAAATTTAAAAAAAAGAATCCGTAAAATATATGGTAGCTAATGTGGTAGCTTGGGAAAAAACAATATATTTTGTATATTAAAGTAGATTTACAAATAATAATTATAATTATAATAAGAAATGAGTAGTATTTACAAGAAGGGCCGAGATGGATACTTCTATTATCAAACCTATACTTTGAACAAAGAAACCGGTAAAAAAGATAAAAAAATATTTCATTCTTTAGGTACCAAGGATATAAAAATTGCGGAAGAAAAAAAAATATTACTGGATAAAAAATATGATCAAAAAAATAATAAAATAAACTATAAAAAACTGTTTTTTTATCCAATTATCTTGATCATAGTAATTATAATTTTTTTTAATTCTTATCAAAATGCGCTGTTGAAAGAAAAGCTTAATCAAGATACGATAGATACTCTTTCTTCTGGACAGATTGGTGAAAAAATTAATTCCCCGAAAATAAATAAAACTATTTCTTTACCTATTACTGAAAACACGAATCCGGATAAAAATTTTGGGAATGATAGTTTGATTTCTTTGAAAAATGATACCAATCATATTTTTGGAAAACAAAAAATGAACGTAGTTCCATCCCATAATGTAATTAAGGTAGAACGTCTTCCTAATTCATTTAATCAGATTAAAATTTATGCAACTATTGATACAATAGTTACTAGCAAAAGTATGCTGCGATTATGTGAAAAACTAAAAGAAGATAATTTAGAATTTAGTAGTATAATTATTTGTCTATATGCAAATACAAAAGATGGCATTGAAATGGCACAAAATTATGATGCTAAAATAAGTAAACATATTAAACAGAAAAATTGGCTTGCTATGTACACATTTAACCCTGTTGAGGGTGAATATTTTGATGATAATCCGGGCCAATATTTAGGACTGTACTAGGAAAAGGATATGAAAATTAAAATTATAATTTATGTTTTTATTTTATATGGAATTTTCGTCAATGCACAAACATCTGATCAGATTAAACAAGCAAAGGACTACATTAAAACAACAGGTATGTCGTTGGATAAAGCAAAATCTATTGCAAAGTCACAAGGTTATACTGATAAGCAAATTGATGATGCTATTAAAAAAGAGATGAAGAATAATAATATAAATAATATGCCTGAAAATTCAGATAATGATAAAAGGATATTATTGAAAAATGATGTTTTTGAAAAATCTAACAATCTTAAAACTTTGAACGATTTAAATAAGAATGAAATTAATTCTAAAAAAGAAAAAAGCGAAGAAACTACCAAAAGCATATTACATGAAGGTGATCAAAATCTTAAAATAATTGATAATCGAATAGACAACTTTGACGATTTTTCAAATCAAGATGGGAATGATTATTTTGGATATGAAATATTTCGGCAGGATCCATTATTGTTTCAATCTACATCTACTGGTGCTGTTGATCCTGAGTACTTAATAGGTCCTGGTGATGAATTAATATTAATGCTATGGGGAGAAACCCAATTTAGGCAGGTCCTTAATGTTGATAGAGAAGGTTTTGTTTTTATTCCTGAAGTGGGGCAGGTTTTTGTTAATGGTTTAAATTTAAGTTTATTAGAATCAAAGTTGTTTAAAGTTTTATCTAAATCCTATGCTAGTTTAAATCCCCAAGGTGGAAAGGCAACAACTTTTCTTGATATAAGCTTAGGAAATCTGAGACCTCTGAGAATACAAGTTCTAGGTGAGGTGTCTCAGCCTGGAGCTTACACTGTTAGTCCTTCTGCTACTCTTTTTTCTTCTTTATATTATTTTAATGGTCCTACAAATTTAGGCTCTCTTCGTGATATTCAACTTATTAGAGCTGGAAAGAAAATTGCTTCAATAGATTTTTATCAATACTTGCTTACTGGTAAAAAACCAAAAGATCAAAAGCTTCAATTAGATGATGTGATCTTTATACCAAATCGTTTAAAAACTGTTTCCATCTTGGGTGAAGTAAATCGTCCTGGAATCTTTGAACTAAAGAAAGAAGAAACACTAAAAGATTTAATGGAAATGGCTGGCAATTTAAAAGTTACTGCCTATCTAGACAGAGCTCAAGTGGATCGGGTAGTGCCATTTGATCAAAGAGAAAAATTAGGAATTGATAGGATGTTTAATGATGTCAATCTTGAGGAAATATTAAATGGTGGATCAAAGTTCACGTTAAATGATGGAGATAAAATTGTAGTTTTTTCAGTATTTGATCTTCGCTCAAACGTTGTGAATATTGAAGGAGCTGTTAATAGACCTGGTAGTTATGATATAGGCGAATCTTTAAGTTTGAATCAGCTAATACAAAAAGCAGATGGTCTTTTAGGAGATGCTTTTCTTGATCGAGTTAATATTATAAGAACAAACTCTGATTATAGTGAAGAGCTTATAAAATTAGATTTAAGAAAAGTAATTTCTGGAGATCCAAAAGATGATATTATGCTTAACAGTGGAGACAGGATTCAGGTATTCAGTTTAACTGAAAGAAAGGGTAAGGAGTATGTAGCGATTGATGGCCATGTAAAACTTCCAGGAAAATATCCATTGCAAAAAAACATGACCCTTTACGATCTTATTTTTATTGCAAGTGGGTTAAGTGATTTAGATTTTAAAAAAGACACCTATTTGAGCAGAGCTGAATTAATTAGAATGAATAAAACAAATTTTGAAAGAGAGATTATGCCTTTTAATTTAGATTTAGTTTTAAAAAATGCTGGAAAGGCATCGGAATTGTTAAAGCCAGATGATTATGTTTTTATTTATGGTAAAAGTGAAATTTTAGCTTCAAAAAATTTTGTAACCATAACCGGTAATGTAAAAAATCCAGGACAATATGAATTATTTGAAAAAAATATGACGGTATATGATCTAATCTTTAAAGCAGGTGGTTTTGGAGATAAAGTCTATAAAAGTACTGTTTATCTTGATAGAGCTGAACTAGTTAGGACTAATCCAAATTCTTTAAAAAAAGAAATCATTACTTTCAATTTAGGCGAAGTATTAAATAATCAAGGATTGGCAAATAGTATATTAAAACCGAATGACTCTATAATTATTTATGGTAATGAGGACATAATCGGTGAGAAGAAGAATATCAATATTGAAGGAAGAGTAAAAAATCCAGGACAATACGAATTATTTGAAAAAAATATGACAATATATGACTTACTCTTTAAAGCAGGTGGATTTGAAGATCTTGAATTTAGATCAACAATGCATCTTGAACGAGCGGACTTAATAAGGTTAGATAGCAATAAAATAACAAAGTCAATAATCTCATTTAGCATTTCTGAAATAATGAATAATCCCAATTCAGAAAAAAATATCAAACTTTTACCTGGTGATAATATTCGAATTTATTCAAAAAACATTTTTAAAAAATCAAACACAGTTACTTTAGAAGGTGCAGTCTTCCTTCCAGGTCAATATGAACTTAAAACAAATATGGATATAGTAGATTTAATTTTAGAAGGTGGTGGCTTTACGGAAAAACATCAAATATATAAAATAGATATTACCAGAAAAGATTCAGCTAGTAACTCAAATTCATACGCTTCCAATATTTTTATTGAAATGGATGATAATTATCAAACTATTTTAAACCCTACTGAAAAATTTAAGTTAAAGCCCTTGGATTTTATTACTGTTAGATCGCAAGATTATCAAAATTCAAATCAAATTATCACTGTATCTGGAGCAGTAAATTTTCCTGGGACATATGCTCTCACTGGTCCAGAAGAAACTATTTCACAGATTATTAAAAGAGCAGGAGGGTTAAGAGTAAATGCCTACCCAATGGCATCTAAATTTACCCGTAATGAAAAAGAAATCATGTTGGATTTAGATGAAATTTTAAAGAGAAAAAAATCAAAACATGATATTGAATTAATCGATGGAGATAAAATACATGTTGCTGATGTTCCAACTATAATTGAAGTTTCTGGAGAGGTAAATGTTTCAGGTTTCTATAAATTTTCAAAAGGAAGGCGAGTTAGTGATTACATAAATTTAGCTGGAGGATTTACTCAGAATGCTGAAAGAAAGGATATATGGATTCAATATCCGAATGGAAAGTCAAAAAAATATAATAGGTTTTTTTCAAACCCAAGGGTTCTTGACGGTTCAATTATTAAAGTGGGTTCCAAACAAGAGTCCGAACCATTTGATAGAACTGAATTTGCAAAAGAAATGGCTTCAATAATGACTGATTTTGCTCAACTATTTTTGATTATAAGTGCATTGAGAAGTTCTTAATATGGGAAATAAAAACAAAGGAACTAAGGTCGGCTTAATTTCAATTACACAAATTTTAGAAATTATTGCAAAAGAGCTTAAGTTACTTATTTTTATACCTTTGATAGTTACAATATATGCAATAATAAATATTCAATATTTTACTGAGCCTATTTATATATCAACTTCAAAAATTGTGTCTTCGGGTGTTTCTAACACAGGGGTATCGCAGGCTGCAGGTCTAGCTGCTCAATTTGGAATTTCTTTACCAAGTAACCACAGTGGACCGAAGTGGATTTACAGTGAAATTATTAGGAGTAGACCAATCGTTAAGAAAATTTTATCTAGAAGAATTAAAATAGAACCAGGAAACGATAGCAAAACACTTTTTGCAATGCTTTTAAAAGAAAATAAAGATGTCAAAGAAAATAATGAGAGAATAAATCACATTGCATATGAAGCACTTATGGGTATGATAGATATAGATGAAGATAATTCAACGGGAATAATAACAATAAGTGTTAAGAGCACAGATAAGTTATTAGCTCATCAATTAAATAAAATAGTTATCGAAGAATTAGATAATCATCAAAAAGATTATAATAATACTTTGACAGCACGCGGCAGAGAATTTATCGAGCAAAGGATCCATCAGACTGAAAAGGAGTTAAATGAAGCAGAAGAATCCCTTAAGAATTTTAGAGAAAGTAACAGAAGAATTGAAAACTCTCCTGGACTATTACTAGAACAGCAAAGGCTGGGAAGAGAAGTACAAGTTTTAACTGGTGTTTTTACAACCTTGAAACAGCAGCTGGAAACAACAAAAATCGAACAAGTAAAAGAATCAGATTATGTAATAATAATTAACCCTCCAAATTTACCTTTCCAATATACTACGCCTAAAAAAAGAGAATATGTGATGCTTGCAGGAATATTTGGGTTAATATTTGCTTTAATATTAATATTTATTAAATATTATTTTGAATTGCTATTGAAAGAAAATAGGAGAGAAGTATTAAGAATAATAAATTTGTTTTGGAAAAATTTTACCTCTATTTTTTCACATAAAAGTTAAAAAAAAAAATACTCCCTTCCTAAAACATGCCTCATAAATGAATAAAAATATACAACACTCTCTAATTATTCCTATTTTTAATGAAAAAAAAGGTATTGAAAATACTTTAAAGGATTTAGAAGTTTTTTCAAATGAAGATTCATTTGAAGTAATCTTGGTTGATGATGGTTCTACCGATGGTACAGCAAAAATTTTATCTAATCGCAAAAATATAAATCTGGTAAAACATGATTTTAACAAAGGATATGGTGCAGCTTTAAAAACTGGTATTAAAAATGCAACTGGATCTATAATATGTATAGCTGATGCAGATGGTACCTACCCATTAAAAAAACTTTTTGATTTTGTAGATGTTTTGGTTAAAGAAAACTTGGACATGGTGGTTGGTGCTAGGACTGGTGAGAGCGTGCAAATTCCTCTAATTAGAAAACCAGCTAAGTGGTTTATTAATATGTTAGCTAATTATATAACTGGAGAAAAAATTCCAGATATAAACTCTGGATTAAGAGTTTTCCGAAAAGAAGCATTCCTTCCATTTATAAAAATTATACCTAATGGTTTTTCCTTTACAACTACAATAACATTAGGTATGCTAAGCGGAAAATATAAAATAAAATTTATACCAATTAATTATTTTTTCAGATTGGGTAAATCTAAAATAAAACCAATACGGGATACGTTGAATTTTATTAAACTAATTCTTAGAATTGGACTTTATTTTGCTCCTCTAAAAGTTTTTATGCCCGTAGGTTTATCATTATTATTTATATCATTAACATTTGGTTTTTTTTCAAAAATATATTTTGGAGTTTTACCAGATGTTTCTTTGCTAATCCTTGCAATGTCAGGTTTTCAAATTATTTGTATGGCATTAATAGCAGAGCTAATTAATCATCGCTTACCAAATCAATATATTAAGTAAAAAAAATCAACTCCAGACTTGTTTAAAAATATACTTTAGGGAAAAGGCAAATGAGTCTCATTTATGATAAACTAAAAAGTAATGTTATCGATCAAGGGTTATGTACTCATTGTGGTAGTTGTGTAGGATTATCTGATGGTAAACTTAAGTTTATTGATAATGGTAGTGGGCCTATTCCAACATATTCAGAAAATAAAGTAGAGCTTGATAGCTTGATTTATGATTCTTGCCCTGGAAAGGGTCTTAATTATCCATCTTTAGTAAAAAGTACTTTCAATGATGAAGTAAAAGATTGGCGTATTGGATATTATAAAAATTTTTTTATTGGATATTCTATTGATAAACAAATAAGAAAAAACGGGGCGTCCGGTGGAATATTAACAAATATTTTAATTTATTTACTAGAAAATAAACTAATTGATGGGGCAGTAACATTGAAAAATGGAAGTCCAAAACCTTGGTTAGCAGAACCTATTATTGCGCAAACTAAAGAGGAAGTTTTTCAATGTGCTCAAAGTGTTTATGCACCTGTTCCAATAAATTCAGTTCTAACAAAAATAAAAGACTTTAAAGGCAACTTAGCTTTTGTTGGATTACCAGATCAAGTTAGCTCGATAAGATTTCTTCAAAAAAAAGGTGTTGAATCTGTGAGCAAAATAAAATACATAATTGGTCCATACGTTGGAACAAATATGTATTTAGACTCTGTTAAAAGTTTTATTAAATCACATGGTTATAAAAATATAAAAGATATTTTAAGCCTGAAATATAGAGATGGTGAATGGCCTGGTTATTTAACTATAAAGATGAGTGATGGAAAAAAATTAAAAGCAGAAAAATTTTACTATAATTATCTTATACCTTTTTACATAACGAAAGGTAGTCTTCTTTCAATTGATTTTTGTAATGAATTAACAGATATTTCTGTTGGCGATGCATGGCATCCCAAGTACGAAAAACAGGGTAAGGGATTCTCTGTTATAGTCGGAAGGTCAAAAAAAGGTATCAATTTATTAGAGCAAATGGAGAAAGAAAAAAGTATTTTTCTAGAAAAAATTGATAAAGAAGAAGCAGTTAAAATGCATGCTCATATGATTGACTTCAAAAAAAGGGGGAGTTTTATAAGGTTTAGACTGCGAAAATTATTTGGTAAAAAAACGCCTGACTTTGGGTACGAACCTGTTGATATATCATCCAAAAGAATTCTTATTGAATTATTTATAAGCTTTATTTTCTTTGTATGTGGAACAAAATTAGTTAGACATATAATTACATACATCCCCATAAATATAATAGGTCCCTTATTTAATTTCTTACGATTAGAGTGGAAAAACTTATCAAAGAAATCAAAAAGGAAGGGTTTGGACCAGTATTCAATTTCTATTAAAAACTAGTTGATGAAAAAAGAACCAAAACAATATTACTTCACCTTAAAAGGGTCTATTGCAAGATTGAAGAAAGAGTATCAATATTATACAAAAAGACCCTGGTCATTAACTGATGTTGGAAAATTTTGGGA
>MDTD01080468.1_pt1 | contig 13270 bp, 11 predicted proteins | sample 811221 | NCBI WGS metagenome assembly MDTD01 (sample SAMN05326646, study PRJNA326480) | marine metagenome | isolation source: seawater | place: Pacific Ocean: South West | collected 2011
GTGAATTACAGATTCATCAATGCTATGCGTCTGAAGGCCCCATGAAATTAGCAGCCATGTTGTTGTCGTCGTCAGCAACGGACTGTCTTCAGCAGCCGAAAACTCAAGCAGAAACTCTCATGACCACCGAGGTTGATTTTTACCTTTTAGGAAGCAAGAGTTATGGACGCAATTCCCAATTCTTGCTCGCATCTGGCCTGACCCAAATCCGTGAGTTGTTCACCGTCATTGCCGGGCGGGACGAATTAAACCTTTACGATACAATCCAACCAAGTCCATGACCCATGCTGCTGACACACCGGGGGTTTCCCTGCATCACTTGGATCAACTCTGGTTTCAAGTCGCAGGGACACTCTGCAATCTAACCTGCGATCACTGCTTCATCAGCTGCAGCCCGCAAAACGACAGCTTTGGCTTTCTTTCCTTGGAGCAAGTTCGCAAGCGACTCCAGGAGTCGGTCGCTCTAGGAGTGAAGGAGTACTACTTCACGGGAGGTGAGCCCTTCTTGAATCGTGAAATGGTCGAGATTCTTGAGGAGACATTGCAGTATGGACCGGCGACTGTCCTGACCAATGGAACCGTGCTAAAAGATGAGTGGCTCAACCGATTACGAGCGGCAGCGAATGCGAGCCTGTTCTCGCTTGAGTTCCGAGTATCGGTCGACGGTTTTTCACCGGAGACAAACGACCCGATCCGAGGTGCGGGCACCTTTGATCGGGCGATGAGAGGCGTCGTTCGCCTGGTCGATCATGGGTTCCTGCCGATAATTACGGCCGCGCGGACCTGGGCTGATACGGAAGAAACTGCCGTTGTCAATCAGTTCGTCGACACACTGAAGAAGGCTGGTTATTCGCGTCCTCGCTTGAAAATCCTACCGACCCTGCAACTTGGAGCTGAAGAAAACCGAACGCATGGCTACCGAGAGGACGAGCGAGTCACCGCAGAAATGTTGCAAGATTTCGACGTTGACCATCTCATCTGCTCACACAGTCGCATCGTGACGGACCGAGGAGTCTATGTCTGTCCGATTCTGATCGAAGCGGACGATGCTCGTCTCGGCGAATCACTTGATGATTCGCTCGACGACTTCAAACTCGCTCACGGAGCGTGTTTCACCTGTTATCAGTATGGCGCAATCTGTTCGAATTCATCGCATCAGCTAACTCAACCTCCAGAGAGAGCGTCATGAGGTTGGCATTCTTTGGTGGCATCTACAACAATTACCTGGCACTCGATTTCGCCATTCGCGATGCGAAACAACGAGGCGTCGACGCCATCTACTGTCTCGGTGACATGGGTGCCTTCGGCCCTCACCCGGATCGCGTTTTTCCGTTACTGCACGAACACAACGTGCACTGCATCCAAGGCAATTACGACAACTCAATCGGCAACGAATTGAACGACTGCCAATGCGGATACACCGATCCCCGCGACAACTATTTTGCGGAAATCAGTTACGCCTACACGCTGCAAAACACCTCTCCGGAAAACCGCACGTTCCTGAAGAACCTGCCAACAGAAATCCGTTTCGATTTTGGCGAACACCGAGTGCTACTTTGCCATGGAAGTCCGCGTCGCATGAACGAGTTTTTGTGGCAGTCAACCTGTTCAACACACTTCCTCGAAACGCTGGCGGACGAACACGAAGCGGATATTATTCTGGCGACACATACGGGTATCAAATGGCATCGGAAACTCAGTGAAGGACGTCATTTTGTCAACGTCGGCGTACTCGGACGTCCCGAAAACGATGGAACAGCGCTAGTGTGGTATACGTTGCTCGAACAAGCTTCTTCGGCAGATGGACCAGTCCTTGAGTTCATCCCGGTCGAATATGACTATCGGCGACTCGCCGCCGAAATGGCTTCGGAGAATCTGCCAGACGAATTCATTCAGACGGTCCACAGTGGGTGGTGGACCACCTGTCTAGAGGTGCTACCCGGCAAGGAACGTGCCGCGGGAAAATTCTAACGGGTGTGGATATCGGCGCGAGAGGCCAGAATATCATATCCTGTAAGGCAGGATAGATTTGTGCTCTCCAGGATCTGTTGAAATTCGAAATTCATTTCCCTGGACTCACTTACTCGCTGGTCATTAACGCGGAGATAATCGCGATGAGAATTTTAGGACTGCTGAGTTTACTCTTGGCCGTCACCGTTGTTTCGGCAGAGGAATCGACGCCCACGCAATCCGCGTCTCCGGAAGCGACATCGTTGGATGTCGATCAGCTTATTGAGCAACTCAATGCGAATCGTTTTTCTCTTCGTCAGCAGGCCACAGAAAAGCTAATCGTAGCGGGACCGGACGTGATCCCCAAGCTGGTGAAGGCTGCTCAAAACGGCCCCGCGGAAATCACGGCTCGTGTAGTGGAGATTTTGGAGCAACATCTGAAGAGCGAACAGAAGGGAACGAGTGACGAGGCCAAAGCGGCCTTAAAACAGATCGCTGAGTCCGCCAATCCAGCGGTCGCACGATTTGCCAAGAAGGCATTAGGGCTTGAGGTTCCAGAAGAATCAGAGGCGGAACCGGCCCCCAAGCCGGTTGCACCTCCCATTGGCAATGCTCCGTTTCGCATCCAAAACGGACAGATTCAAATGCAATTCCAGTTCAATGGAAACGGGGGCCGCAAGGTCACTCAAACCAATGTGAATGGGGTAAAGAACACAACCGCGGAAGAAGACGGCAAGAAGGTAACCATCAAGGAAGAAGTAAACGGATCCATTAAACTCAGCCTTACCGAGGAAGATGAGGACGGCAAACCCAAGCAGACGAAGTATGAAGCAGACAGTCTGCAGGAGCTCAAAGAGAAGCATCCGAAAGCACATCGTCTTTACAAGAAGTATACGGGCAAAAACATCGCCGTCCCGATTCAGATCCCCGGCCTGCAACCCTTCCGACCTAAAGCAGCAGCAGACGCTCAACGATTGAAGCTGATTCTTGAACAGTTGAAGACAATCAATCTTGAGAACGTCGATGATGAAACACGAGCTGCATTACAAAAGCAACTCGATCAAATCAAAGAACAGCTGAAGCCAAGCTCTTAATCGTTCGTTGCGGTCAATTCCAAAACCGACAACAGACCGAATCCATGTCGTTTCACCGACAGGGAGAGCTGGCTCCGCGGGGCCAGCCATTCCACCAGACGCGTGCCGATGTGGTCTGCAGTCTCTGGACTCCCCCGAACCAGCAACCAAACGCCACCGGCTTGTTCAATCGCCTCGATTTCATCAGAGCTGACCTCCCAACTGCGTTGTGACGGCAGCGGGAACAGTTTCTCATCCGGAGTATCCAGCGAGTAAATGTTGCGCACGGGATAGAGGCAGTACCGCACCAATTCCTGCGTCGCCTTTTCCGATCGCAAATCTCGATCCTCAATCAGGCCAGCTCGCAGAAAGACCGGCCAATCGCGATTTGCTTGTTCGTTTACCAACCCAATGGCACCTTGCCAATCTTCGAACGAGTGCCTGTGGGGAACGCCATTGATCGGAAAAGCCGGTGTCGGGAGTAACAACATGGCGGCGATCAGTCCGGTCAACAGGCAATAAGTCGTACGAACTGACGGCTTGAGCGGCCCAACGAAAGGCAGACCGGTGATGACCAGGCCTGTTCCCAACAGACCTGCGGCGAGCATTGGCAAGGCGGCGATCACCATCAGATAACGACGAAAGAAAACGCGAAACAGGTCGAATTCGGTTAGCCCCCAAGCAGTCAGCAGGGGCACACAAAAGCAGCAGCCGATGAGCCACAGCCTTTCCTTTGCCAGGAGCTTTGGGTCCCACATCCGAAAGCCGGTCAGCTTGGCGATTGCACCCAGGAAGACGAGGATCGCGAGTGGAATACCGATCCAAATATCAAGGCGAAAGACCAGGACGACTTCTAACCAGGAGGGACTATCCACAAAGATCGACCAATTGCCACGTCGCCCCGTGATAGCCCAAAGATGGCTCCAGGAGGGAACGGTTGCCAGCAATATCAGGCCGACGTCGACCAAGCGGGTGGTAAAGTCACGTCGTCCATCTTGCTGGATCACCTTGCGGACGCACCAGCAGACGGCTTCTCCCACCAGAATAAGGAGACTGGTGTAGTGCAAATAAAACAGAATGATCGTTGTTGTGATCCATGCCGCACGACGTCCCTTGGTACTCTCTTTGAGAACGGCAGCAAAGGCGGCAATCTGTAGCACCCCGAACCACTGTACCCAGGCGTAAGGTCGGGCTTCTTGAGAAAAGAAGATGGAATGCGGATCAACGGCGATCAACCAGGCAACCAGGCCACCGAGCAGTGGAGCTTGGCACCAACGATCGATCACCAGAAAGCTCGTCACGATCAACGCGACTCCGGCAACCAATGAAAGCAATCTGACTGCGAATTCATTTTCACCGAACGTTTGCGTCGACAACCAGACGAGTGCCGGATAAAACGGGCTTTGGTTACCGATTTGAGCACGATCCACGATTTCATGGAACTCGCCAGTCGCCACCCAGGCAGTGTGCATTTCATCGAGCCAGAGGCTCTCTGTGAGCGACTGGATGCGCAGTCCACTCCCCACGAGCACCGCCAATACAACTGGCAGATAAACGAGCCCACGAAAACGCGACTGTTGAGTTGAAGGCATCGTCGTTTCGTTGAACAGGAGGACGTCAAGGAGAAATGATCGTCAGGCTCGCAACGGCCTAGGCAGCATCGGCAGAAGCATCGAGACGTCCGCCCGGAACCTTTAGTTCAAATAGACCAAAGATTTCTTGCTGAGACAATCCAACGGATGCCGGTGAATCGGCATCAGCCAGAATTGCCTCAAACAACTCTCGCTTTTGCGTCAGGATTTGATCGATTCGTTCCTCGATTGTTGCGGACGAGACGAATCGCGTCACCGTCACGGGTCCAGCGGCCCCAATGCGATGAGCCCGATTGATGGCCTGATCTTCGACAGCAGGATTCCACCAGCGATCAAAGAGAAACACATATTCGCAGAACTGTAGATTAAGTCCAACGCTGCCAGCTCCGTAGCTCATCAAAATAACATGGCAGTCGGGGTCTTCTCGAAACTTCTGAATGAGACCATCTCGACGTTTGGAGGGTACTCGCCCGTGATACTCGACGGGATTAAAACGACTCAAACGCTCTGAGAGTTGCTTGAGAGTCTCGACCCACTGACTAAAGATAATCGCTTTCTTACCGCTGCTCGCCACCTCTTCCAGATCGGCTTCCAGCCGATTCAGTTTTGCACTCTGCCCGGTTTGAGGATCGAAATTACAAATCTGCTTGAGCCGTAAAACCAGCTCAAAAACGTGTTGAATCGTGATGGACTGTCCTAACTCATTCAATCGAATGACGCCATCCGATTCAGCACCCGCATACGTATCAGCTTGTTCGGGTGAAAGTGTCAGCGTCGCGTCACGATAGAGCTTCGGCGGAAGATCCGTAAGCACTTGATCTTTGGTTCGCCGAAGGATGTGATCGCGTGTCGATTCGCGCATTCGGCGAGGCGTCATTCCGGGTGAAAGATAGCCCTCGGATAAAAAATCGAAGATGCCAACGAGATCATCTGGCGAATTTTCGACGGGGGTACCAGTCAATGCCCAGCTGCGAGTTCGAGAGATCGAGCAGACCACCTGACTGGAGTGACTCAATCGGTTCTTGATCCTCTGAGCCTCATCCAAGACGACAAGGTCAAAATGGCTCTCACCGTCTGCGATCAGATTACGATCACGCAGCAATAACTCATAGTTCGCAATCTTCACGGGTGCTTCCGGTAACTTCCATTGCCACTCGCGACGAACCTGATCGCCTTCGATGGTGGCAATCGGGATTTCCGGGGCCCACAATTGAAATTCGCGTTGCCAATTGGTCACGAGCGGCTTCGGGCAAACGAGCAAAATCGAACGCAGCTCACCTGCGTGCAATAACAAACGCATGGCTGTTATCGCCTGCATCGTCTTCCCCAATCCCATCTCATCCGCCAGCACCGCGGTGTGCCTGGGGAAAAGAAAACTGATTCCGGCAAGCTGGTAAGGAAAAGGCTGAAAAGGCATAGAGAGATCCGCTCCATCCAGCAATGTTTCCAGCGGCGGTTGCAGCAAATAAAAGAGACGGTCGTCCAGTTTGACGATATCGGTAGGTGGAGCAATCCGAGTACGTGGATGCTCTGCACGCGGGCCCCGCGAAGAAGGCTTCTGTGAACCCTTGGATCTGACACACGGTAGCGGTTCGGCATCACTCGAAAACTGAAAACCTCGAGTGGTAATTTGGGGTGCCACAAACGTTACCGCCAATGTTTGCGGACGCTCAGCATCCAGCGGCTCAGTTCGAATCGAAATCCGAGCATCTCTTTGTAATGCGGTATTCCAACCGCTACGATTGATAGCGACTCGAAACTTCTGTGTTTCCGACATCAAGGCGACTGCTCCCCTCGAATCATCAAGCCGCCTTCTGCAGCTCGCTTATCGCATCTGCGATTCTTTCAAACGGCTCTTGAAAATCCCAATGGGCTCGACGATTGAATACTTGCAAACGAATGGATTCGGCATCCACTTTGTGTCGTTCGTCAAGCCAGACGTCGACATCCCCTAGCGTCAAGCGAATCAAACCGGCTGACAACTCAGAAACGTCACCACTCTCATCACAGCCAGGTAACCAGACCACGGGAATCTCCAACAGGTCGCCCAAGGCCAGGGAGTGCCGAGAATTGGTAACGATCAGATCCGGAAACATCTTGCCGCTGTCCACAAGCGCCTTCCCAATCTGTTCACCGTACAAGTACGGGCGCAGGGTCGCCCCGTAAAGAATCTGTTGCGCCCGGTTTGGTTTCACCGGTTCCGTGCAGTGGAACTCGAGCGGCCGGCCTACCGCGTTCAAAACGAGATATCCCCCGATGAGCAGGTCACCGCCAAGGTCACTGACCATTAGAAAGCCAAAATTTGGCGAGTCGCTAGCACTCATCAAAAAACCCAGATTGGACCATCGATATTCCCCGGTGATGATCGGGCTGAACACGGCATAGTCTTTAGTCGGTTCTTGAAACCGAGTCAGCTGGCAGCCATCAGGTCTCCCAGGCTTTTGCAGGCTACCAAAACTCGGCTTCAAATCATCAAAAGTCGCTGATTCTGACGTCAATTTCAGATTGGTGGACAATCATCCGCAGACCTGCTTATACTGGAGGCTGTTACGAGTAATGTCCAACGGTCTAGAGGGTCCACACGTTATGTCGGAGAATCCGCGACAAACTCCTTCTTTGTTTACACACATTGACGTTTCGCCGGCGACATCGACGGGAGCCTCCAATAATGGCGGTTCTGTGCCTCAGATGCTGTCTCAGATGGTAGCGGCTCAAAATCGGCAAAATGAATTGCTTGAACAGCTGATTAACCAGATGAATACGGCTCAGCGACAACGGTCAACTGAACTGGGGCAATGGAAGCAAGCCAACCCGCATTTGGCAGATCGATGCCGAGAGGCAGCTGAAACGCTTGGTCAAGTTCAGACCCGATTCCTGGAATCCGTGACGGAAGAGATTACGGATAATGCCGATTGTCTGATGGACGGTGAATTCATGCTGAATGAATTTGTCGATCGATTTGGACCTCGCTTAGCACATCTCAACGGCGTGCTGCAGGTGCTCTCCCAGCTCAGCAGCAACTCTCATTCGGATGACGACGACTCCTAGGCGAATCTTTGCCTTCGAATCGAGGATGCCTTCTCGCTCCTTTGGTGAGTTTTTCACGACGTCGGTGGCTGACGTCGTGCCATGGATTGGGATTCTGCCGGTTGTCAAGCGGTATGGCGTTGGCTATGGTCTAGTTGCGTTAGTTCAGCGTATTTTGCGTTGATCCCAGGCCCACCCAATCTTCCTGTTGCGCGACGACACCTACCCATGAACGCATCAGATACCACGACGTCCGATCTTTCTTCACTCATCAGCTCAGCCCGTGAGGCGCTGGATGCCCATGCGTACGAAACCGTGCAGTGGCATTTTCATGATTCAACCGGCTGCCCGTTCTGGTTGGAGAAAAAGGCCGAATTGAATTTCGACCCGCTGACCGAAGTCAAAGGGTACGAAGACATTAAGAAGTTTCCATTGTTTGAAGACGAGTGGTTGCGTGGAGGCCCGGTGCGTCGCTGGGTTCCCAAAGCTCTCGAAGACAAACCGACCTATGTTTTCGAAACGGGCGGGACGACGGGTATCCCCAAGAGCCGCGTCGTGATGGACGATTTCCGGATCGATTACGAAGTATTTAGCGAAACGTTACCCGAAGAATATTTCCCAAAGGGTGCGAACTGGCTGATGCTTGGCCCCTCGGGCCCCCGTCGCTTACGTTTGGCGGTCGAACACCTGTGTCAAGTCCGCGGCGGTATTTGCTTTGCCATCGACCTGGATCCCCGCTGGGTTGTCAAACTCATCAAAAAGGGTTGGATGGAACATCTGGAAGCCTACAAGCAACACTGCATCGATCAGGCCATCACCGTGTTGACCGCCGGCCACGACGTTAAGTGCATATTTGCCACACCCAAGCTCCTCGATTCCTTAGCTCTGGCGCTGGAGGAACGTGGCACGAGTATTCAAGAGGCTGGCATCACTGGTATCTTTTCAGGCGGAACGGAATTCACTCCTCAATGGACACGTTACTGCGTTGAAGAGCTGTTCGGGGGTCCGCCAGAAGAGAGTGGGGTGTACATGACACCCACTTATGGAAACACTCTGATGGGGCTGGCTTGTAGCAAGCCAGTGACCGCAGCGGAAGACTATAAAATATCGTACTACGCTCCCCAACCACGAGCGGTGACGGAAGTCGTTGACTTCGACGACCCAAACTCAGTTGTCGGCTATGGGGAAACAGGGCGAGTCAAGCTGACCACTCTCACCAAGGAATTCTTCGTACCGGGTTTCCTGGAGCGGGATGAAGGTGAGCGAGAGGAACCCTTTGAAACTTACCCATGGGATGGCGTCAGTGGTGTTCGCCCATTCCATGGCGTCGCATCGCAAACCACGGTGGGTGTGTACTAGGGCGATTCGACCCCCTTATTCGTATCACCTGGTTCATTCAAGTTCGCCCAAAGAATTTAAAGGAAAGCGTCTTCTCAGCGTGAAGGCGCTTTTTTCACAGAAGTCGCTCCCTTCGCATCATGTTTGCGATTCGGGGCCTATCAAAGGATGCAGTCATGCTTCACATTCCCGTGCTCCGTTGGGGAAAACCCTACGAATCGCTTGAAATCAACGAGGTCAAGCATTTCAGCACTGGCGAGCCGATTGCTCGCGTCAGCCAGGCGAACGACGGCATTATCCGACGCGATATGCGACAGGCTCATAAAGCCCGCGAGATTCTCCGTGAATTCAGTTGCGGTGACCTGATCGAGATGATGAAGCAGGCAGCCGACCTTTATGAGAGCGCCACTCTTCCGTTGGGAGACGGAACTCAGTCACCGGACGACTTTGTGCATCAGCAGTCGGCGAGCACGGGTCTTCCGGAACACATGTGTCGAGCCAACATGGGCAAAAACTCGTTCGTGCTCCGCAACATGGATCGAATTTTAGATTGCTTGACTCGCGGTCTCGATTTGGACATCCTCACGCAAGGCTGGGGCATGGAGTCGCGTGGAGTCGTCGTGAGTTACCAGGCTCAAGCACCCGTTTTGGCCGCCGTCCTTCCCTCGAACTCACCTGGCGTCCACACGTTATGGCTGCCGGTGATCCCGCTCCAGTTGGGACTCGTGCTCAAACCGGGTCCTCAAGAACCGTGGACGCCGTATCGCATGGTTTCTGCTTTTATTGAAGCAGGTGTACCCCGCGAGGTCTTTGGGCTTTACCCAGGTGAAGCCGCTGCCGGTGCCGCGGTCTTGGCCGCCTGCGATCGTTCCATGATCTTCGGCGGAACTCCGACCGTCGAGCGTTACGAAGGCAATCCGCGCGTGCAAGCTCACGGCCCGGGCTTTTCCAAGATCATTTTAGGTGACGACATGGTCGATCAATGGGAAGACTATATCGACGTCATGGCCGAAAGCATTCACATCAACAGTGGTCGTGGTTGCATTAACTGTTCAGGCGTATGGGCATCCCGACATACGAAAGAAATTGCCCAGGCCTTGGCCGAAAAACTGGGGCCGATCGAGGCACTTCCTCCCGACAATCCCGAAGCCGGTTTGGCCGCCTTTACCGTTCCGGGCATGGGCAAGGCCGTCTGGGGGATGATCGAACAAGACTTAAAGGAAGACGGCGTCGAAGACCTGACATCAGCCTTCGGTGAGCGACTTGTCGAACAGGAAAACTGCTCCTATCTCCGACCCATGGTCGTGCATTGTGAAACTCCCGAGAAAGAAATCGCGAAGAAGGAATTCATGTTCCCGTTCGCCACGGTCGTGGAGTGTCCTCAGGACCAGATGTTGAAGAAGATCGGGCCAACACTCGTTTGCAGCGGCATCACGAATGATGAACAGTTGATCCACGGTCTCAGCGATGCGACGAATATTGATCGCTGCAACATCGGACCTATCCCGACCACCAAGTTGAACTGGCTTCAACCGCACGAGGGCAACATTATTGACTTCCTGTACCGCTCACGAGCCTATCAGGTTTCTGAAGAACGCATGCCCGTCACGTCCTAGCTAGTTTCGCTGACTGCACGGTCACGATTGTCCCACCAAGTCAGACCGGAGTCAGCCTCAGCCAAAAAGAGATGATGCGGCCATGATTCCGTTTGATTTTCAATCGAGAACGCGTATTGTCTTCGAGCCGGGAGCGGTCGCGCGTCTCGGTGACATTGCCGGAGAACACGGTGCTCGTCGAGTTCTCGTTGTAAGTGATGAGGGCGTCATCAAAGCCGGACATACGGAACGTGGTCTCGAGGCGTTACGGGATGCTGGAATCGAAGCCTACCTGTTCGATCAGGTCCAGGAGAACCCCACCACGAAAGACGTTGAGGCAGGAGTCACCATGGCCCAACGCTACGATCCGGAAATGATCGTCGGATTTGGGGGCGGCAGTGCCATGGACTGCGCCAAAGGCATCAATTTTATCCTGAGCAATGGTGGGCAGATGAAGGATTACTGGGGCGTCGGCAAGGCACTCAAGCCGATGTTGCCGATGATCGCCGTTCCCACCACCGCCGGCACCGGCAGTGAAGCTCAATCCTTCGCCCTAATTTCGGATGCCGACACACACGTGAAAATGGCCTGCGGTGACAAAAAAGCGGCTTGCCGCGTCGCGATTCTCGATCCTGAGTTAACACTCACTCAACCAGCTCAAGTGACCTCTCTGACTGGAATTGATGCGTTAGCCCATGCCCTCGAAACGTTTGTCACGAAACGTCGGAACTCAGTCTCGCTTGCCTTCAGTCGCGAAGCCTGGCGTTTATTGTCCTACCATTTCCCAAGGGTTTTGAAAGAGCCGGACAATCTTGAGGCTCGCGGCGGAATGCAACTCGGAGCCTGCTTTGCGGGTCTTGCGATCGAAAACTCAATGTTGGGTGCCACTCATGCTCTCGCCAATCCGTTGACGGCCGAATACGGCCTGGTTCACGGTCAAGCGATCGCGACGATGCTGCCGCATGTCATCCGGTTTAACGGAGAGCTTTGTCACACTTGGTATCAAGAACTGATCGATATCGCCGTGAATGACGGCTCGACGGAAGACAGTTCAACCGCTCCGTCCCGACTCGCCGATTTTGTGAGCGAGCTTATCGCTCAGGCCGCCTTGCCCCAACACTTGTCAGTTCAAGGAGTTACGCGAGACAAGCTGCCAATCCTCGCGGAATCGGCGGCAAAACAGTGGACTGCGAGCTTCAATCCGCGTGAAGTAGGAGATGCCGAGCTGTTCACTCTCTATCAAAACGCGTTTGACGCGAGCTGATCTAACGTAGCGAGCCTGCAAAGACGTGCTAAAATGCAGACTCCTACAGGTCTCTATCTCACACGCCAAGTATCCCCCACGTCGAAGGAAGAAGAAATGATAAAATCGGGTATACGTATTGCGCTGGCGTTGTTCCTGTTACCGTTTTTGCTTGAAGCAAACTCTCAAACTGTTGCTGACGACTCGAATACCTCAAAGCAAAAAGGTTGGCCAATCTTTCGCGGGGACACTTTGGCAAACGGCGTGGCTGGCAGTCCATTGGCCGAACGCCCCGAGGTTCTCTGGCGTTTTGAGGTGCCAGAGGGTGCCTTTGAGGGAACGGCGGCAATTGTCGATGGCGTCGTTTATCTGGGCGACTTGGATGGCAGCCTCTACGCATTAAATCTCAGTGATGGCACAGAACGATGGAAGTACGAAATTGATGGAGGATTTCCGTCATCTCCGGCGGTCCGAGACGGGCGCATTTACATCGGAGATTACGACGGTTGGTTTCACTGCGTCGACGCGAAAACCGGTGCCGAACTTTGGCGGTTTGAAACTCAGGCAGAGATCAATGCATGTGCCAACTTTTTTGAAGATAACGTTCTCGTCGGCTCACAAGATGCGACTCTCTACTGCCTTGATGCCGTCAGCGGCAAATTGGTTTGGAAATATGAGATCCAGGACCAGATTCGCTGTGCACCCACGATCGTGGATGGGCGAGCGTTCCTGGCGGGATGCGACGGTTTGCTTCATATCATCGATGTTAAAGAAGGCAAAGGCATCGCCAGCGTTCCGATCAATGCTCCAACCGGAGTAACTCCCGCAGCAAAGGGGGACTTCGTTTACTTCGGAAACGAGAACGGAGAAATGTTCAGCGTCAATTGGAAGACTGCCAAGGTGGCCTGGACGTATACGGACCCCAAACGTTGGCAACCCATCCGTAGTTCGCCCGCCGTCAACGATGAGTTTGTTGTTTACGGGAGTCGCAGCAAACGCATCTACGCAATCAACCCGAAAGACGGTCAAGAGATCTGGACGTTCCCGACGAAACAACGTGTCGACTCCTCTCCTGTTATTGTCGGTGATCGAGCCTTCGTTGGCTCATCCAGCGGACGTCTTTACGCGTTGGACCTGTCAAAAGGCAAAAAGCAATGGGAATATGAAACGGGCAGTGGCTTCGTTAGCTCCCCCGCCGTTGCACAAAATCGCCTCGTGATTGCCAATGATGATGGTGTGGTTTATTGTTTTGGAAGTAAGGCAGAGTAATTGAGGCAATGCTTAAACCTCTGACAATTGTCTCGATCATGTAATTTTTGTGCCCGCGCCGGAAATCCCTCATGTCGACTGATTCGAAGAAAACCGAAGTTGGCAGTTACTTTATTTCCAACTATCCGCCGTTTTCTCAATGGACCGAAGAGCACGTCAGCGAAGTTCAATCGGCAATGTTAA
>MDTD01185075.1_pt1 | contig 13270 bp, 11 predicted proteins | sample 811221 | NCBI WGS metagenome assembly MDTD01 (sample SAMN05326646, study PRJNA326480) | marine metagenome | isolation source: seawater | place: Pacific Ocean: South West | collected 2011
TCGAATTGTGGGACCGTCGGCCGATTTCCCGCTCCGACGAGATACAGGTCGCGGTTGAGAATCTGAGCATGCCCTTGTCGACCAATCAGAACTATCTCCAGGATGCGTTCCCGCAAGGCCTGATGCGATGGGATCTCGAGGTTGCGGCCGGGAGCGTCGGCAAGAAGTCCTTCGTCGTTAGCTACGACCTCGATGTTGAGCGGAAGGAGGGTGTCCGGATGACACCACTTCCGGATTGATTCGTGGTCTGTTTTCCACTGAATCTCCGCCTGAATATGCTTAATGGGCTCTTCAGACCCCCTTGGACTCGGGATGCTTTTCTTTCCGTGAAAGCATCTCGAAATCCAACATCGAATTGATATGCTTGGGGTTGGATTTCCATCAATTCGAGGGGGAGAAAAATGTCCATCACATTCATTTCAGCCTGGTTGCTTCTTCTTGCGGGCCATGGGGCCGTTCCATCCAATGACGAGTGTGCGAATGCCACCTCGATCTTCTTTGGTTCCACCAATTTCGATACGACCGAAGCCACCGACAGCAATGCACCCATAGACAACTCCCTTTGTCCTGACACGTATCTCGGGACTGTTTCACAGGATGTATGGTTCAGGCTGACGGCCATCGAAAGCGGCGTAGCCATCATCAGTACATGTGATTCCGTTAATTTCGATACGGATCTGATTGCCTATGCGGATTCATGTGGCACTCTCCAGCAGATCGCGTGCAATGGCGATTTCGATGGTTGCGCGGGGTACAGTTCCCGGATGACATTCAATGTCACGATCGGACAGAGTTATCTGGTTCGATTGGGTGGTTGGAACAGTGGTGAATTCGGCATCGGCACCATAAATGTGGGCTATGGCTCTTCAGGAAGCGGCGCCTGCTGTTTCGGCGGCACCTGCTTAGATGGTTATTCGTTGAACCAGTGTGCTCAGGATGGCGGCGAGTATCAGGGTAACGACTCGACATGTTCGGCTGACACCTGTGATGAGCCCGTCGGAGCCTGTTGCTTTGTGGACTGGTGCGATGATGGCATCACGGAGTCCGACTGCTATGACAACTTCGGCAAGTATCAGGGGGACGGTTCCGACTGTTCCTCAGTCACCTGTGATCCGGGCGACTACGGTGCATGTTGCATAGCCTTCGAGTGCTATGACGGCACATCCGAGGAGGATTGCAGTTCGAGTGGTGGCGCCTTCTATCTGGATGACACGTGTCAATTCGATACCTGTGACAACGTCGGCACTTGCTGTGTTGAATACGATTGCTACGAGCAATCTCTGGAGAACGACTGCTACACGCTGGGTGGCGACTTCTACTTCGGAGATACGCCGTGTGACGGAAGCAGCCTGTGTGGTGAGCCAATATCTGGAGCGTGCTGCTACCCCGATGGCTATTGCGATGAGACGCAAGAGCAGGAATGCTATGACGGCAACGGAAAGTTCTATGAGGATCAGGACTGTAATGACGTCTGCAACGTCTCGTATGGTGCCTGCTGCACAAGCGACTTCGGCGACTGCCAGTCCTTGACAGAGCAGCAGTGCGACCAACTGGGTGGCGATTATCTCGGCGATGACTACCCCTGCAGCTTCGACGATTGCTATATCGAACCGTACGGAGCCTGTTGTATCAGTGCGAGTGATTGTCAGGACACCACTCAGCAGGAGTGCTTCGACTGGGGCGGCGAGTGGGGAGGCTCGGGAACATACTGTGCCGACTACAGCTGTGGTGAAACAGGTGCCTGTTGTATCAACAAGTACGATTGCTACGAGGAATACGAAGACGAGTGCAGCTGGCAGGGCGGTTCCTTCCAGGGCGAGGGTTCGACCTGCGACGAGTATCCCTGCGGTTCCCCGTACGGGGCGTGTTGTCTGGACGGATCCTGCTACGAGACGGAGGAGCATCTCTGTTATGCCGATGGAGGAAAGTTCCAGGGTCAGTTCACGTTCTGCGATGATTCCACATGCTCGATCACCGGTGCCTGCTGTCTTCCCGATGGCAGTTGTCAGGACTATGAGGAAACGATCTGTCTGAAACTCGATGGCACCTATCAGGGTGATTACGTCGGCTGCAATGCAGTCGACTGCTCCTCCGGACCTGTCTTCGAGAACATGACCTATGTTCCGGTCGGTACCGATCTGGTCACCGGTGTGGGGCCCAACTGGACCGTGGATCTGTATGTGACCGCGCCGGAGAACTGGCGAGTTGATGCGGTTGCCGGCAATTCCGCCAATGAGAAGACCCTCACGGCGTCGGAAGGGTTCTACCAGAACTCCAATGGAGGCCCGTTGTCGACCGATGTCAACCCGAGCTTCTACGAGTTCGACTCCAATCTGGAATGGGACTCGAGGGTTACGATTGGTTCCCTGGACAGTTCCGGTGACCCATGGTCTGAGAATTCACTGAGCAGCGTCGGCATCGACTGGTCCGACTTCGAGTCAGGCACTGGTCTGTCCGTCGACAACGGCACCTGGTATGTCCTGCCTACGGCCGACCAGGGCAATGCCGTACCGATCACGACCTACGACTGCCAGGAGATCCATGGTGTCCTTGTGGGTCGAATCACCGCACTGGGTACTGAATCTGTCGTGAACATGTCGGCATTGGTGGTCGTTCGTGAAGGTGACGATCCCGGTCAGCAGATCCTTGCTTCGGCCAGTGACATACCGCGTACCGAGGTTCGGGATTGCAACGAGAACGGAGTCGCCGACGTCTGTGACATCGCCAACGGAGCGAGTCTCGATTCGGACGGGAACGGTATTCCGGACGAATGCGAGAACAGCTGTGTCGGCGACTTCAACCAGGATGGCCAGACCAACATCGACGACATTCTCCATGTCATCGGTGGCTGGGGTGATCCATATGACGTGGAGGATCTCCTGTCTGTTCTGGACAACTACGGCTGCACTGGCTGAGTGGTAATCGCAACATTCATTCAAGGGCCTGCCCTCACCGGCGGGCCCTTTTTCATTCATGGGAATCTTCGGCTCGATTACCGAGGAGATCGGATATTCCCTGCTGGTTCCGATCCTCGTGGCTGAGTCATGAAGAGGGCGGCGAGTATGACCAGCATCGCGATCAAGTCGGTTGTTCGGATCTGTTCATTGCCCGCACTGATTCCGAGGAGTATTCCAACCAGTGGCACCAGATAGTTCGAAAGTGAGGCGAAGGTCGGACCACTTATCCGTATGAGCTGTATGTAGATGAGAAAGACCGCGCCGCCGCCGAGTGTGGCCAGAAAGGCGATTGACAATCCGCTGGCCCATGTGATGTTCAATGATCCCGGGTTCCCCCAGATCAGCCAGGCGGGCAGTAGCGGCAGTGAAGCCCAGATAAGCAGATCTCTCGAAAGCGGGAGGGGATGGATGTCCCTGACCTTGTTGAGCAGAACGATGCTGATCGCGAAGGCGATGGCGGCCACGAGAATCAGGCCTCCGGAAATCGGATCGAGTGCGGCTTCGGTCTGTGTTCGAAGTCCGAACAGGAGTACCAGGCCCGCGAAGCCGACCAGTACGCCCAGAATGAGACCGACTCGTGGGGATTCCTGCTTGAGAAGAAAGCATGCGAACACGACGGTGAAGAGGGGGGTCGTGCCCAGGAGAATGGCGGCGACGCTGCTCTCGATTTCCTGCTGACCATAGGCGATCAAGAGGGCTGGCAGCCCTGTTTCCATGATCCCGATGATCGCTATGAGCCACCACTGGGAACCCGAGTCTCTCCGAAGTTTCCGAGTGCCCGACCTTGGCAGGAAGATGAGACAGGCGATCGCCATGACGGCGGCTCCCAGGGCCGTCCTGAGGAAGCTGATGTCAAGAGGATCGAGGTCCTCGAGTGCCGTCTTGATGAATATGTACTGGCTTCCCCAGAGGGTTCCAACCAGAAAGAGAAGGGCGTACTTGAGCACGTGTATGGTCGCTCCCGACGGCGGCACGCTTGAGGTCATCAACTGCCTGGGGTTGGCTTTCCACAGTCGAAGGTGACCGGTACAAGACAGAGGAATCGCATCGGCTTGTCCGTATGGTTCCGGAACTGATGAAGCTCGTTCGCAGGCACGAACAACGTATCTCCAGCATCGACCGTTCGGGTCTCTCCGCTGCACTCTGCTTCACAGCTTCCTTCGACGATATAGACCTCGTGCTCGTAGTCATGCTGATGTCTTGGCGTATGTCCGCCGGGCTGGACGACGAAGTGTCTCAACGCGAAGTTCGGGGCCTTGTCCTCCCGTCCGATCATGACCTGCATGGATACATCCTTGGCGCCTTCCATCTCCACCGGCGTGGTCGTTGCAGGATCTGCATGTCGAATCAGCATTGTTGGTCTCCTCGCATGGGGGTCTGAACGCTCGAGCCGCGTGTCGGCCTTGGTGCTTCCTGTTCATGGTAAGGTTCCTGAGCAGGGATCGTCAGGGGATTTCCATTTAACCTTCCATAGGAGATCAGGTCATGCATCTGATCATCGTACTCGTGACTTCATTCATTTTCGGATCCGAACAACCCGGTTTGATTTGGACGAATGGTCGTGATCTGGCCATCGAAGGCCAGGCCTGGCAGGACACCAAGGCCACATGGGATCGTCTTCCAGCCAGAGCAGAAGGGGTTGTTCGCGATCCGGTCTGGGGGAATTCACGACATTCCGCCGGCATGCTGCTGAGGTTCAGATCGGATTCCCCTCGGTTGCATGCGCGTTGGAAACTCACCAGTGATCAGCTTTCCATGCCGCACATGCCGGCGACCGGAGTCAGTGGCCTGGACCTGTACGTGCATGATGGTGATGGGTGGCGATGGACCGCTACCCCTCGTCCCGGCAGTCGTCTGAATGAAATGGAGCTTCTGGCCGATCTGGATGGCCGGATGCGTGATTGGATGCTCTACCTGCCTCTGTACAACGGCATCGAGGCGATCTCCATCGGTACAGTCGAAGGCTCCACCATCGAGCCTCTGCCCCGGCCGGCCAATGACATGCCGCCGATCGTCTTCTACGGAACCTCCATCACCCATGGGGCCTGCGCCTCGCGGCCCGGGATGTGTCATGTCGCGATTCTCGGGCGGGAACTCGACATTGAAGTCGTGAATCTAGGATTCTCCGGCAGTGGCACCATGGATCCGGAGATGGCCGATTTTCTGGGTGAGATCGACGCCTCCATGTACGTGGTGGACTGTCTTCCGAATCTCGATGGTGAGCAAGTCGCTCAACGAGCCGTACCGTTCGTCAAGCGACTGCGTGCACTCCGTCCCGAGACGCCGATTCTTCTCGTGGAGGACAGGACCTGGGGGGATAGTCACATCAATGCGAGTCGCGCGAAGTATCAGACCGAGAACCGTGCGGCGCTTCGGGCGGCCTGGGACGATCTTAAGTCCGAGGGTGTCCCGAATCTCCACTATCTCGAAGGCGATCGACTGCTGTCTGAGGACGGTGACGGGACGGTGGATGGTTCCCATCCAACCGATCTCGGTTTTCGTCATCAGGCGGATGCCTTCAAGGAGGTCATCGTCCCGATACTCAATCCGAAGAACGGTTCACTTTGAATCAGGCTTGCTGGCCGTCTCGATCGGTGCCGGGATATCCAGTGTCTGTGTCGGGAATGCGAAGTCCGCGCCGTGTGCGGCGACGATTTCACCGACCTTGATCATCAACTCCTGCTGGAGATTTGCGGCATCACCGGCGCTGGCACCGGCCTGCGTCAGGCAGGTGATGGCGATGTCCAGGCTTGAATCCCCGAAGTTGTTGAATACGACCCGGAGCAGTCCATCTCCATCAACGTCCGAATGCGACTTCAGAGCGGTCTCGACTTCCTGGACGACCGGTTTGATCTGGTCGAAATCCTGATAGCGAAGCCCGATCACGAACTGGATCTTCCGTTGGCTGATACCGGTGATGTTCTTGATCGCATTCGTCAGGAACATGGAGTTGGGGATGATGATGGGGACCTTATCCCATCCTCTCATCCGGGTCTGGTAGATCCCGATCTTCTCGATCGAGCCTGCGAGATTGTTCACTTCGACGGCTTCACCGACTCTGAACGGTCTTGAGAAGAGGATCATCACGCCACCGAAGAGATTCTTGAAAACATCCTGGAACGCGAATGAGAGTGCGAAGGCGCTGGCTCCACCAAGCGTGAGAATGGCGGTCATGTCCATGCCGTAGGACTGTGCCGCGATCAGGATGGTCATCAACCAGATGAATACGACGAGGAAATTCGCCACGGCATGCACCGCGGTCAGATCCAGCTTGTCCGAGTGCATGGCGATCTCGGCACATTTCTTCTCTATTCGACGAACGGTCCGGACAAGGAACCAGCCAAGGAGTATCAGGATGATCCCGAGCCTGACCTGTGCGATTCGCGTGACCAGGATCGCCGCTTCCGCCTTCGTCGGATCAGGTGCGATCAGCATTCTGGCGACCATCGTGAAGGCCATGGCCCAGATGGCCAGACCCACAGGAAGGGACAGGCTTGATGCCATGATCCCCGTCCATTGGAAGCCGTCTCGATTCATTCGATTGGCATATCTGGCGAGAAGCCATCCAACCACGATATGCAGGATGAAGGCGATTCCAATCACGACCAGGCAGGGGATGAAGACCGATTGCCTGGTATCGATGAAATTCATGAACCAGTCTTGGGCGGCCGACAGACTGCCACTCAGATCGAACTCATCGCTGACGGTCGTGTTGGCATTTGAATTGGTGTTGGCTGGAGTTGTCATGATGGGACATACGGTACCCAGTTCAAGGTCGCCTCGCAGCGTCAGTTGGCGGGCGAAAGCTTGAAGTGGCCAACGAGCCATGTTTCGCCGTTATCGAGCCCGAAAAGCTCGGCACATGCCATGAAGAACATGCGCCATCGCTGGATTTCGCGATCGGAATCGATGCCCGGCCGTCCTTTCAGCAGGGCGGCTATGGCCGTGTCGCGGTTTCGATCCAGTTCTTCCAACCACGCTTCGGCGGTTCGAGCGTAATGCCGGCCATTCCATTCCCAGGTTTCATCGAGCTTGAGATGCTCCGGGAGTCGACCGGGCAGATCGAGCGAAGGCATCTGGCCACCGCTGAAGAAATGTCTGGCCATCCAGTCACCGGTCCCCCGGTCCTCGAAGAAGTAGGGGGTGTCTCTGTGGCAGAACACGTGGATCAGCATTGCGGCATCGTCCCGCATCCACGATCGAACACGTTCGAAGAGCCGCTTCCAGTTGTGCATGTGTTCGAACATCTCGATTGAGACGATTCGATCGAACCGGTCAGTTGTGTCGAATTCGTTCATGTCTGCAGTGATGATCCTGACATTGGTCAGTTCTCTCTGTCTGCAGACTTCCTCGATATGGGCACGCTGGCCGTGGCTGTTGGAGACGGCTGTGATCCGCGATGCGGGATAGTTTTCGGCCATCCAGAGCGTCAGGGATCCCCACCCGCAACCCAGTTCGAGAACGTCCTGCCCATCGGAGAGATCGGCATGCCGGCAGGTGGCCTCGAGTGCTTCGATCTCCGCCTCTTCGAGGGTGGTGGCGTGTTCGAACAGGCAGCTGCTGTACTTCAGTCGTGGGCCCAGACAAAGTTTGAAGAAATCCGCCGGCACCTCGTAGTGCTGTTCATTGGCGGCTTCTGGCACGTTGGCGATGGGTCCATCCGCCATTTTCGCAAGATGGCCTTCGACCCATGCTTCAAGGTCCGGGGCGGACGGGAGATCGCCTTCTCGTCGTCGGCAGAGCTTTCGTATGCCCGCTCGAATGATCGTATCGGGCAGCCAGGCACGTTCAGCCAGTTCCAGACCTATTGAGCCGATCATTCGGATGTCCTCTTACGTGGTGGTAGTGGGATGAAGACGCTGGTTTCTCGCTGGTACTCGAGCCATGCGTCGCCTCTTTTCTTGAGTGCTTCGCGTTCCACATGCGGTATTCCGGTGACTTTGAGAAGGAGCAGCAGCATGAGCAGCATGCCGCCAAGACCGATGTACCAGAGTGGTCCATCCGCAGCCAGCACGGCGAATCCACACCAGATCAACCATTCGAAGAAATAGTTCGGATGCCTGCTCCAGCTCCACAATCCGGATCGACAGATGCGTCCCTTGTTCGATTCCTCGCTGACAAATCGGGCCAACTGATGATCCGAAACGCTCACGCCGATGATGCCCATGACCGAGAGTGTCAGGCCGATCGCCAGAATGGGCGTCGAGGGTGTGTCTCCAGTGGCGGCCGACATGATCGGCAATGCGAAGATGACGGCAGCCAGTGCCTGGAGCATGAAGAAGCCGAGCATGAAAGCTTCGGCTTTCTCGCCCCAGCGTTCCTTCATGGCCACGTACCGACGATCGACGGGATGTCTCCTGAATCGTCTGGCAAGATGAATCCCCAGTCGAAGGCCCCATATGACAATGAGTACAGAGGCTATCGTCCTCCGTGGAAGGCTTCCATCCGCCGAGAGGCAAAGCGCCAGACCTGCACCGGCAGTCGTGAATGCCCAGGCGACATCGACGATCGCGGGAAAGCCCGTTCGTTTCTGCCATGCCCAGAGCGCGGTCATGATGAGAATCGAACAGGCCAGACAGGCAAGGATTGGGATCAGTGGAATCATGGAATGAGATCAAGGTCCAGTTGGGGTATGGGATCGATGTCGGGAAGCGAGGCTGCGTCGGGTCGGTCGTACACCAATTGCACGCTCCGGATGTAGTTCTCGGCGAAACCAGCCTCACAGTAGGCCAGGTAATACTCCCACATCCTGATGAAATCATCATGGAGCCCCAGCGCCCTGACTTCGTCAAGTCCGTCCATGAAGGTGTGACGCCAGAGATTCAGCGTTCGAGCATAGTGAGGCGCCATGTCGTCGCGATGAACAGGTGTGAAGTCCGTCCTTCCCGTGGCGGCCCTGTCCAGAGCCGTGATGGATGGGCAGCAGCTTCCGGGAAAGATGTGGGTTCTGATGAAATCCGTGGTCCTCAGATACCGGCCGTACCGGTCTTCGGGCATTGATATCGCCTGCATGACGAGACGGCCGTTCGGTTTGAGCCTGTCGTTGCATGACTGGAAGAATGCGGGCAGATATCGATGGCCGACTGCTTCGATCATCTCGACCGCCACGATGGCGTCATGGGTTCCCGTCAGCTCACGATAGTCGGTCTCGAGAACGGAGATTCTTCCGTCGAGTCCGGCAGCCGTGATGCGTCTCCTGGCTTCAAGGGCCTGTTCCACCGAGAGGGTGGTGGTGGTCACGCGGCAGCCGATCGTGCTGGCTGCTCGTATCGCCATGCTGCCCCAGCCGGTTCCGATCTCGAGAAGATGGCTGTCCTCATTCAGATCCAGCATCCTGATGAGTCGGTCGAGCTTGTATTCGCTGGCTTCCTGAAGAGTGCTGTCAGGACTCTGGAAGATGCCTGATGAATACGTCATCGTCTCATCCAGGAAGATGCGGAAGAAGTCGTTGCTGAGATCGTAATGGGATCGAATGTTTCGGCGACTTCCACGAAGGGTGTTCGCCCGTTTGAACTGGGAGAGCAGCTCAAGGGGTCGTCGCAGGATCGATTGCCATCCTCCGAGCCCATCTGATTGTTCCAGATTCCGGATCATCAGCCGAAGCAGTGGGACGAGTGTGTCGCAGCTCCACCAACCCTGGATCCAGGCTTCCGCTGCTCCGAGGCTTCCTTGTCGAAGAAGCATGGAATAGAAGCGGTCGTCATGCACGACCAGCCTATGTCCAGGTTGCCCGGTATCGCCACAGGCTCGTTCCCCCTGTCCATCCGTCACGATCAGGTGGCCACCACGGATTCCATCCAGTCTTCCCAGAATCAGCCCACGCGCGATTCGACTGGATGCACCTCCGCTTCCGGTCTTGCGTCGCAGCTTCTGATTGATGAGGTCCTGTTTCATGAACGTGCCGTCGAATCGACTTTCGATGGATGGGGATGAAATGGTACTCGTTTCAACCAGAGTTTCATGGCATTCCAGTAGATGCCGAAGATCACCTTGGCGGTCATGAACGGGTATCGGATCAGCAGGGCCCTCAGGCGACCGGGTGTGATGGCACGTCGTTGCATGACCAGCGTCGCATCGAACACCTTCTCATCCTCCTCGAAGTTCATCATCTGCATGCCCAGTTTCCTTCCGGGCTTGCTCAACTTCCAGTCGTACTCGTGATTCATGGGCATGAACGGGGAGACGTGGAAAGCCTTTGGAAACCTGAATCGCCACATTCTCCGATCCGACTGTGCATCCAGCACGTAGCAGTGTCGCTCGCCCCAGGGGGTGTTGTGGACCTCGGCGATGATCGCGTCCATGCATCCCGTGTCCTTCTGCCAGAGGTAGTAGAAGCTCACCGGGTTCATGACGTAGCCGAAGTAGCGAAGGTGAGTCAGGAGATGGACAGGACCATCCGGCCGTCTGCCTAGCCGTTCCTGGACGAGATCGCGAGCAGCCTGGGCCAGAGGTATGTCCGGATCGCCCATGTGGTCGGATCTCCGGAATCTCGCAGGTGCCACTGAGACACTGGACCACAGTCGGGTTCCCTTGAATGCCGATTCGAGATCCTCAAGATCCAGATACATCATGAACAGCCGGTAGCGCAGGACATGTTCGCGAGGCTTGAACCTCCTGTGCCGAACCATGCCTTCGTATATGCAGCTCTTCATGGTTTCTTGTCGGCAGCTTGAATGCCTGCGGCAGCTCGGCACCCGCTTTGATAGCCGTCCTCATGGAATCCGTAGCCCCAATAGGCGCCACAGTAGCTCAGATTCCGTCGGCCGATCATCTCGTCATGTCGAGTCTGGGCGCTCGCACGCATCGCATGGTAGGTGGGGTGGGAGGTCTCGAATTGAAGCAGGATCCTCGATTCATCGAGTGTTCCATCGTCATTCAATGTCACGAGAAACGGCTCGGGAGAATCCAGCCCCTGAAGACGGCTCATGTCGTAGGTGATGGAGGCGGGTTCGTCTTCATCGCCAAGCAGATAGTTCCAGGATGCTCTGGCGGCGGGCCTGCGAGGCAGTCGCCTCTGATCGGTATGAAGCGTCACGATATTGGAGCTGTACGGGAAGCACTCGAGCAGTTCGGATTCGGTCCGGTCCGGATCCTCCACGAGCGCCAGCGCCTGATCGGCATGGCAAGCCAGAACGGCATGATCGAACGATGTCCATCCCGAGGACTCGATCTTGATATCGACCCCCGTTTCGGTGCGTCTGATTCGCTGGACAGGAGATTGCAGATGGAGTGTGCCATCGAAACCTCTGAGCATCGCCTCCACGTAGCGATCAGAACCCCCAACCAGTGTCTGCCAGACGGGGCGGTTCCTGATCTGGAGCATTCGATGGTTGGTCATGAACTCGATCACGAATCGTGCCGGGAACCGGCCGAAGTCGCCTCTCGAACAGGACCATATGGAGGCGCCGATGGGCAGCAGGTACCGATTTCGAAATGCCTTTCCGTATCCACGAGCGGAAATCCAGTCGTCCAGAGTCAAGGTCTCGTCCCCGCTCGCCAGAAGGGTGCGGGCATCCTTGTGGAAACGAATGATGTCCCGAAGCATCAGATGATGGGCCGGATTCAGGAGGTTCCGCCGACTGGCGAAGAATCCGGAGAGACCGGCTCCCTGATACTCGAATCCGGACCGGGCACATCGTACGGAGAAGCTCATCGTGGTTTCCCGGCGCTGCAGACCGAGTGAATCGAACATGCCGCACAAGCCTGGATAGGTTTCGGTGTTGAAGACCACGAAGCCGGTATCTACGGGCCAGATTCGGCCATGCGATTCGACCGGGATCGTTCGCGTATGTCCACCGGCGTGCGACTGGGATTCGAATACATGAACATCATGATCGCGATCCAGCTGTGTAGCAGCGGTCAGGCCTGCGATGCCACTGCCGATCACAGCGATTCTCATGATTTGCCTGAGTGTTCCGTCGTTGAGGCTGGCCTTCGTCCTCTTTCAAGAACGTGTTCGGGGATCTTCTTCATGTCCCAGATCAGCCCGCACGATCGCATGCCCAGCAGGGTGTACCAGGTCAAGTCGATCTCGTACCAGTAGAAGCCCTGGCGGACGGTCGCGGGATAGTGGTGATGGTTGTTGTGCCAGCCTTCGCCCAGCGTGAGGATGGCCAGAAGAAAGTTGTTCCTTGAATCATCGCCGGTATCGAATCTCTGCTTGCCGTACTGATGAGCCAGTGAATTGATCGTGTAGGTGACGTGGTAGGTGAATACGGTCGAGATGCAGAATCCCCAGACGAGCATCTGCCATGGTCCGGTGCCCAGTCCCGGCGCGAAGGCTTCGAGCAGTGCGCCGAGCCCGAACATAGCCAGTCCCAGGACAATTGGGGGAATCAGGCAGAAACGGTCGAGCCACAGGAGTTCCGGAAAACGGTTCCAGTCACGCGTGTACTGGCTTGGTGTATGAAAGCCACGGTGGGTCAGGAACCATCCGCAATGGCTCTTGAGGAATCCCCTCTGTCTTGGTGAATGCAGATCGTGCTCGGTATCCGATTCATTGTGATGATGCCGATGATGGGCGGCCCACCAGAGCGGTCCTCGCTGGGCAGACGTCGTGCCTATGAACGCCATGACGAACTGGAACCAGCGACTCGTCTTGAACGTCCGATGCGAGAAATAGCGGTGATAGAAGCCGGTGATTGTGAAGATTCGCAGCAGATAGAGGCCGAAGGCGACACCGAAGGCCACCCATGAGAATCCCGTCCATATCACGCCCAGGCAGGCGACATGAAGCAGTATGTAGGGGATGGCGCGAATCCAGTCGATTCGATCCTGCTCATCGGCATCGATCTCGATTCGATTCCGAACCGCCAGACCAGACCAGCATGAAGCTGCCGAGTAGACGCTCTGCAATCTTCGCATGATCCATGGACTGCCGGATGACATGGGTGTGTTCCTGAAGGGGGTCGCTTGAGGGGATCAGTTCATGGATTCTTCAATGGCCTGCTGGATCTTTTCGGACATGGGTTTCACGCTCGAACCGAAGAAGGCCACGGGTTCGCCTTTTCCGTTGACGAGATACTTTCCGAAATTCCATCGCGGCAGAACACCAGTCGCTTCCTCGAGTTGTGCATAGATAGGCGACTGGCCAGGCCCCTGTTTGACCTGGACTTTGGACATCACTGGGAAGGTCGTCTTGTAGTCGACTCGGCAGGTCTGTTCGATGGCCTTCGAGTCACCCGGCTCCTGGCCGCCGAAATCGTTGCAGGGGAATGCGATGACCGAGAACCCCCGGTCCTTCCAGGTCTCCTGTAGTTCCTGCAGTTGCGTGTACTGTGGAGTGAAGCCGCATTGGCTGGCCACGTTGACCA
>MDTD01095930.1_pt1 | contig 13269 bp, 11 predicted proteins | sample 811221 | NCBI WGS metagenome assembly MDTD01 (sample SAMN05326646, study PRJNA326480) | marine metagenome | isolation source: seawater | place: Pacific Ocean: South West | collected 2011
AGCCACAGCTGTGGGTAAATTCCCGTATCCCGTTAGCATTACAATTCTGCTATCTTTTTTGTTTTTTGAGAGCTCTTTTACTACATCTAATCCATTTCCATCCTCAAGCCTAAGATCTATAACAGCAAAGGCTGTGGGAGCTGTCTTGGCGATGTTGAGACCTTCGGCCACTGATTTAGCCTCTTTTACTTGAAATCCTTTCTTCTCCATGGCTCTGGCAAGTCTTCCTCTTAATGGATCATCATCATCAACAATTAAAAGCGATTTATCAGCAAAGTCTGCTAATTTTAGCTGTTCTGGAACGTTTTTTTGCACTCTCATAAATGATCATATGGGTACTGTTGACAAAATTTCAACATGTCAGAAATGTCCTTTTTTTCTTTACATAAACTCAAAAAAACCTTAAACGCGGAATAAATAGGGTTTTTTTTATTAAATTTTTTAAAAAATCCTTGTGTAAATAAACGAGGAACACATGAAATGGGAAAATTTAAAACAGTTAACGAATTAGTTAACTCTATAAAACCAGATTACCCCGTATACTGTATACGGCTTAACGAGATTAAAAAATCCGTTAAATTTTTTAAGGAGAATTTTCCAGGAAAGATACTTTACGCGGTAAAGACAAATCCAAACGAAAAAATTATCAAACAAATAATTTCTAATGGCATAAATGAATTCGACGTTGCTTCTCTAAACGAGATTAAACTTATTAGGAAGATAAAGCCAGACGCTAAATTACATTTCATGCATACTATTAAAAGTAAAGAAAGTATATCCTCGGCTTACTTCGAATATGGAGTAAAAAGTTTTTCTCTTGATAGCAAAGATGAATTAAGAAAGATTTTAGAAGCAACTAATCAAGCAAAAGATTTACAATTGTTTGTAAGAATTGCAATTTCAAACGAACACGCGGAAATAGATTTATCTAGAAAATTTGGTGCTCTTCCCTCTGAAGCTTTAGGTTTGGTAAGATTGTGTAAAGATTATTCAAAAAAACTTGGAATAAGTTTTCACGTTGGATCACAATGTATGCATAAAATTTCTTATTCAAAAGGAATTCGTGAGATCGGAAATATAATAAAAAAAACAAAAATTATTCCAAACACAATTAATGTCGGTGGGGGTTTTCCGTCTATATATCCAGATCTCAATCCTGAACCACTAATTAATTATATGAGTGAAATTAAAAAGGAACTTGATAATTTAAAACTTAATAAATTACCTGAGATTATATGTGAACCTGGTAGAGCACTTGTAGCTGAAAGCGGATCAACTATAGTAAAAGTTATTTTAAGAAAGAAAAATAATCTTTATATTAATGATGGAACTTATGGATCTTTATTCGACGCTGGAGGACCAAATTTTGTTCTACCTTCAAAAATGATTACCGATGGTAGAGTTCAGTCTAAAAAACTAACCGCATTTAGTTTTTTTGGCCCAACTTGTGATGGTTTAGATTATATGAAAGGTCCTTTTTTGTTACCTAATAATATAAAAGAAGGTGATTATATTGAATTAGGTCAGCTGGGTGCGTACAGTCTCACATTTAGAACGAACTTTAACGGTTTTTATTCAAACGAAATTCACGAATTAAGTGACAAACCAATTATATCTATGTACGATGAAGCGAATATTAAAGTTGGTTCTCTAGTAGCTTAATGAATAAAAAAAATAGTCCAAATATTGGACACAACAAAAAAAATCTTCTCAATACTCCAGTTGAACATATTGACATAAAATCTTTTGATGCTCGTAAAATTATTGACGGTATGAGTAAAATGTCCTTTACATCTAGAGACACTGCTAAAGCAGCGGGTATTTATAATGAGATGCTTGCAGATAAGGATTGTTCAATTTTTTTAACATTAGCAGGATCGACTTCTGCAGGAGGTTGTATGAATTTATATACTGATTTAATAAAACATAATATGGTTGATGCAGTTGTGGCTACAGGAGCCTCCATTATTGACATGGATTTTTTTGAAGCTCTTGGTTTTAAACATTATCAAGGATCTCAGTTTCAAGATGATACAGAGCTTAGAGATAATTATATTGATAGAATTTATGACACTTACATTGACGAGGAGGAATTACAAGCTTGCGATAAAACTATTTGTGATATTGCTAATACGTTAAAACCTAAAACTTATACCTCAAGAGAATTCATTAAAGAGTTAGGAAAATACCTTAAAGCTAATGCAAAGAAAAAAGACTCTTTGATAGAAACTGCATACGATAACGATGTTCCAATATTTTGCCCAGCATTCACTGATAGTTCTGCAGGTTTTGGACTTGTAATGCATCAAGAGAAAAATCCAGATAAACATATTACAATCGATGCTATAAGAGAATTCAGAGAATTGACTGAAATCAAACTTAAATCAAAGCAGTCAGGGTTATTAATGATTGGAGGTGGGGTGCCTAAAAACTTCGTTCAAGATACGGTAGTTTGTGCAGAGTTATTAGGCAAAAAAGTTGCTATGCATAAGTATGCTATACAAATTACTGTTGCGGACTCTAGAGATGGAGCTTGCAGTAGTTCCACGCTTAAAGAGGCAAGTTCATGGGGTAAAGTTGACACTACAAAAGAGCAAATGGTCTTTGCTGAAGCCACAAGCGTGTTGCCATTAATTGCGAGCGATGCATTTCATAGAGAAAATTGGAAAAAAAGAACAAAAAGAAATTTTTCACAAATTTTTAAATCTTAAATGGATTACTTGGACCAGAAAAAAGGTTTTTTGGGTTATGATGCAAGTCAAAAAATTATAACTAAAGTAGTAGTAGTACCTTTTGGTTTAGAAAAAACTGTAAGCTACGGTAGTGGAACTAAAAATGGACCGAAAGAAATTATAAAAGCTTCTCACCAAGTAGAATTATTTGACGAAGAATTAAACAAAGAGCCTTATAAGGAAATTGGTATTAGAACTTTAAAACCTTTTAAAATAAAAAGTAAATTAAGTGGTGCTTTGGTTCAACTATCAAAAATTAACGAAAAAATATTATCTGAAAAGAAATTTCCATTAGTTTTAGGAGGTGAGCATTCTATTACTCCTGGATCTATAAAACCATTCGTAAAAAGACATAAAGAACTAACGCTTCTTCATTTTGATGCTCATGCTGATTTGAGGGAGAGTTATCAAGGAGAAAAATTTTCTCATGCGTCTGCAATTAAAAGATGCTTAGATTTTGAAAATGTTAAAGTAGTATCCTTTGGTATCAGGAATCTGTCAAAATCTGAGATGGATTTTTATAATAAAAATAGAGATAGAATAGAAATCTTTTGGGCTAAAGATAAAAAAGATTGGAAAATGGAAAGGTTGAATGATTTATTTAAAAACAAAAATGTTTATATCACTTTTGACGTCGATAGTTTTGATTCGAGCGTGATGCCAGCAACAGGAACTCCAGAGCCAGGTGGATTATTTTGGGATGATGTTCTGCCAATAATAAGAAAAGTTTGTCAAATATCTAAAATAGTTGGTGCAGATATAAATGAGCTTGCTCCTATCAAAAGATTTGAGTCATACAATTTTTTAGTAGCAAAACTTGTTTATAAGATTATTTCTTATTCTTTTGAATTTAAGAATTAAGTAAAATACTTTTTGGTGACCAACTTATAACAACCGAAGCGCCACCTAAATTTTTATCCTCTTTAAAAATTAATTTTGCATTTTGCCTTTCTAAAAGAGTTTTTCCTAAAAAAGTACCAAGTCCTAACCCAGAGTTTGAATTTATTTCTTGTGATTTCGATTTAATATAAGGCTCCCCAATTTTTTTTATAATATCAACAGGAAAACCTGGTCCGTCATCATTCACGATTATTTTGATTTCCTTTTCATCACTAAAAAGAAAAATATTGACTTTACTCTTGGAAAATTTAATTGCATTTCCGATAAAATTTCTTAATCCATATATCATTTCTGGAGATCTTTGAATATCAATTTTATTTTTATCATTACTTGATATTAAATTTATTTCTTTTGATGATGTTTCTCTGAAAGAGTTCAAAATTTCTTCTAAAAGATTTTCTAATTTAACTGAGCTAAAAAATTTATCTTCCTCAATTTGTTTTTTTGAAATTCTTTTTAAAATGTCACTACATCTTTTTGATTGACTAACTAATAAATCTATATCTTTAGATAATTCATTATTATCTCCAATTTCTTTTTTTAATTCTTTGGCAACTACAGCGATTGTTGCTAAGGGTGTTCCAAGAGAGTGGGCTGCTGCCGCTGCCTGTCCACCTAAAGATTCCAATTCATACTCTTTGTAAATTACTTCTTGTAACTTATTTAAAGCTTCAGCAGTTTTCTTTTTTTCTCCAGCAAAACGAATCCCAAAGTAGCTCAAGAAAATTAAACCTATAAGTATTGATATAATGATACCTATTTTATAAAAGGTTGGAAAATTAAGTAAATTCATTTCTTCTCCCGGTAAAGGTAAATGATAAAATGATATAATTAATAGAAGTAGTGAGGTGATGAGTCCTAATATAATAGTTGTGCCCATGCTTAAAAAAGTTGAGGAAACTATAGCAGGAATAATAAGTAAAAAACAAAACGGATTAAATATACCTCCGGTCAAGTATAGTAAAATACTTAATTGTACTAAATCATAGACTAAAAAGGCCGATGCATACAAATCTTTAAGTTGATTAAATTTTATTCCAAACTGTAAGAAAAGGTTTGTAGCTAAACCTACACAAATTACCAAATAACTTAATTCAATTGGAAATGGGAGTTTAAGATAGAAATATACGATGCTAATTGCTAAGAATTGTCCAAAAATAGCGATATATCTTAGTATTGTTAGTGTGTTTTTATCTAAATTTAAGTTCTCTTTCGTACGAAAAAGAGTTGCATAATTCATTTTTAGCTTAAATATCTAAGTTTACAACGTTCAATGCGTTATTTGTAATAAAATCTTTTCTAGGAGCAACTTCATCTCCCATCAAAACTTCAATCATTTTTTGATCTTCTCTAGATTTATCTTTAGTACCTTTAGTATACTGCACTCTTAACATTGTTCTGTTATCAGGGTTCAATGTTGTCTCCCATAATTCTTCTGGGTTCATTTCTCCTAAACCTTTGAACCTTTGTATTGACAGTTTTTCTCTTTGTGACTGAATAAATAAATTATATTCTTTTGATCCCTTTTTTATCTTTTTGTCTAATTTCTCTGATTTCAATATAAATTCTTCTAACATCTTTTCATCTTTAATGTATGTGCTTTTATTTGACTTAGTAACTTTAAATAAAGGAGGCTGGGCTAAGTATACATGTCCATTTTCGATCAATTGATTAAATGGATTATTATTAAAAAATGTAAGCAACAATGTTCTAATATGAGAACCGTCAACGTCCGCATCTGTCATAATTATAATTTTTTCATATCTAAGATTTTCTATGTTGAAATCTTTAGACCCTGTTCCCAAAGCATTAATTAAGGTTACTATCTCACTAGAAGACATCATTTTAGATAAAGCTTTAGTCGATTGGTCTTCTCCATTTTTTTTTCCATTAACATATGTGTTCAAAATTTTTCCTCTTAAAGGTAGTACTGCTTGAAATTCTCTCACTCTTCCTTGTTTCGCTGATCCTCCTGCAGAGTCTCCCTCAACTATAAATAATTCTGTACCTTCTCTTTTTTGAATTTGACAATCAGCTAATTTACCTGGTAATCCAGATAATTCAAAAGTCCCTTTACGTCTAACACTATCTCTTGCTTTTCTAGCTACATCTCTAGCCATTGCCGCTTGAGTGATTTTTTCTAGAACCGTTTTAGCAATTGAAGGATTTTGATCGAACCACGTCGACACTTTTTCACTAATTATATTTTCTACAATGTTCCTTATTTCTGATGACACTAGCTTGTCTTTAGTTTGAGATGAAAATTTTGGATCTGGCATTTTAATAGATAGAACTGCAGTCAGACCCTCTTTTATATCTTCCCCAGAAAGATTAAGTTTATTTTTTTTGTTTCTATCATTTGAGTATTTATTTATGACTCTGGTCAATGCACTTCTAAATCCAAGTAAATGGGTTCCACCATCTTTTTGAGGAATATTATTAGTAAAAGGTAATACTTCCTCCGAATACCCTGCATTCCATTGGAAAGAACATTCCACAATTACATTATTTTTTGTTGAAGTAACGTAAATTGGTTTTTTAAAGACTTCCTTTTCGCTTTTGTTGACTAAAATTGGTTTTTTATTATTAATAAATTTTACAAACTCTAAAATTCCACCATCATATTTATGAATATATTCTTTATTTTTTTTATTAGTTGAATCCACTAAACTTATTGAAATCCCTTTATTTAAAAATGCAAGTTCTCTAATTCTTTTCTCAATTATAGGTGCACTAAATTTAATAGATGAAAAGATCTCTTTAGAGGGTAAAAAAGTGATTTTTGTCCCCTTTTTTTTTGTTTTGCCAATTATCTTTATAGGTTTAATTGAATTTCCGTCTTCAAATTTGATTTCGTATTCTTTTCCGTCTCTAAATATTTTTAGCTCAAGTTTTTCTGACAAAGCGTTCACGACAGAAACACCAACACCATGTAGGCCTCCGGAAACCTTATAGGAATCATGATCAAATTTACCACCGGCGTGTAATTGAGTCATTATTACCTCTGCAGCAGACATTTTTTCTCCCTTATGCACATCTACTGGTATACCCCTACCATCATCTTCTATTGAAATTGTGTTATCTGAGTTCATTATAACTGAAATATTTTTACAATATCCTGCTAAAGCCTCATCGATTGAATTATCTATAACCTCAAAAACCATGTGATGTAAACCTGAGCCGTCATCGGTGTCACCGATATACATTCCCGGTCTTTTTCTAACTGCATCTAGACCTTTGAGGACTTTTATCGAGTCAGCACCATAATTTTGGTTAATATTTGCTTCTGAATTTTTTGACATTGTTTTATTTTAGATTATTAAGTATACCATTTTTTTCGATAGATATAAAACTAACCCGGCAGAATGGTGCTTAGAATTATTTAATATCAACGATTTTTGCCTTAAATTAAAAAAATTTTTTAAATTTGAGCGAAATTAGATTTTCATTGGCATTATAACGAAATAACTATTCTTGTCAGATATATCTTCTATCAAAACTGGAGAAACAGAGTCATTTAAACTTATTTGTAAATTTATATCTTCAACTTCATTAGCAATATCAATTAAATATTTTGAGTTAAAACTTATGTTAAGTGCTTCTGAATTAAACTTAGCTTTTATTATCTCGTTACCGTCTCCAGAATTCGCGCTGTTGACCGAAAGTTGAATATCCTCTTTATTTATTATTAATTTAACTCCTTCTTTTCTATCCAGAGAAACACTCATGACTCTCTCTATTGAATTTATAAAATCTTTAGATGAAACTAAGAGTTTTTTTTGATTTTTTGTAGGAACAACCTTCTTATAATCAGGAAATTTTCCATCAATAACCTTTGAAATAAGGGTAATATTTCCCATAGAAAACTTAATCTTATTTTCGCTCACTTGCATAATCAGTTTATCTTTTATTTCCGTCAATAATGAACATAATTGAAAAACAGTTTTTCTAGGTAATATAAATGAAAAAAATTCATCTAATTTTTCTATCTCGACACTACTTGATGATAGTCTATGGCTATCTGTAGCTACACCAGTTAAAAAATTTCTATTATGATCTTCTGTTAGATGAAAAAAAACTCCATTTAAATAATGTCTTGTATCGTCATTTGAAATTGAAATTTTTGTTTTGTTTAATAGTTTTAAAAAATTATTGTTATTTAAAGATATTTCCTTAACATTAAAATCATCAGAAAAAGTTGGAAAATTATCAGTAGGTAAGCACAATAAATTAAAATCAGAACTTTCAGTTTTTAAGCTTACTTTATTTTCAGATTTTAACTCAAAATTAATTTCAGCGTTTGATGGTATTTTTCGCAAGATATCGTATAAAATAGCTGCAGAAGTGGTTGTACTACCATCTTTCAATATTTTGATATCTCTTATAACGTCATTGAAAACGAGATCTAAATCTGTTGCTACAATTGTTAATTCATTTTTTTGAACTTGTAGTAAAACGTTTGAAAGAATTGGTAATGTATTTTTTTTTTCAACGACTCCTTGTACAAAATTTAGAGACTTTAGTAAGACATCTCTTTTGACAACAAATTGCATAATCTATTGTTCCAATAAAAGATTTTTAATTTGATGTATATTTTTTTTCATTTCATCATCTTGCTCAGACAATCTTGTAATAGTCTTAACGGCATGAATTACAGTAGTGTGATCTCTATTGGCAAATCTTCTTCCTATTTCCGGCAAAGATCTACTAGTCATTTTTTTTGACAAAAACATAGCTATCTGTCTTGGTCGTGCGAGAGGTCTAGAACGTCTTTGAGAAAGCATATCGCTAAGTGGAATATTGAAATAGTTTGATACAATATTTTGAATCTTATCAACTGTAATAACTCTGATTTGACTAAAAACATCTTTTAAAATATTTTTACAATCAGCTATATTTAAATCTTTATTGTTTACTCTACTGAAGGCAATTACTCTGTTTAATATACCAATCAAATCTCTCACATTAGTTTTACACTCACTAGCTAAATAGTTAACAACTTCCTCATTTAGGTTAATTGTTTCTTGAAATTGGTTTTCAATTTCAGTCATTTTTCTTTTTATGATTTTTACTTTAAGTTCAAAATCAGGTGTATCAATATCCACAACTACCCCGCCAGCAAGTCTAGATTTAATTCTTTCTTGAACTCTATCTAATTTCATTGGTGATCTGTCGGCTGATATTATTATTTGCGAGCCTTTATCCATTAAACTATTAAAGGTATGAAAAAACTCTTCTTGCAAGCTTTCTTTGCCTCTCAAAAACTGTATATCATCAATAATAAAAACTGAGGATTTTCTAAAAAAGTCCTTGAAATTCACCATATCGTTTTTTTTTATTGATTTAATAAAATGGTACATAAATCTCTCTGCAGAGATAAACATTACGTTATTTTTTGATTGAAGTTCTAAACCTATAGCATTTAAAAGATGGGTTTTACCTAATCCAACTCCTCCACAAATATATAGTGGATTATATCGAGATACATGATCGCATACTTTTTTTGAATAAGAAAAAGCAATATCATTACTTTTACCTTGGATAAAATTGTCAAAACTTAGACCACTATTTAATCTGTTGTAGTTTAAAATAGAGTCTTTGATTTCTGTAACTTTACTTAATTCTGTAATTTTGATTAAATCTGCATTATTCTTATTTTCATCAATAATCTTAAACTCAATTCTGTTAAGACTAAGCTTAAAATTTTTTACCTGCTCTAGAATTTTATCTAAATATCTTGAGACTATCCAATCTCTGAAAAATCTCGTTGGCACGCCTAGTATAAGGTAATCATTAAATTCTTTAATTAATGATATTTTTTCTAACCAGCTTGAATATATTTCGTTTCCAAAAGTTTTTTTGAAAGATGCTTGCACCTCTTCCCAATTAAGCGTTTTTTCTTCTTCAGAAATAAATGCGTTATGCTTTTTAAAATTATTTTTTTCCATGTAAATTATTTCGGCAGAAATTACATAAACGATCTTTTAAAATATTTTGCAAGAATTTTTTTTTAAAATAAAAAAATAAATTAAGTTGGGTTGTATGATTAACTTTAAAATAGAAAAAAATTTTTTTTCTTTTACAACTTTTAAATGAAACTATATTTTGATTAAAAAAAATTAAGTAACTAGATGTTGAATCTTTAATTAAAATTAATCAACTTTGAATTGATACTAAACTATTTAATTTTTTTTGAAGTTTTCGAAATTTTTCGTTCGGCAGTTTTTCTATTAATTACTCCAGACTTAGCAACCTGCATTAGAATTGATTGAAATTTAGGGAAAAACTTTTTAGCTTTTGGGATATCTTTCGATTTCAAAAGTAATTCCATGTCCTTTACTGCTTTTTTATATTTGCTTTTACGAATTTTATTAACAAGAGTCTGTTTTTTTACTCTTCTAACTCTTCTGATTGCTGACTTCGTGTTAGGCATTTTTGTAAGTTTTTATATATCTCAGCATAATCGTGGTCAACTTTATTATTTCTGACATTTTTTACAGAAAAAAGTTGCACGATTCGATATCAAAGTTCTAATGATCTTCATGTTGCAATCTGCATTAGAACATTTTTTACCCTCCAAGCCGTAGACCTTAAAAAATTGCTGAAAACTGCCCTTTTTTCCATTATCGCTAGAAAAATCTTTTATTGATGAGCCTCCTCGATTTATCGCTTTTTTTAAAATTTTCTTAGTATTAATTATTATTCTAGTAATTTCATATTTTTTCAAGGTAACAACTCTACGATAAGGCTTAACTCCACTTTTAAAAAGTATTTCATTAACATAGATATTACCCAAACCTGAGATAAACTTTTGATCCATTAAAACACTCTTAACTGATCTTCTTCTCCCGATAATATACTTACTAAAATATCTTGAGTTCCATTTTTTATTAAGGGGTTCGGGCCCTAAATCTTTTAAATGAGGGTTATTTGAATATTGGTCATCTTTAAAAGTTTTTATAAAACCAAATTTTCTTACATCGTTGTAAATTAATTTATGATTATTTTTAAAAAAAAAGATTATCCTATCGTGCTTTTTATCTTTTTTTCGGTCAATATCATAATAAAAACTTGTTTTAAATTTTTTTTTTTTATTATCTATAAAAAAAAATTTACCGGTCATACCTAAGTGAACTAACAAAAAAAAATTTTGATCGACCTCAAATATCAAAAATTTTGATCTTCTATGAATTTTTTTGACTTTTTTTCCCACTAATTTCAAGATTTCTTCTTTGTCTACCTTGTACCTTAAATTATTATCGTTGATCTGTACTTTTTTAATTACCAAATTTAATATTTTTCTTTGTAATGTCTTTTTAACAACTTCAACTTCAGGTAATTCTGGCATATAATTCTTCTATGAAAAACACTATTCAAGATAAATCAAAATTAGTCAATTCTGTTTTTACAGATGTACATCAGAAATATGACTTGATGAATGATATAATGTCGCTCGGAATTCATCGAGTGTGGAAAGAAAAATTTATTAGCTGGATGAATCCACAACCTCATACTAAATTGATTGATGTAGCGTCAGGAACGGGTGATATAGCTAAGTTGTTTTTTGAGAAATCAAAGCGAAGATCCCTAATTACTTGCATTGATCAAAATGAAGAAATGTTAAAACAAGGTAAAAATAAATTAAAAAAATACAATTCAATAAATTGGATAAAAGCTTCAGCTGAAAGAATACCTGAAGCTGATAATACTTTTGATTATTATTCAATAAGTTATGGGATAAGAAATGTTACAAATATAGATGCAGCTTTGAAGGAAGCGTTTAGAGTTTTAAAACCAGGAGGACGTTTCATGTGTTTAGAATTTTCAAAAATAGAAAATGATGCTTTGAGATACATTTACAAAAAATATTCTAAGACGATACCCTATTTAGGTAAATTAATAGTTGGAACAGATAAACCTTATAAATACCTGGTAGAAAGTATTGAAAAATTTTACAATCAAGAACAACTGGCCGAATTAATTATTAAAAATGGATTTTCTAATGTAGAATTTAGAAATTTATCCAACGGTATTTCTGCTATACATTCAGGTTGGAAAATTTAAATGTTTAAAAGAGTTTTTAGATTATTTAAAATTGCAAGGAAGCTCTCAACTTCAGGAGCAGTTGAAATCATTAATGAGGTTCACACAATACCAATAAGTATAAATATATTTTTTAACTTAATTTCTATTGGTTCAGACTCAAAGGAAATTGATAAGCAAAAAAAAACAGGAGAAAAACTATGCGATGCTTTGCAAGGAATGGGAACTACTTTTATAAAATTAGGACAGTTTTTAGCGACTAGACCTGATATAATCGGAGAGGAATTAGCTAAAGATTTAGAGAGACTCCAAGATAAAGTTCCAGCATTTGACTTATACCAAGCAAAAAAAATTATTAAAAAAGAAATAGGTGAAAATTATTACAAAGATATTAGTGATATTAGCGAACCAATAGCAGCTGCCTCAATTGCTCAAGTTCATATTGCAAAAGTTAAATTAGGGGACGAAGAAAAAAAAGTTGCGATAAAAATATTAAGACCAGATATTGAAAAATTGTTTAATGAGGAATTAGATGCTCTGATGTTATTCGCCTATGTTGTGGAAAATGTTTTTTCTAAAGCAAAAAGACTAAGATTAATTGAAGTTGTTCATCTTCTTAGAGAAATTACTAACATTGAAATGGATTTAAGATTCGAGGCAGCGGCTGCAAACGAGCTTTATGAAAACACAAAACAGGATTATGGATTTAATGTGCCAAAAATTTATTGGAATTTTACAACTAAAAAAATTCTAACACTTGATGAAGTGGAAGGAATTTCTATCAGAGAACAAAAAAAGATTAAAGATCTTGGTATTGACCTAAAAAAACTAGCTGAAAATTTAATACAATTTTTTTTAACACAAGCAGTAAGAGATGGTTTTTTTCATGGAGATATGCATCAAGGAAATTTATTTGTTGATAAAGATGGAAATATAGTTCCAGTTGATTTTGGAATAATGGGTCGTTTAGATAAAAACAATAGAAAATTTTTAGCAGAAATTCTATATGGTTTTATAGAAAGAGATTATGTCAAAGTTGCTGAAGTACATTTTCAAGCAGGTCTAGTGCCACAAGACGCCTCCAAAGAAGAATTTGCTCAAGCTTTAAGGTCTGTGGGCGAGCCTATCTTTGGGCAATCAATCAAAGATATTTCTGGAGGAAATTTATTAGCTCAATTGTTTGAAATAACTGAAAAATTTAATATGCCTACACAACCTCCATTACTTTTATTACAGAAAACAATGGTAGTAGTTGAAGGAGTGGCAAGAAAACTATATCCTGAAACAAACATTTGGGAAGTTTCAAGGCCCGTTTTAGAGGACTGGTTAAAAAGTGTTAAAAGCCCTAAATCAACTATCGAAACTGCAGTAAAGACCTCATCTGAAATTTTAAAGAGGATACCAGATTTACCGGACTTTATAGATAGAGCCGATTATGCTTTAAAATTAATGGCTGAAGGTAAATTAAACCTTGAAGTAAGGCCTAACAAAAATTTAGAAATCGAACAAATGAAAATTAAAAACTTTAGAAATAATATAGTAATTAGTTTTTTTGGTATTGTAATTGTCTTTTTATTAGTATTTTAATTAGTTA
>MDTD01033022.1_pt1 | contig 13268 bp, 14 predicted proteins | sample 811221 | NCBI WGS metagenome assembly MDTD01 (sample SAMN05326646, study PRJNA326480) | marine metagenome | isolation source: seawater | place: Pacific Ocean: South West | collected 2011
ATAAAGTGCATCAGCTAAAACTAGTCTACCCTCAGCGTCTGTATTCAGAACTTCAATAGTTTGTCCTGAGTAAGATTTGATGACATCACTTGGTCTAGTAGCCATGTTGCCTATGTGATTTTCAACAAGACCGACTACTCCAATGGCGTTTACTTTTGCTTTTCTCATAGCTAGTGTTTTCATCAATCCCACTACTACGCCTGAACCTCCCATATCATACTTCATTTCTTCCATTCCACCTGAAGGCTTTAATGACACGCCACCAGTATCGAAAGAAACTCCTTTACCAATGAATGCTACTGGTTTTTTCTTTTTATTTTTATGTCCTTTCCATTCCATAATGGCCAGTTTAGACTCATGCTCACTACCTCGTCCTACGCTTAAAAGTGAACCCATTCCAAGTTTAGTCATTTCTTTTTCGCCTAGAATTGTAACCTTGACCCCATAATTTTCCAATGAAGCAGCATTTCTAGCAATTTCTGGCGGCGTCATCACATTTGGAGGTTCTGTAACTAGATCTCTTGTTAAAGTTACTCCTTCTGAAATCGCTTTTATATTTATATAATTTTTTTCAAGACGAGTTTGACTTGATGATGATACTTTAAATTTTAATCCCTTTTTTAATTTATTTTTCTTAGTATTTACCTTTTTATACTTATCAAATTTGTAGGATGCCAATGAAAACCCTACTAGTAACTCTGTTACAGAATTTATAAAACTAGTTTTTGATGAAACTATTCCATCAGGATAAAGAATAGCTTTAGCTTCTTTATAAAAAGATAATAAAGAAAAAATATTTCCACCTAGAATTTGAAAATCTCTTATTTTATATTCCTTAAATTTTTTTAATTTAAAAATATAAAGCTTAGTTAATTTTAAATTTTCAGGCTGATGAATTATAACATAATCAAAATTTTTTGAATTTCTTAGCTTGAAAGATTCGTCTGCATTTAAAATTTTAGAGATATACTTTTTTGAAAGTTGATCCAATTTTTTACCAAAACCAATTAATCTACAGTTCTGATCACAAAATATAACTCCAATATGATCCTTTTCTTGTTTTAAACTATTAAATTGTATGTCCATACTTATGTACCTTTAACAAAATATTGATATAATTGAAAAAATGACGAAATTTAACATATATATTATAAGAGAAATATTAATAAGTTTTTTTCTTCTTGCCTCTCTTCTTACTGGAATACTGTGGTTAGGTCAAGGGCTTAGGCACGTTGAACTTTTAACTAGTGATAATATTTCATTCATTTCCTACCTCTCCTATATAATCATGCTAATACCAAAAATCACAACATTAACAATACCTGTATCTCTATTTCTTACTGTTTTGGTGTTTTTAAACAGAATAAGAACTGACAGTGAATTACTAATTTTGTGGGCATCAGGTGAATCAAATACATCTATTTTATTAAAACCAATCCTACTAATTTCATTCTTAATTTTCTTTATTTACTTATTGATGACGGTTTTAATTACTCCATACTCGCTTAATGAAATCAGACAGAAAATCATTGAGATCAGATCTTCTGGTATAAATTCATCAATCTTACAAGAGCGTAAATTTATTTCCCCCACAGAAACTCTTACAATATTTATTCAGGAAAGAGATGGAAATCATATTGATAACTTGCTAATTCATGACCTTAAAAATAAAAGTAAGCCTCAAACTTACATTGCACAAAAAGGTGAGTTTATATCAAATGGAAATAATAAGTTGATTAGACTTTTCAATGGTAATATTCAGATCTTTGACAAATCTGATCAGCGTATTTCAGAAATAGAATTTGAAACCTATGATTTAGACCTTTCACCATATAGTAAAATAGAGTCAGACCATAGATATTCAGATGAGTTATTCACTGATGAGATTTACTATAATCTCAAGGGAAAACCCCTAAGAGAGCTAAACAATTATGAAAGAGAACAATTTGCAGAAATTCATAATAGAATAATTTCTCCTTTATATCTTATTTGTTTATCAATTTTACCTATATTAGTTATTAATTATTTAAAGTCACCAAATTCAAACTCGGTTTTTCCAATTTCAATCATTTCTCTAATTGCTCTATCAATTAAAATTCTTGAAATTTCAATGGCCAATCTGTTAATAGAAAATAATTACTTAGTCTATCTCAATTATTTCATACCAATACTTATATTATTTTTGTTTATCACTCTAATTATTTTCGATAATTCAGTTTTTAATCTAAGAAAATATGTTTTCAAAAATTAATATATATCTAGCAAAACATTTCTTTATTTCTTTTGTTTTAGTTTTTCTTATTTTTGCCGCTTTACTTATAATTGGAGATTTTGTCGAGCAGTTTCGAAAGTCTACAGGTAAAGAGGTTCCAATTAAAATAATTTTTCAACTAGCAATTTTTAATTTCTTTAGTTTAATTGAATTTATAATTCCAATCGTGGCTTTTTTTGCAGCATTACTAACATACATTTTATTAATTAAAAATTCTGAATTTTTAATCATTGGTTCAGTAGGTATTTCAAATTTAAGAATACTAATACCAGCTATCATTATTTATTTTTTTATTGGAATTTTTTTTGTGACAATAATTAACCCTCTCTCTGCAGTATTTTATGATCGCTATACAGAACTAGAGTATAAATACATTGCAAAATCAGATAAGTTTGCATCAATAACAAAAAATGGTATTTGGTTAAAACAATTTAATAATAAAAAAAATATTTCGAGTGTGTTATATGCTCAGCAAATATCTAATAATGGATCAACATTACTTAACTTTATGTTGCTTGAATATGATGATAAAGGAGCCTTTCAAGGAAGACTTGATGGAAAAAAAGCTTATTTAAGAAATGGATTTTGGGCGATGGAAGATGTTCAAATTTCTCCAAAATATAGTCAAGCAAGTTTTAATATTAAACATAAATATACAACTAATATAAAACCTAGCGATATAACTAATAGTCTTTCCTCACCTGATAGTATTTCTATTTGGAAGATGGGTAAGTTTATCAATTTTTTGGAAGATCTAGGTTATTCTGCACGTGAATTTAAATTATATTATTATAATCTAATAATATTGCCTTTCTTTTTAATTTTCCTGACGATTTTAGCATCTTCATTAGTTTCAGAATTAAAACAAAATGATAAAATTACAAAAACAATCATTACAGCTTTTGTATTAATATTTGTTATTTATTTTTTATCTAATCTGCTTGATGCTCTAGGTACGTCATCGCAAGTGAGTCCAATTACAGCAAAAATTACAACACCTATTTTTGTTTTAATAGTCTCATTTTTGACCTTAAATTATAAATACTTTAAGAGGAAAAAATTCGCCAAATGAATGATTTATATCGAAAGTTTGTATATACTCTCTATTCAATTATAATTTTGTATATTTTCTTTCTTGGAAAAAGTATATCTGCTGATCAGACCGCTACAATAATCGCAGATGAAATTGTATCTAGTAATAAGACTGATATTGTTAATGCAAAAGGGGATGTCATTATTTTAAACCATGATGGAACAAAAATAAAAGCAGACAAAATTACTTACGAAAAACAAAAACAAAAGGTAGAAGCAAAAAATAATATTATAATTAATGACCTAAGTGGTAATACATATTTTCTTGATGATGTAATAGCAATTGATGGCCTTAACTACATTGATGGAAAAAATGTTAAGGCAAGACTTTTTGATGAGTCAAGAATAGTTAGTAAGAATATAGTAAAAAAGAAAAATGTAACTTTACTTACAGATGCTGAGTATACCCCCTGTAATGAAAATAATTACCTAATTAAGAATTGTCCTGGATGGAAGCTTAAGGCGAAAAAAATGTACCAAGATGCAGAGACTAAAACGGTACATTATGATCATGCAAGTTTATATTTATTTAATATGCCTATAATATATTTGCCATACTTTTCACATCCTGATCCATCAGTGAATAAAAGATCTGGTTTTCTTATGCCTACAATTAACACTGATAATAACTTAGGTGAGACATTGAGTATTCCATATTTTTTTAATATTGCTGGAAACAAAGATATTACGTTCACGCCACTTTTTCAATCCAGTGCTAACAATCTTTATTTTATCAATTACAGAGAGCTCAATAACTTAGGTACAATAAATATTGATAGCAGCATAGATGATAATGACGATAATAAGGGAACTAAGAACCATATTTTTATCAATGCAGATATAAATAATCCTTACGGCAATCTAGATGTAGAAATTAAAACAAGCAATAATGACACATATTTGAGAAAAAATAAAATAAACAAGCTAACGGTTTATAGATCAGGAATAAACTTTAATAAATCATCTCAAAATACTTACTTAAATATAAATACATCATCATATAAACATCTTACCATACAAGATACAAATCAATGGGAACATGTTTATCCAAAAATTGATTACAATATTGATAACCTCACGATGGGAAATCTTTCTGGAAAAATTTCATTAAACAACGACTTCTCATATCAGAAAAATTTAGACGAAACCTATTCCTCATTGGCTTCTTCTCAAATAAATTGGTCAAAAAGAGATATAGTTAGGGATTTTGGAATATTGTTTAATAACGAAGCAACTTTAAGGATAGTTTCAATTTCAAATGATTACAAAAACAAAAAAGACACTCAAAATTTTAGGTTCTTTCCACAAATTTCAAGTAAAATATCATTTCCATTATTTAGGTCATCAAAAAATTCAAACGAAACACTTACACCAATAATTATGCCAATAATTGCTCCTTACAATAATTATACAGATCATAAAAGTGTCACAAATAGTAATTTATTTTCTACAAATCGTGCTTCCTCAATTACTCAATCTGAGAGTGGTCCAAGGATAAATTACGGCATTGAATGGTTTAAAGCAAATAAAGACAGTTTTGATATTAAAGTTACTGCTGGACAAAGCTTAAAATTTAACAAGGAAAACAATGATGCTACTGAAGAAATATCAGACTTTTATATTACATCAAATCTTATATTTGATGAGAATAAATATTTTAATAACTCTTTAATTATAGATAAAGACAATCATGATATTAAAACAAATAATGCTAATTTACTTTTCTCATTAAATAATTTTTCTCTTGGAATTGACTATGATTATAACTCTGGTAAATACTACACTGCTAGTGAACAAATACGTGTAGGAAGTAAGTTTGAATTTGCAAATAATTTTCAATTTAATTTAACCGGTGCAAAAAATATCGATACAAATAATAATATAGGTTATCAATATGGACTGTTGTACGAGAATGAATGCATAGGAATTGATCTTAATTATTATAGAGATTTAACCAAAGATCGAGATGTAGCTGAAAGTTATGGGTATAGTTTTACAATTGTTTTAAAGCCCTTTGGCAGCACAAGACAATATGGTAATAATAAAGTTTTTGGTCCAAAACTATGATTTTTCCACTATCTAAAAAGTTAATTTTTTTATTTCTTTTTCTTTTAACCTCAAATTCTTATGGAGACAACGATAACGCTAATCGTATAGAATTATTAGTCAATGAAAACGTCATCACAAAATATGATATTATTCAACGATTAAAGATAAATTCTATTTTAAAACGAATTGAAATTGACGACTTAAATTATAATAAATTATTAAATTCTGTTGTTGATGACTTAATTATTGAAAAACTCAAAATAAATAAAATTGAAGAATATAATATTAGTTTTGATAAATATGAATTTGATGAACATGAAAAGAGGTTTTACTCAACATTAAATTATAAAAAGGAAGATTTAAAAGAATTGTTTTCCATTAATAAAGTTAACTACAATCACTTGTTAGAATTTCTCGAGGTCGATCTTAAATGGCAAAAACTTATATATGGTTTGTACTATAGAGTCTCATCAGTCACCGATCAGGAAATAATCGATCTAATGAGTAAAAATCAAAATATTAGTAAAGAAGCTGCTCACGATATAATACTGCAAAAACAATTAGATCTTAAGAGCATGAAACTTATTAAAGACCTTAGAGATGAGGCTACAATTGAATATAAGTAAAGATATAATTGCAAAAAAATCACTTGGACAAAATTTTATTCATAATGAGAGCTTTCTTAAAAAACTATCTAAAAAAATAATCACAAATAGTAATACAGATATTATTGAAATTGGCCCCGGAACAGGAGCATTGACGAGTCATTTAATAAAAAAAAAGTTCAGAAATTTATATCTAATAGAAAAAGATACAAAGTTATCAAAAATTCTATACACCAAATATAGCTGTAAAAGAAATATCAAAGTTTACAATGAAGATGCACTACATTTTGATTTATCAAATCTATCAAAAAGTAAGGAAATCATAATCGTAGGAAACCTCCCATTTAATATATCAAGTCAGTTACTTATGAATTGGATTTCGTACGATAAGTGGCCACCATTTTACAACAAAATGTATCTTATGTTTCAAAGGGAACTAGGGAAGAGAATAAGTTCAAAAATAAATAATAAAAGTTACGGAAAGTTAAGCGTACTTACTCAATCTAGATGTGATGTCAAAGAATTAATTGAGGCGCCCTCAAGCATTTTTTATCCCATTCCAAAAGTCAATGGAATAGTATTGGAGTTTTCACCCATAGATACCTTTATTGATGTTGATTTACAAAAATTAAGGATTGTTTTAAAAATGGCATTTGAAAATAGAAGAAAGAAAATAAAAAATTCATTGAATGAATATAGTTTATATTTTGAAAACTGGGATATAGAGAAAAATTTAAGGCCTGAAAATTTAGAAGTTAGAAAGTACTGTTTTTTAGCAAAAAAATAATCACTTTCCTTTCCTTCTCTCATTTTCAATAATATCAATTACTTTTTGTGTACATTCTTCGATACTTTCATTTACAATTACATGACTATATTCATCAGCATGTAACATTTCGTTTTCATATTCTAACATTCTTTTTTGAATAGCCTCATGGTTATCTCCTGTTTCTTTTGATCGTTTTTTTAGTCTCTCAAAGACTTCTTCTTTTGAAGGAGGTATTAAAAAGATTGTTACAATCTTAGCTAGATTTGAATTCAAAATTTGAGCGGCTCCCTGCCAATCTATATCAAATAAGACATCAAAATCATTCGACAATAATTGTTTAACATTTTTCTTTGAAGTTCCATAAAAATTACCAAAAACACTTGCATGCTCAAGAAAGCTTCCATCTAAAACCTTTGATTTAAATTTATTGCTTGATACAAAAAAATAGTCGACACCGTTTGTTTCATTATCTCTAGGAGCTCGAGTTGTATGAGAAACTGATAGTTTTATTTTTTTATCTCGGTCAATGATTTTTTTACATACCGATGTTTTGCCTGCGCCAGATGGAGATGAAATAATAATTAACAACTTTTTTTTATTAACAGTAACGTTAGTCATCAAATTTTGAAAACATTAAAGACACATTTGTCCCGCCAAAACCAAATGAATTTGACATAACATTATTTGTATTAATTTGAAAAGGTTCATCTTTTATAAATTTTATTTTTTTAGAGGGAATTTCATCATCTAAGTTTAAATTAAATGGAAGCTTATTTTCAATAAGTGATAAGATTGAATAAATTGCCTCAACACCGCCTGCAGCGCCTAATAGGTGACCAGTTTGAGATTTTGTTGAAGATACGTACACGCCATCAGTTTCTCCAAATAATCTGTCAATAGCCTCAATCTCTGCTTTGTCTCCAGCGGGTGTTGACGTACCGTGTGCGTTTATATATTGAATATCTTCAACATTTTTTTTACCATCTAGAATACAATTTTCCATTGCACGAAAGGCTCCATCTCCAGTTGGCTCTGGCAAAGTATAATGATATGCATCTGAGGACATTCCATATCCTGTTATTTCACATAAAATTTTTGCATTTCTTCTCTTTGCATGTTCCAATTCTTCTAAAATTAAGGAGGCCGATCCCTCACCCATGACAAATCCATCTCTATTTTGATCAAATGGTCTTGATGCGAGCTGAGGCTTATCATTAAATTTAGTACTTAGTGCCTTGCAAGATATGAAGCCCTCAATTCCTATAGGAGAAATAGTGGATTCAGTGCCTCCTGTAAGCATTAAATCAGCTTGTCCATGCTGAATAAGTCTAAAGGATTCCCCTATAGCATGAGCAGAGGAGGCACATGCTGAAACAGTGGAGTAACTTGGGCCCTTTAAATTATACTTAATTGATAAGTATCCAGCTGGCATATTTATAATTCTACCTGTGATAAAAAAAGGGCTTATTCTTTTTCCCGCATGAAACTCTACCGATGTAGACTCAATCCCAGGAAGTCCACCCATACCAGATCCAATGATGCAACCAGACCTTTTACTTAAATCATCATTTATTTTTGATATCTTACTATTATCAAAACACTCTTCGCTTGCTGCAAGAGAGAATTTTATAAAATCATCAATTTTTTTTATTTCTTTTTTCTCTATCCATCTTTCTGCAATAAACGATCCAATCTGATCATTATCTTTAGGGACTTCACATGCAATTTTACATTTAAGATTTTCAGCGTTAAAACTTTTGATATGATCAGCGCCTGATTGACCTTTCGTTAACATCTTCCAATTATGTGAAACACCACATCCCAATGGGGTGACCATGCCCATCCCAGTGACAACAACTCTCTTCATAGATTTTAAATAGTGTTTTTAGGACTCTAAATGCGAAATAGCATCACCAACTGTAAGAATTTGTTCTGCTTTCTCATCAGGTATTTCAACATCGAATGCTTCCTCAAATGCCATAACTAACTCTACTGTGTCTAAACTATCTGCGCCTAAATCATCAATGAATTTTGCATCATCAGTTATTTTTGACATATCGTCTATGCCTAAATGATCTGCGATTATTTTTTTTACTTTTTCAGACACTTCGCTCATAAAGAAACTCCTATTGTTTTAAATATTATCATATGTATTACTTAAATACTTACATTGTCAAGCCACCATTAACATGAAGTATTTGTCCAGTAATATATGATGATTCTTCACTAGTAAGAAAGAAAACAGCATTTGCAACATCCGAGGTAGACCCAATTTGACCAGAAGGGATCATTTTTATCATTTGATCAAGTGCTGACGGATCAATAGTTTCAATAATCTCAGTTTTTATAAACCCCGGGGCTACACAATTAACGGTAATCCCCCTTTTTGCAACTTCATTAGCAATTGTTTTTGTAAATGCTTCAAGCGCACCTTTTGAAGATACATAATTAGCCTGACCTGGATTACCAATCTTTGCTGCATCTGAAGAAATGCTCACAATTCTACCCCACCTTTTTTTCATCATTCCTTTTAAAACCAACTTAGAAATAACTGTATGAGCAATGAAATTAATATTCATAACATCAGCCCAATCATCATCAGTCAGTCTGACAAAAAGATTATCTCGAGTTATTCCAGCATTATTAATTAGAATATTGATGTTACTTAATTCTGACTCATTTTTTTCAAAAATCGATTTAATACTATCTTTATTGCTCATATCACATGAGAAAACCTCAATCCTATCTTTATATGTTTCCTTTAGAAGATCTAATTTTTCTGTATTAGTTCCAAAAGCTAAAACAAAATAATTTTGAGATGTATATAATCTTACAAGTTCTGAACCTATTCCACCAGTTGCACCAGTAATAAGAATTCTTTTCATTTGCTATATATCTCTCAGTTTATCTAAATCTGATAATTTACTAATTGAAACTGCGTTAATGTCTTTTGAGCTTCTTTTTAATAAATTTGTAAGCACATTTCCTGGTCCAATTTCTATAAAAGTTTTAACATTGTCTTTTAACATATTTTCCATTGTTTCTCTCCATCGTACTTTATTAACAATTTGCTTGGAAAGAAGTTTTTTAATATTTTTTGATTCAGATTTTTCTGCTGTAACATTAGAATACAACGGATAAGAAAACTGGCTAAAATTGAATTTTTCAAGTTCTAATTTAAATGATAATGAAGCATCATTTATAAGTTCACAGTGAAATGGTGCACTTACCGGCAGTTTAATCGCTCTCTTTACACCTAATGATCTAGCGTTGTTGCATAAGTAATCGATAGCTTTGATCTCTCCACTTAATACAATTTGGCCATTTGCATTATCATTTGCAATAAATAATTTTCCATGTTTTTTCAATTTTTGAACAAGATGAAGGGTTTCTTCTTCTGATTGGCCCAATACAGCAGCCATACCTCCTGTACCTATAGGCATACTCCTTTGCATTGCTTCTGATCTAATTATTAATAACTTAACAGAGTCTTCAAAACTTATAGAATCATTTGCAACTAAGGCACTATATTCACCAAGAGAGTGTCCTGCAACACTATGTATATTTTTATTTTTTAGAAGCCCTCTAACGTTTATTTCTCTTAAAATAGCAATACTTACTGACATTATTGCTGGTTGAGAATTTGTGGTTATAGCCAATTCTTCCTCTGAGCCATTGAAGATTAGCTCAGATAATTTTTTGCCCATAATCTCATCAAGATTTTCGAATGTTGACTTAGACTCACTAGAACCATTAAAAAAATCTTGGCCCATGCCTATATATTGAGACCCTTGTCCGGGAAAAATAAGTGCTATATTCATAAAAAGAACTCTTGCTTATAATATGATAATAGAATATTTATTCATCTTTTATAACTAAGAAATATAATAAATATATGGCTTTATTCGAACATGTTGTTCTACTAAAACAGGATCTCAGCTCATCAGATTTAGAATCAGAAATTAAAATGCATGAAGATTTAATAGCTGAGTTAGAAGGAAATATTGTGTCAAAAGAAAGCTGGGGTCTTAGAAACCTAGCTTATCCTATTAAAAATAATAAAAAAGCTTTTTACGAACTGATGAATATAGATGTTCCAAACAAAAATATAAAAAAAATGAATGAAAAACTTAACCTAAACGAAAATATAATCAGATATATAACAGTGAAAGTTAAAAACTTTGAAGATGAATCCTCCCCAATGATGAAGGGAAATGAATAATGAAAAAAATGTCTAAAGACAAGTCATCCGATAGTTTTAATTATAAGAATATAGCCCCACTTAAAAAATACATTTCGGAAAAGGGCAAGATTACTCCAAGAAGAATAAGTTATATTTCTATTAAGAAACAAAGAGAACTTTCCAATGCAATAAAAATTGCGAGATATTTAGCATTACTTCCATATTCAGGCAGATAACATGCAAATCATACTATTGGAATCTCTGAATAAATTAGGTAAGGCTGGAGAGGTGGTAGATGTAAAAGATGGCTACGCTAAAAATTACCTTATACCGCTGAATAAAGCAATTGTTGCGAATAAAGCTAATTTAGCAGATTTAAAAAATAGGATTTCAAAAATTAATTCTAATAATGATAAAAAAATTGCTGAGGCTTCAAATACAAAGGAAATTCTTGATGGAATGACATTTGAACTTAAAATTGAAGCAAATGATGAGGGCATTTTATATGGCTCTATAAATCAGCAACAGATTGTTCAGCTCATATCAGACAAATTAGATAACATTAATTCAGATTCAATTGTCATGCCTCAAATAAAAAATGTAGGTGAATATTCAATCACGGTACGTCTTTACGAAGATATTTCTGCAACAATAAGTCTATCTGTTGTAAAAAAATAATTATATTTTACTATTTTCAGTAGTTTAATTCATTTAAATCACTTATTTATTTAAGATTAAGGTATCAACAATAAATTGTTATTTGTTAATATCTTTGAAAAATTTATACTGACTATTTCATTGAATAAGAATACACATTTTAAGATGTCTTCTACTGTACAGTTTGAATCAGAAAATAAACCAAAGGAATTGCCACATAATATTGAGGCTGAACAGGGCTTACTCGGTGCCATATTAATAAATAATGATATAATCTATGATATTCAAGATATTGTTAATGAATCTCATTTTTACGAACCAATACATAGATTAATTTTTAGTGTCATAATAAAAATCTCTAATAAAGGTCAGCTAGCTTCCCCTATTACACTCAAAAGTCACTTTGAAGTTGAAAAGAGTCTTGAAGACATAGGGGGATCAAATTATTTAGCACGTCTAGCAAAATCTGCTGTATCTTTGGATTATGCCAAAAATTATGCACAAATAATTTATGACTTATCAATAAGAAGGGGTCTATACGAATTAGGTGGCAAGGTACAATTTGAAGCTATAGAAAGTGAAATAAATGTTAGCCCAAATGAATTAATTGAAAACGCCGAAAGAGACTTGTACCAAATATCTGAGAAGGGTATCTCCTCGGGCGGTGTACAGACCTTCACTACAGCAGTCGATGAAGCAATAGAACTTGCAAAAAAAGCATTTGAAAAAGATAGCAGTGTAGTTGGTCTTTCATCTCATTTTAGAGACCTTGATAGTAAGCTTGGGGGATTTCATCCTTCTGATTTAATTATTATTGCAGGTAGACCTTCAATGGGAAAAACATCACTAGCAACTAATATAGCTTTTAATATAGCTAGAGATGCCTATAACAACAATGACAACAACTCGAGTATTTTATTTTTTTCATTAGAAATGTCGTCGGAACAACTTGCTACAAGAATATTATCAGAACAAGCCAAAATTAGCTCCAGTGAAATTAGAAAAGGAAACTTGTCTGAGAATGATTTAGATAATCTTGTGTCAGTATCTAAAGATATATTGGAAATACCTCTTTATATCGATGACACACCAGCAATTAATGTAGGATCAATTTCTTCAAGAGCAAGAAAATTGAAAAGAAAAAATGGCCTCGGTGCTATTGTCATTGACTACTTACAACTGGTAAGGCCTTCAAAGTCTTCAAAAAATGAGACTAGGGTCTTAGAAATATCAGATATCACTCAAAGCTTAAAAGCTTTAGCTAAGGAATTAAATATTCCAATTATTGCTTTATCTCAACTCTCAAGACAAGTAGAACAGAGGGATGACAAAAAACCTCAGCTATCTGATTTAAGAGAGTCTGGCTCTATTGAGCAAGACTCAGATGTTGTTATGTTTATTTTTCGAGAAGAGTATTATTTAGAAAAAAATGAGCCCGCTCTTGGTACTTCTGATTACATTGAATGGCAGCAAAAGATGGAAGAAATTCATGGACAAGCAGATCTTCTTATTGCCAAACAAAGACACGGGCCAACTGGAAACATCAAGCTTAGTTTCGAAAGAAAATATACTCGTTTTGGAAACTTTATTAGTAAATCTGAATCTGATAGTTATGAGTAATTATGTCTCGGATGAATACGA
>MDTD01037217.1_pt1 | contig 13267 bp, 14 predicted proteins | sample 811221 | NCBI WGS metagenome assembly MDTD01 (sample SAMN05326646, study PRJNA326480) | marine metagenome | isolation source: seawater | place: Pacific Ocean: South West | collected 2011
TGTAACAGGATTTGACGTAGACTTTAACAACACAGGTAGTTATAATTCAACTGTAGACAAGTCAGCGTCAGTAGTTGGAGTTTATCATAATTTTGATTATTCAATAACTGATAAATTATTATTCTCAGGAGGATTAAGACATGATGAACATTCTATTGCAGATGGACAATCTACTTATTCGATCGGAGCGGCTTATAACGGTTTTCGTATAAGTCAGTCAACAGGCTACAAGTCACCTACACTTTATGAGTTATATGGTGCTGACAATTTTGGTTACACAGGTAACGCAAACCTTAAACCAGAAAAGTCAGTAAGCAGAGAAGTTGGATACAATAATAAAGGTAAGTCATATAATTTTGATGTTGCATTGTACACTACAGATATAGAAGACATGATTACATATTCTAATTCAACTTACAATAATGATAGTGATGGAGTATCTACTATAAAAGGTGCTGACATTGACTTTACTTACTATATGGGTAATTTCAGTTTTGTTAATAATATTGCATTAACATCAGCACAGGATTCATCAGGGACTTGGTTAAAACGTAGACCTCATACAGTATGGAAGTCTGGTATAACTTATGCTAAAGACAATTATTATATTACACCTAGCATATTATATTATGGTGACCATAGAGATACTGACTCTGTAAACTACTCAACTATAACTGTTAAAGAAAGAACAACAGGAGATCTTACAGCAGGATATTATCTAACACAGGATTCTGAAATAGTTTTAAACGTAAAAAATATTACAGATGATCAGTATGAAAGGCCAGATGGTTATAACCAAGGTGGTAGAAATATAACAATAGGATGGAAACTAAAGTTTTAATAACAGTAGTTGCAAATTAAGATAAATATTGTTATAATTGTGTTAATAAAGGAAAACCATGGACAGACGTAAAATAACCAAAGATCAATACTTTTTGTTTATCGCACAGGTAATCGCACACCTAAGCATAATTCCAATGATTATGTACGGTAGTTGGCATCATTGGTTAATAGGATTCTTTGTATATTTCATCACAGGGTGTTTTGGAATGACTATGACATATCATAGATTGTTAAGTCATGCCAGTTGGAAAGCACCTAGATGGTTTCATTATTTTGGATCACTAGCAGGTACCTATGGTTTAACTGGATCAACTATAGGATGGGTAGCTATACATAGAGAACATCATGTACACACCGATGATGAAGATGATCCACACTCGCCAGCATATAAAGGATTTTTTAGAGTGCAGTGGTTGAGTATGTTTGATAAACCAAATCCAAGGTATGTCGTTAAACTTATTAGAGATAAATTTCATTTGTTTATACACAAATACTATTTCTTAATACATCTAGCGATTGCAACGACTTGGTTTATAATTGATCCTATGCTGTTAGTAGCGGCATATTTGTTTCCAGCAATGATACTTTGGAACGCAGGATCATTTATTAACACACTTTCACATATGATAGGATATAGAAACCATGAAACTTCTGATAACTCTACTAATGTTCCATTGCTAGGAATATTGATGTGGGGCGAAGGCTGGCACAATAATCATCACGCAAATCCAAACAATTCTAACTTTAGTTATAATTGGTGGGAACTTGATGTAGGTGGCTGGTTCATAAAAAGATTAGAGGTAAAATAACATGGCTGATATAAAAGAATCTATTTCACAAGAGACTATCGATACCGTTAACGAACTATCTGAATACAAGCATGGTTGGACAACTGATATTGATTCAGAAAAAATTCCAAAAGGATTAAGTGTAGAAACAATCAAACTAATATCAGCTAAGAAGAAAGAACCTCAGTGGATGCTTGATTGGAGGCTTAATGCTTTTAACGTATTGAATAGATTAAAAGAACCAACTTGGGCAAAACTAGATTTTCCAAGGCCCAATCTTCAAGATTTATATTATTATTCAGCACCAAAAGGATTTGATAAAAAGCCAAAAAGTTTAGATGAATTAGATCCAAAGTTATTAGATACTTACAAAAAACTTGGTATACCATTAGATGAACAAAAAAGATTAAACGGAATCGCAGTTGATGCCGTTTTTGATTCAGTGTCAGTTGCAACAACATTTAAAAAAGATTTAGAAAAGGTAGGAGTAATATTTTGTCCTATATCAGAAGCAATACAAAAACATCCAGAGCTTGTTAAAAAGTATTTAGGAACAGTTATTCCTCCTACTGATCATTATTATTCAGCACTTAATTCATCAGTATTTACAGATGGCTCATTTGTGTATATTCCACCGGGAGTTAGATGTCCAATGGAGTTGTCAACTTACTTTAGAATTAATGAAGCAAAAACTGGACAGTTTGAAAGAACTTTAATCATCGCTGACAAAGGTAGTTATGTAAGTTACTTAGAAGGATGTACAGCACCAATGCGTGATGAAAATCAATTACATGCCGCTAACGTAGAACTAATAGCACTTGACGATGCTGAAATAAAATATTCAACTGTACAGAATTGGTATCCTGGTGATGAAAATGGTGTTGGTGGAATTTACAATCTAGTAACTAAACGTGGATTCTGTAAAGGTAAAAATTCAAAAATTTCATGGACACAGGTTGAAACAGGTTCTGCAATAACTTGGAAATACCCAAGCTGTATTCTAAAAGGAGATAATTCTAAAGGAGAATTTTATTCTGTAGCAATAACAAATAATTATCAACAAGCAGATACAGGAACCAAAATGATTCACATGGGCAAAAATACATCAAGCAGAATTATATCAAAAGGAATATCGTTAGGTAAATCACAAAATACATATAGAGGGTTAGTTAACGTATTAAAAAATTCACGTAAATCAAGAAACTATACACAATGTGATTCGTTGCTAATAGGTGATACATGCGGGGCACACACAGTACCTTATATTAGAAATAGAAATAAAACATCTATAGTTGAACACGAAGCATCAACATCAAAAATTAGTGATGAGCAATTATTTTATTTAGAACAACGAGGAATTGATTCAGAAGAAGCCGTTAGCTTAATTGTAAATGGTTTTTGTAAAGAAGTATTACAACATTTACCAATGGAGTTTGCTGTTGAGGCTCAAAAGTTAGTAGCAGTAAGTTTAGAAGGTAGTGTTGGATAAAATGAAAAAAATAGTTATTACAGGACACACATCAGGAATAGGCAAAAGTATACATGATAAATTGTCAAAAGAAAAATATGATGTTGTTGGATTAAGCCGTAGCAATGGATTTGATTTAAAATCAAAAGAAGGGTATGCACACTTTGTAAATGCTATCGAAGATGCTGATATTTTTATAAACAATGCATATCACGAATGGGCACAGGTTGATCTTTTATATTTGATTTATGAAAAATGGCAACACACTAATAAAACTATTATTAATATTAGTTCGGTGACTGGAGATAGTTCTAAAAAACATATCCATCAATACCAAATTCATAAGTTAGCACTCGACAATGCTTGTATGCAATTGCAACCATTGGGCAAGTGTAAAGTAATTAATATAAAGCCTGGTTGGGTTGATACTAATTTTAATCCTAATAAATCTATTCCAAAAGAAATTGAAATATTACAGCCGGAAAAAATTGCAGAACTTGTTGAATATGTTTTGAATCAACCTAATCAAGTTTTTGTAAAATCCATATCAATAGAACCATGGTATAATGATTGAAAAGATAATACAATACACACCAGCCTATAAAGCAATAGTTGAAGACTTTCTTATGACAGCAGTACTCGAAGGAAGTGCCGGAACATATAAAAAAGAAAAGTTTAATTTAAGCGAACTAGATGATAAAAGTAGTTTGTGGTTAGCAGTTGTTGACAATGAAGTGGCAAGTATAAGTTATGCTGAAAGAAGTTTTATTACAGGAACGCCTGAATCAATTAGGAAATGTAGATATCATATTTTAAAAAAGCATAGGCATGGTCGTTACGGATTTAAAATGATGAAACATCAAATAGCATGGGCAAAAGATAATGGCTTTAAACACTATTATTGGACACATGATGTAAACGATTTAGCAATAAACAAATTATTTCAACACAAGAAAAAATATATAGGTGGTGACAATAGTTGGTTTGAAGATGAAGACTATAAAAAGTTAACATTAGAAAAAGAATTAGTGTTCCATGATTCACCAAAGTCAAATATGATACAATTTGTTTACAGTTATTATATTGATCCAAATTATAAGTGGAAGCCAACTAGTGCAGTCATATGGCATCAGCATGATGGAATTATAAAAGATGTCGCAGAGGTATTATGAAAACAGTACAACTAGGAACTATATCAGTTATACACGAAACATGGCTACCATATGCCGCGGCATGCCTTATAAGTTATTGTAATAAGATACCTGCAATAAAATCAAAGTATACTTTTAATGAACCGTTATACAAGTACAAACCTGTAGAAGAATACACAGAACAGTTTAAGAATATAGATGTGTTTGGGTTAACTTGTTACGTTTGGAATCAAGCATATAATGATCAAATGATGAGTCATTACAAAGATGTTAATCCAAATGGTATCACAATGTATGGCGGTCCTAACGTACCTGAAGATCCTAAACTTGCAAAACAGTTTGCCAAAGATCATCCTTACATAGATATATTTTGGGTAGGTCCAGGAGAGAAATTAGTTAGCAAGTTTTTACAAAACATTGATGCTCCTATGAGTACACATGATGGTAGTTTTGGTTTAAACTGGAATAATGTAGAAGTAGGACGTAAACTATATCAGATAGAAACTCACGAAATGCCTACACCATATTTAGATGGAGTATTTGATTCTATACTTGCAGAAGAGAAAAGAGTTAAAGCATCATTTGAAACCAATAGGGGGTGTCCGTTCAAGTGTGCATTTTGTGATTGGGGCGGACAAGCGAGATCTAAAGTTACAAAGTTTGATATGGATCCTGTGTATGAACAATTAGACTTTTTATACAAACACACAAACATAGCAGAAGTAGAAATACTTGATGCTAACTTTGGTATGCTACCAAGAGATTTGGATGTTGTTAAAAAAATGAAAGCAAACAAAGAAGCAACGGGCAACAATCCTAAGATATCATACTCAGGACTTGCAAAGAATGGAAGCAAATGGTTGCCAGAAATTATAGACATTATACATAACAATTTAGATGCAGACCAACGTAATCTTAAAGTTAGTTTCCAGACACATGCAAAAGAAACTTTAAAAGTAATTAATAGAGCAAACATCAACAATGATAAACTTGTACCTTTGATAGATAGTTTTAAGTCAAAAGGATTACCAGTAACATCAGAAATGATCATTGCTTTGCCAGGTGAAACAGCAGACAGTTGGTTATACAGTTTAAACAAAGATTACGAACTTGGTATTGATTTTATGCGTTCATATTTTTTAAACCTTGTACCAAACACAGAATTATACACAGACAAGTTTCAAAAAGAATATAAAGTTAAGTCTAAGATACTTGCATTTCCTTATTCATTTTCAGGACTAGGATACAAGCAATTACATAATCATCCTGATTATAGAGATGAACGTAGTACATATGAGTTTGAAGAAATAGAAATCATGCACAGATGCTTTTCATACGATGAAGAAGAAATAGTTCGTATGTTTGATTATTGGTGGTACTATCATAACTTTTATAACTCAAGAGCATTGAGTCATACTATCAAAGACTTATATGATACGGGACATGATATAGGAATACAAGCAAAATGGTTTTATAAAAGTTTAGATAAGATGCCTTTCATAAGTTCATTAGTAGAAAAGAACAGAGCAATTATCAGAAACATATTTAAAGACGAACCTAGAACTGAAGTTAAAGATTTAGCAACTTACTTGTATTTTTCAAGATGTTTACGTGCTGACGAAGTATATCAATTTTGGCACAATCAAGATAAGTTTCAAGAAGACTTATCAAAAGTGTTCCCAGAAAAGTTGGTTAAATATGATATAGCACAATGGAAAAAAGAATTTGATATGAGTATGTATGGTACAGATGCTCGTATAAAGTCAACAAACACAATTGCTATAGGGAGTGAAAGATAATGTGGAAAGAACTTGTTAAGAACGAAATATGGGAATATGATAACTTCCTCGACGATGCAATAATTAAAGAAATAAAAGATGATATGTCACAAGCAGGTAAAACTGAATTACAACCTGGAGAAGCTATACTACCAAATTTTAGAAAGTCTGGTGTAAATGCTACAACATATAATTATACTGTCCACAGAACAGACATACATAAAAACCAAAAGTACATTGACATTTATATGAATAAGGTAAACGAGTTATTGGAACCACTAACTGGAACAAAAGTTCCTACAACTGATTTAGAAGGATTACAATTGTTTACTAAAAGTTTTACAAAAAGAGGATGGTATGATTTACATGCAGAACCAATAAACAAATATGGTCTGTATGCATTTATGCACTTTTTATCTACAGAAGACGGTGGAGAATTAATCTTTCCAAGTAAAGAAGGTACTGAAAAATTTTTAGATCAACACCCAGACCAAAAAGAACGTTGGCCAGAAAATGTAGAATTATTGGAATCAAAAGGTTATCCCATAAGGTTTTTGGATGACATTACAATAAAACCAGTGTATAATAAATGTGTGGTGTTTGCAATAGGTTCGGCTCATTACGTTACACCACTGAACGGAGAAGTGAAACAAGATTCGAGACAAGTTGTTACAGGATGGCCATATGCTACTAAAGACTTAATAGAAAGTCTAAACCAAAACTGTAACTTTAATCATTACTTTGATTCAGAAGAATATGAGAAGCCAGTTGAAAACTGTCATTAAGTGAAAGAAAATGTTAGAAATAAAAAACTTAGAAGTACAAATACAAGATAAAAAAATCTTAAATGGTCTTGACCTCACAGTAAACAAAGGTGAGATACATGCAATCATAGGTCCAAACGGGTGTGGTAAAAGTACACTTGCAAATGCTCTTGTTGGTAAAGCTGACTATGAAGCTAAAGGTATTGTAACATTAAATGGTGAAGATATATTAGATATGGAAGTTAGCGAAAGAGCTAGGGCAGGATTGTTTATGAGCTTTCAATCTCCACCTAGTATTCCAGGATTAACAAATTATAGATTAGTGCAACATTATTCAACAGATGTAAAGAAATATAAAGAAGATATAAAAAACTTAAATTTGTTAGACGACTGGGCAAGTAGAGAGTTCAATGAAGGTGCATCGGGTGGTGAACGTAAGAAAAATGAATTACTACAATTACTACAAGCCAATCCTAAGATAGTTATATTAGATGAAGTTGACACAGGACTAGACGTAGATGCATTAAGAATGGTAACAAAGATTGTTAATGATTACAAAAGCAATTACGGTTGGCTAGTCATTAGTCATAACACAAAGATATTGAGAAATTTAAATCCAACGTTTGTTCATATTATTACTAATGGAAAGATAAATGAAACTGGTGACATTACATTATTAGATAGAATAGATGAGCAAGGATTTGCGAATGAATAATCATTATGTAGTTGATAAGTCATTAGATTGCAAAATTAATCTTGCTGAAGAAGATGCTATAAGCATAGATGTAAAACGTGGTGCAAAGGCCTGCATATTTTTTAAAACATCACATGGAACCAAATCAACCATAAACGTTGAATTACAAGAAGATGCAATATGTGAGATGTTTGGATTTTTTAAAAATAAAAGTTTTGATACAGATATAAAAACCATAGTAGTTCATAATGGTAAGAAATCTAAATGTAATCAAGATTTTAGATTCGTGAACAAGAAAAGTAATACATCATTTGAAGGAAAGATAATAATACCAAAGCATATAAGTGGCTGTGAAAGTCATATGCTAAACAAAAACATTTTACTAGATAATCAATCAGATGCGTTCTCAAAGCCAGAGTTAGAAATATTTAATGATGACACTATCTGTACTCATGGATGTACCATAGGAGCATTAGATGAAGATCACTTATTTTACTTACAGCATAGAGGATTATCATATGATGAAGCAGTTGAGATATTGGTGCAAGGATTTACTCATAATAGGGTGAGGAGATTTTACGATTAATGTGGAACGAGCTAGTTAAAGATGAAGTATGGTATACAGAAAAGTTTATTGAAGAACATTTAGTTGATCAAACATTAGAGAAGATCAATGCTTCAGAAACTAAAGAATTAGATGCCAATGAGCAACCACATATTATAAGCAAGTCACACTATAACTACAATCATGTAAAATATGATATACATAAAGATAAAGAAGTTGTTTCTGCAGTCATTGAAAAACTTAATGAAATACTTGCAAAAATATATAAACCAATAACAGATATAAATGAAAAGAATGTGCTACAGTTCACAACAAAAACATTTAATCCTGAAAGTGTCTATAACGTACATACAGAACGCAAGGACATATATGGAGACTTTGTGTTTATTAACTACCTAACAACTGAAGATGGTGGAGAGTTGGTTTTCCCAAATGAATATATGTTGGAGGATCATTTTCAAACTAATCCATCTGAAAGAAAGAATTGGGAAGAGTTTAAAATAAAACTATATAATGAATCAAAACAAGAACCTTATCTAGTAGGGCCACTAGCGATAAAGCCAAAAAGAAATACATGCGTACTAATGAGAGTAGGATCAGCTCATTATGTCTATCCAGTAACAAATGGAAAACCAGGCTGTCGTGTTGTTATTACAGGTTGGCCCTTTGCTAATATGGATTGGAAAGCAAAATTTAAGCATTAATGATAAATATTGTTTTGATGCACAAGAGTCAAAAGAGAAAACAACGAGTCAAAAAAGTTTCTAAAAAACGCAAATATGTACGTTCGGAAGAATGTCACTATCAAAAGGATAATCCTTTAACAATATACTATGCAAAGTATATTGAAAAACAGGATTAGAATATGAAGTAGTAGATTAGGAACAGTATTACTAGGATGGCAGGAACTTGCTGGATTAGTAACCATTCAATAATTTTTTTAATTTTATAACTTAATGGATCTTTCATTAAAATAAAAACTTACGGTCTCCAGCAAATTGGCTGTAGTCCATAGTTAGCTCATCGCCCTTCTTTATATTTTTACAAGAAACAAAACTTGTACCACCTATGTATGCAAGGTTTGAGTCCTCACTATGATTTACATAGCTATCATCACAATCCATGTTATGTGTTAAACTTACAGGAAATTTTCCTGGAGCTTCTTCTTTGGGTAGTATTGCACCTTTTAGTTCAACCACTTGTCTACCAATTGGAATATTTTCTAATGCAAATCTTCCTTGTCCGTGTATATTTGATTTTTTAATTTCTGTTTTAAACAGCCATTGGTTGGGCATCTGCTTTAGCCTTGTGTTCTTTGTATTCTTTTTGTATTTGTAGCTCACCCATATTATTCTTTTCGTTCCAATCATCTTCTGGTATTTCTTGTAAATCTGATTGGTCTTTTAGACTAAACATTAAACTAATTCTAGGGGTGTTTCCTGAATTAACTACAGTATGAGTAAATCCAATATTTAAAAAGTATGCTGAACCATCTGCTTTTAAATGATATGCTTCTTGTTTACTTTTTCTCCAAAAGTAATTTGTTGCTTCATCTTCTGCAAATATAGGGATAATAACTCTCACAGCATAAGTTGGATCATAATCAATATGTGGTGTAAGTGTTTTACCTGGATCTAGTCTTACAAGTCTTACTCTAATTGCGTCAGCATTAAAAGACTCAACTACTTCTTGAAAGTATGTGCCTTTATATTTTTCTGTTGGTGTGTTATAGTTGTGTTCATTAAGTGCTGGATCTAAACTTTCGCCACGTCTTGCTTTTAATCTATACTTGGCAATTTTACTAATTGATTCATCACCTGTTCCTGCAGTCTTACCCATTACTTCACATGACTCGACTGTTGGTGCTTCGCCCTGTGGATCAAATTCTGTAAGGTTAATTTGTTTAAAATGTTTGTACACACTCATCACTAGTTCGTGATTGTTTGAACATAATGCTTTATTAGTATCCATTACATTGCCATAGTCGTTGGCCAGTTCTAGTGCTTCTTTTTGAAGTCGTGCAATATCGAACTTTTTGTTTTGGAACTTCCACATAGTTGGAAGTTGGTATTTTTTTCTTACTAACATAGATTTCTTTTCCTAATAATATACTAATAGTATTTATTATATATTATAGCACACCAAAAATCAACCGATAAATATGTGTATAACATATTTAACATTGTCATGATTGATCTAGAAAAAAATAAAAGTTTTTGCCCTTATATGTTCAAGGGAGCCTTAATACAAGGCGAAGGAAATAAGGGCCATGTTACGCCATGCTGTAGGTATGACTGGAAGTATTCAAACCCAAATCGAAGAGCAAATATAAAAGATAGCTATACTAGTTACTGGCGAGAAGAACGTAAAAAAATGGTCAAAGGACAACCAGTAGAAGGTTGTTGGAAATGTATCGAACAAGAATCTGATGGTAATCATAGTATGAGGACCAAGGCTTTGAAATCGTATAAGTTTAATATAAATGATCATGATGGCTTTAGAGGACCATATGGACTTATTGATGATATTCTTACTAAAAGATTAGAGTATTTAGAAATAGAAACAGGAAGATATTGTAACTTAAAATGTAGATCATGCGGACCATCGCTTTCATCAAGTTGGGATGAAGACGTAAAAAACAATGAACAAGTAATAGAAAACTTCTTTAGCGGAAATAAAGACAAAATGGATTCGATATATTCTGCTCCAAATATTAACGAAACAATAGCTAATATGAATTATGATGAATGTAAGTATTTAAAAGAACTAAAAGTAACTGGTGGAGAGCCATTTTTAAGTGAGCCATTTTTACAATTTTTATCTAATTTAGTAGATTGGGATCTTGCAAAAAATATAAAAATGGAAATTTTTACAAATTCTAGTTTCTTTCCAAAAGAAAAATTTAGAAAGTTATTGCCAGAATTTAAATCAACATTCATTAATTTAAGTTTAGATGGGATAGGATCTAAAGCAGAGTTTCTTAGAAAGAAATCAAAATGGTCCATTGTAGAAAAAGTATCTAAGTTTTGGGAAGAAATGGTGCTAGAAAATAAAAATGTTTATTTGTGCATTAGTCATACATTGACAATATTTAATGTGTTATATTACAAAGAGTTTCATACATGGGTACATTCCCATTTCGATAAAAAGGTTTTTGACCCTGCCAATCATAATGTTGCAGGAGATATGATACATTTTGGTGTAGCATCTGGACCGGATTATTTGGCAATTAGAAATTTTAGTAAACCAATAAGGGACAAGCTATTAGAAAAAGTTAAAAAAGATCATAGAGAATTGGAAAACTATATATCTACAGTTGAACAAAATAGATTAACAAGTTATGCTTCTGTGCGAAGTAATTATGGCAGAATAATTAGGACTTTACAAGGGTCTAAAGAAGTAATTAACACTTCGCATAAAAAAACAGTTGATGATATATTCTTACAAAAAACTAAAATGTTTGACGAGATAAGACAAGAAAACTGGAAAGAAGTCTTTCCTGAACTAGCAGAGGTCTTCAATGAGTAAAACATTTTGCATAATGCCATTCATACACATGAACTTGAAACCAAAAGGGTTTGTTAGTGCTTGTTGGCGTAATCATGACTCACTAGGACATTATGGAGATAAGACATTAAAAGAAATATGGAACAATGAAAATTATAAAACCATACGTAAAAATTTAATGAATGGAATAGAGCATGAAGGTTGTAAAAGTTGTTGGGATATGGAAAAGGCAAATATAACATCAACAAGACAGCAATGTAATCAAGATTATGAAAAGTATATACCATCGGTGTTAAATGAAGTAAAAGACGGTGAGCTACCAATGAACGTAAAAACAATTGAGTTACGTTTTGGTAACGTGTGTGATTTAAGATGTAGACATTGTTCATCTATATATAGTTCAAGTTGGGCCGCGGCAGTAAACAAACACGATGATGTAAAACGTTTATTTGACAAATATGATCTAATAGAAAAAAGTAATTGGAGAGGAATAGCAAAACTACCATTGGAAACATTTAACCAAGTAGTCAATGACATAGGACCGAGGGTAGAAGAAATAGTTATAGCAGGGGGAGAGCCTTTGATACAGCCACAGCACTATGATGCATTAGAAAAGCTATTACCATATGCTCACAATATTACATTAGAATATAATACAAATTTAAATAATATAGTATTGAAAGATAGACATGTAAGTAAGCTGTGGAGTAAATTTAAGAAAATAAATTGCCGTGTTAGTATAGATGGTGATGAAAAAATACATGGGTATTTAAGAACAGGAAGTAATTTAGAAACAATTGAAAAAAATATAAAAACTTTAAAATCTGATCTACCATCAGGCCAGTTTAATTTAACAACTACTTGTACAGTTTCTCTGTATAATATTTCTAGGTTTGATGACATAATTGATTACTATGTATCATTGGATTGTCCTTTTCATTGTAGTTTAGTACAATATCCAGAAGCTCTAAATATTCAATATATACCAAAGAAAATGAAAGACTTTCTAACAAAAAGAGTTTATAATAAAATAGAAAAGTTAGAAAATGTTAAGGAGAATCGTTTGGCCAAGATAGTTAAATGGTCAAATTATGTATTGGATTATATGAATAATACTAACATTAATAACGATATATTGCCGAAGTCTACTAAAGACTATGTTGAAACTATGGATAGATTAAATGGCACAGACTTTTTAAATGTGTATCCAGAGTTTAAGGAGTTTTGGCAATGAGTGATTTAAAATGGAGTGAATATGATTTTACAAAAATTCCGTACCCTAACCTCGTACGTGTTGGACAACGTACTATGTTGTATAGAGATCTTTTTACAGTCAGTTGGCTTCTTGGTAGGTTTTGTAATTACAGGTGTAGCTACTGCTGGCCGTATGCTAGGAGTGACAGAAAAGATCATAGGCCTACTGAGCTTTGTCTTGCTACCATTGATGAAATTAAAAGACAGGCAAGAGAGCGAGGCTTTAATAGTTTCCATTTCTCTCTTTCTGGAGGCGAGCCTACGTTTCATCCTGGTTACCTTGATATTCTTCAGCATCTCGCTGATGATACGCCAAGCACTAATTATACTTCTGTCCATATGACAAGTAATTGTAGTAGAAACATGAAATGGTTTGAACAATATGTTAAAGCAGTCGCACCGTTCCATAGAGCCAGTATCACGGCTTCATACCACAGGGAACACGTTAACTCACA
>MDTD01024624.1_pt1 | contig 13266 bp, 6 predicted proteins | sample 811221 | NCBI WGS metagenome assembly MDTD01 (sample SAMN05326646, study PRJNA326480) | marine metagenome | isolation source: seawater | place: Pacific Ocean: South West | collected 2011
GCACCGGGCTTGCTGCCGTAGCCATTAGACTGAGCAACCCTTGCAGACGCTCCTCTGCAGTGGAGGATGACTGGTTTTGAAGGTCATTCCGGAAGATGGTTTCGAAAAGAAGGCGCGCACGCTCGACGTTGTCGGGAGGCGTAGTAGCAAAGCGAAAGAGCAGTTCGACCCAGTAAGAGGATTCCCGGAGACTCGCCCCAGTGACCGCCGCAAGTTCAGCAGCTAGTCGGGGCCCGAGCACTTCAAAGTTGGACTTGGCCCAATGAGCGGTAACTGCCCCATCATGGTGAAAATCAAAGGTCTGTGCAGGATTATCCCTCAGGTTCTTCAAGGCACTTTCCCGATCCTGACAAGGCACCTCTCCCGAGGCAACCAGAGGCTCGAGCCCGAGGGCCAGAACTTCCCGTGCGAGTAAATCCAGCTGAGTGAGAGTAGTGCTCTCAGGAACAACCTGACAAAGAGATTGAAGAACATACTCGAGGACATGAGCCGCATCGGTCGTCCGTCCGTTGGTCAGTTGCACCCGAACGAAACGATGACTCTCACCAAGGTCGCCGGCGACAGCCTGAAGCAATGCGGTTTTTCCATAACCGGCTCGCGGGGCTTGCAAGAGGATAACCCGTCCCGAATCCACCAGATTCTCATCGAGATAGGAGGTCAGAAGATCGCGAGCCGGTCGGTTGATGGACTCAACAAGTCCCTGGGGTTCCCGTCCGAAGACCTCGAAACGGCGGCTGAACGGGTCGGGAGAGCTCATTTGCATGGAAGCGAAAAGTTCGCCCCCAAGGGTAGTGACAGCGATTCATCCCAGACAAGCTTCAATGCTGTGAACAAGACCGGATTATATTGTGAAGAACCTGTCAGCAAATCACCGACTGGAAGCAACTGAGGCGGATGAAGGGGGCACCTCGAACGAGGAGTTAGAGGTTGGCGAGGCCTCGAGATTCCTCAGGAAGTCATCGTCCGGCTGATCTAATGAGCCTCCCAGTTGAATCTCCGCCCAGCAGTAGCCTTGGGACGGCAAGCTGAACGAAGCATATCGAGGTTCGTTCAGCGTCTTCATCATGAGGGCCTCGGGAACGCCGAGACGAAGCGCCCCACTCATCTCCTCATTTCTAACGATAAGCGAACCGGTCAAAACCAGGTGTGAACGAATCTCATACCTCAGGTCCTCGATCGTGAGCTGGTCAGCGTCTAAACGTAGCACGCCGGAGATAGATCCACCCTCTGGCCGCGAGTAGTGCTCTTTGCGGAGAATGGAGGCTAGTCCACCGAGAAATCGGAATCCCTCGATAGCGCCCTCCTTTCCCTCAAACCGGATTTCAAGCTGTGCCTCCATTTCGGTGACCGGATTGATGGAAAGAGCGCCATTGGATGAGCTGATCCGAGCCCGTAGCAATCGTCCCAACGCCTTCTCCCCGAGCAGCTCCTCCAGAGGGAAATCGACAAGCTCGACATCAAAGACGGATCTAACCCCGCGCCCGATCGGCTGCACGCCCTTAAAAACCGCCTCCCCTCCCTGCTCGCTCTGGGTGAAGAGCGAAACGAGGTGAAATCCACCGTCGTACCATTCGCCAAGTCCATTTTCAACCTTCAACTCGGACCATGTTCCAAAGCGAAGGAATCCTCCGCTCAAGGTGAACCTCATCCCTTCGGCCTGTTCCCGGGCCCTCGCTACCAGTTCTGAATCACGGATTCGAAAGGCCTTCCGACGCGACTCCGTCTCAAATTCCAAGTCGAACTGATTACAACGATAATTACCAAAGTTCAGAAGTTCCCCGCTCCCGGCAGGTGTGATCGCTCCGGATTTCCCATCATCCGGACCTAGTCTCAACGTTCCGGTTCTGGCGTATAGCTCGGAACCCTCAAGCCGGGATCGTAGAAAGCTGGATATGCCCAGACGCGTCTGAATGTCGGAGAGCCTCAGAGAGCGCGGCATCCCTCCGCCCGGCCACGTCATTTGAACTGACTTGAGTCGGGTCTTGATCGGGTTGACCGAAAAGTCGTTGATTCGCACGACCGCTCCGGTGGTATTGCCCACACTCTCCGCAATCTCTTCCCGGAAGCCCTTACTATTGAAGCGGGCCATCATCATGAGCAGGGACACTCCGCCAAAAACAAGGAGGACTACCAGGCCGAGCACAGAGTAAAGCCCGTACCTTTTTCGGCGTACTACCTTGCGCTTTCGCCGTTCCTGCCCCTTTCTCCGCTTCCTTTTACGAACCCGGGTCACCTGCGAACCATCGGGTCGGGTCACCACTTCCTTGTCGCGGGTTTCAGATGCCTCGCGTCTTCCCTTCTGAAGTTGCTCCATCATTTCATCGACGGAGTAGCTTCTCTGCTCGGGTTCCTTTGGCATTTCTCTGAACAGAACCCGGTGATGTCCTAGCGAGTGACGGGCTGCCCTGAAGGGTCCTCCAGGCGAACACTCACCATGATAATATAGGCGTCCTTAAGAGACGTCTGCGACTGGGTTTTAAAGTAACGTCCAATTAAAGGGATCTTGCTCAGGATCGGGGTCTGATCCTCGACTTTGATCTGGGAACTGGTGAGCAGGCCCCCAAGGACGACAGTCTCACCCTGATAAATCGAGAGAGTTGAATTTCCCCGGATAGTGCTGAAAACCGGCATTAGTATGGCGTTCTCGGTAAGGACACCAAAAGACCCTCCACTCAGTACTCCTCCCGTGGGATCAAACACGGAGCTATTGCTCCCCCCGAGGATGGGGGTTCCGTAGTTGATGAATCCATCAAAGTCCCGGATCTCAGGCTTGATCGACACCTCGATGATACCGTCCTCTCCAAGCTGGGGAAGCACCTCGAGCATGCATCCAAGATTCGTTGTTTCAAACGCAGTAGGGTGAGCCGGGGTGACCGGAGTAACTCCTGCAGCCTGCTGCACAAAACCGCCATCTGCATCGATTCCGATGTTTCCTCCAATCTGATTGGGAAGCTCTGGAGGTTCATATTCGGTCGGGTAAATGAATTCACGCACCGACTCGATCGTGGCGCTCTGACCCGACCTCGTGATGACTGTCTTCTTGGTCATCAGATCGAGCCCCTTGTGCTGACCAACACCCCTCATCAACATGCTCACGGTCGCGTTGTTCACGATTCCCGTTGCATTAATGCTACCGGGCGCACGAAGCTGGGTATTTGCGACCGATGTCTGCGCAATTGCCCCATCAATGGTGTTCGTCTCGGTGGCAAGATTTCCGCTCCGGTTGCCCGCTGTAAGTGGCCTGAAAGGAGGAGCACCGGTGGGAGTACCATTTCCAACCGTCCCGCCGTGAAAGAGCAATTCGTCCGTCACTCCCTGCGCTCCATCAAGCAACCAGTCGAAACCAAGTTCATCGAGACGCTGCTCGGTTGAACGAATGATCCGAGCCTCGACGATAATCATCACGGGTTCGGCATCGACGATGGCCTCCACGATGGCCTCAATCAGAGCCATGTTCGTGATGGTGTTCTTGACCGAAAGAATCGATGACTGGGTCCGATAGAGCGCGCTGGCACCGGGAGGAAAGTTGACCCCTTTCTGTTTCAGGTAGTCCTCCGCCGTCAACCGCTTGAGGAGACCTCTCTGGGGCGCATCATCTGCAGCGAATGGATCAGCATCCGCGCCTCCCCCCTCTCCAAGATCTTCCCTGCTGAGAAAATCGGGGGGCATTGTAAATTGCCGGAAGATCAGTTCATCGCTGATGGCGCCTGCCGGCCTGATGACTACCGCATGCTCGTCAACCCGCGCCTGTGTTCGAGTCGCCTCAAGAATCAAATCGAGCACCTTGCGCATCGGAACATTCCGCAGCTTGAGGCTGAAAGGAGTCGTTTCAATGGATCGGGCCCTCGCTTCATCCGCATTTCCAAGCTGAATTACGAAGGCGATGCCTTTACGGGCAGGATCAAGTTCATTGATGTCCAGCGTGGCGGCCTGTTGCCTCAGGAAATCGATGGCCTCCCCCAGCAGAACCCCGTCCATATCAACCACAGGGATGATAATGGAATCGAGTTTTTCCGAGGCGGAGGCTCCAAAACGGGCACCATTCCGAAGGATTCCAAGATCGCTGTCTGCCAGCACGCTGACCGCCTCTGGACTGGGTGACTTCCAGGCTTCGGCAACATCACTTAGGAGCTTGGCCCGGGCCTCGTCACGGGCGCTTTCCGAATAACGGGACTTCTGGTTCTGCACCGCCTCCATCCCCCGTCTTGCCGCGGAGTTATGTGGGTCAATCCTCAGTATCTGTTCGTAAATGATCAGCGCCCGGTCGAATTGCCCCAATTCCACGAATCCCTGAGCCTCGTAGAGGTAACGACGAACTTCGTCCACGTTTCTGACGTGTTCCGGGGTCAAGGCAGGATTGTTTCGAACCGGATCGTCGAGCCGGGAAAGCATATCATTCGCCCCCAAGTGCTTCGGTGCAACTCCCGGCAGAAGTGCCTTTTCGAGCAAAGAGCGGGCCATGGGGTAATCGCCTATTTTCGCAAGCTCGCGTGCCCGCTCTACCGATGCTTGAGCCAATCGTTCCGCCGCCGCCGCCTTAAGACTAGCGGTCGCATCTCCTCCCGGAAACAGATCAAAGGCCTTTGCGAACTCGGTAACCGCTCCAGCATAGTCAGCGAGTCGATAAGCCTTATCGCCCTCGAGGAGAGCCTTCTGAGCCTCCTGCGTGGCTTTGCCCCGTCTCTCCAGCTCCCTCTGCACGACTTCTGAATCGTCACCCAGCGCGCTGAGGGCGCCAAGAAACACAGCCGCAACGACGGGTATCCATCGTGAGCGGAAGCCCGTAAGGCAACCGCTCGGCAGAACAAAGTACTGGGAGCCGGGTTTGATGGCGTGTCTTCTACCGGAGGAACCCCTTCCAGTCAGCACAAAAATCCCGGTGAAATCAGGCAAAATACCCGCCCTGAGGGTAATTCTCAGAAGCGAATGCTCCGCGGGAAAGGCAGTTGGGATGGTCGCCTTCTCGGCGCCATTCGACGGCGGTCCATCAGGTCGAGTTGCCTCTGCAGGCGCCTCAGCCTCTGTTTCAGGAAGTGGTTGCGGACATGCCATGTTATGGTGTTCATAAGAACACCATAACTGGTGCTGGGCCCCTGTCAACCCCTTTCAGGGTGTGCTCGTTACGCCCGGACGACCCGGTCCACGGCATGTTTGGTGAGGATATTCCCCTTGGCACCTCGCCCCTTGATGCCGATTTCACCAAACCGGAACTCTCTCGACACATTCCTGAGCCGAAGGGCCGGCTTCAAATGGAGGAGGACCGTATTGCCATCACTCTCCTCCTCTTTGGAATGCACAGCAAAATAAAAGACCCGGGTCCCGGCTGTGCCCTTGCCCAGTTCATAGATTTTATCGCGGGTCACCCCACCAACCCGGAACCGCTTTGCGAGAACTGCGCCATCACGACCATCACGATAAATCATGGAATAAATCTTCTCCTCATTCTTCCGGAAGATGGCGACGTGGACCGGCCGCTTCCCGACGAACGCCTTGTCGGAAACCTTAAGCACCCGCATTTTTGCGTCCTGAGAAACGGCGATTAGGTCGTCGAGGCGGGAACACTTCTCAACGGCCCGTTCCTTTTTCAGAGTTAGGCCCGCGAACCCATTCCTCTCATCAACATAGAGAGTCTCGGTTGCCGCTACGACCTGCGACCGATCGACACGCTCGAATTCGGCTTCGTCAGTCCGTGGCTCCTTCCCGGAACCATATTTCTTAAGGAGGTTCTTGTAATACCGGATGGCATACCGTGTCAGCCCACCAAGGTCCTTCTCAGTCTCCGCAATCGAATCCTCAAGCCCCTTGATTTCCTCATTCGCGCGGAAGCTATCATACTTGGATATGCGTTTGATGCGAATTTCGGTTAAGCGAATGATGTCGTCCTTCGTGACGGCCCTCCGGAACCTTTTCTTATACGGCTTAAGGCCCAGCTCGATTGCATCAAGAACGCTCTCCCAGGTCTCGCATTCCTCTATGTCCCGATAGATTCTCTTTTCGATGAAGATCTTTTCGAGAGAACTGAAGTGCCACTTTTCTTCCAGTTCCCCGAGCCTGATTTCAAGCTCCCGCTTCAGAAGATCCTTGGTCTGAAAAGCTGATCGCTTGAGGATCTCACTGACCCCGAGAAACTGTGGTTTGCCATCGGCAATCACGCAGGCATTGGGTGAAATGCTCGTTTCGCAATCGGTGAACGCAAAGAGGCCATCACGCACGGCTTCCGGGTCACTGCCTGCAGGAAGGTGAATGAGGATATCCGCTTCGTCGGCGGTGTTATCCTCGATCCTGGATATCTTGATCTTACCCTTCTCTTGTGCGCCCACGATGGATCCCTGAAGTGACGTCGTAGTCGTCCCCCAGGGGATCTCCACGATTCTCAGAAGGTTCCGCTTCACGATCTCGATCTTCGCCCTTATTCGGATTCGTCCACCCCGGAGTCCATCATTATATTCGCTGGCATCCATCAAGCCGCCCGTGGGGAAATCTGGAACGATTTCGACTTTCTGCTTCCGGAGGGCCCGGATGCACTGCTCGATCAGCTCATTGAAGTTGTGAGGGAGAATCTTACATGCCAGACCAACCGCAATACCCTCACCTCCCTGAGCAAGTAAGAGCGGAAACTTCATGGGAAGAGTCACGGGTTCCTTATTGCGACCGTCATAACTCTGCGTCCACTCCGTAGTCTTGGGATTGAAAGCTACTTCAAGAGCAAAGGGGGTCAGGCGTGCCTCAATATAGCGCCCTGCCGCGGAAGGATCCCCCGTTAGAACGTTGCCCCAGTTGCCCTGGGTATCGATGAGAAGGTCCTTCTGCCCCATTCCAACAAGGGCATCCTCAATCGCGGTGTTTCCATGCGGATGATACTTCATCGTATCTCCCACGATGTTCGCGACCTTGTTGTATCGCCCATCCTCCATCTGCCGCATCGAGTGCAGAATCCTCCGCTGAACCGGTTTGAGACCATCTCCCAAGTGCGGCACAGCTCTTTCCATGATTACGTAACTGGCGTAATCGAGGAAGTAGTCGGAATACATGTTCCCGAGGCTTCCGTGCTCCTTTCCCTTCAAGCTCATCCCTTGCCTCTACACTGTGAAACTTAAGATCTCCTAACCATTCTGGCAAGAGCGGATCTACTCATGGTTGGTGCCGTTCAGACCCCTTTCGGGCAAGTGCCTTTTCCCAATTCATTGAATCTGCAACCCTGAAAACAATTGATTGTAAATAATTGACTTAAAGTTGATTACGAAATTGCACTCTGCTCCCTCATTCGTTCCCACGATCCACGTCCTCCCTCAGGTTATTGATGATGTATTCCTGACGATCGGGGGTGTTTTTACCCATGTAAAAGGCGAGCATCTCGCTGAGTCCCTTACCCTCTTCCATCAGCACCGGATCGAGTCGCATTTCCGACCCGATCATATGCTTGAACTCATGAGACGAGATCTCTCCCAGTCCCTTGAAACGGGTGATCTCAGCGCTCTTCCCGAGTGCTTCGATGGCCCTTTCCTTCTCGTCTTCATCAAAGCAGTAATCCGTTCTTTTCTTGGTTCTCACCCGGAACAAAGGCGTCTGAAGAATGAAAAGATGGCCTTCCCGGATCAACTCCGGAAAGAACTGCAGGAAAAATGTCAGGAGCAGTAACCGGATGTGCATACCATCGACATCCGCATCAGTCGCCAGCACGACCCGCTTATAGCGCAACCCCTCGATGCCTTCTTCAATCCCCAGGGCAGCTTGCAGGAGCGCAAACTCCTCATTTTCATAGACCACTTTGCGACTCAACCCAAATGAGTTGAGTGGCTTGCCCCTCAGTGAGAAGACCGCCTGGGTCTCCGCATCCCGGCAGGAGGTAATGGAACCACTCGCACTGTCCCCTTCGGTGATGAAAATCGTGCTGCGCTCTCTCGCTTTATGCTTCGTGTTCCAGTGGGCGCGGCAATCCCTTAATTTCTTGTTGTGTAACTTGGCCTGCTTTGCTCTGTCGCGGGCCATCTTCTTCACTCCCTTGAGTTCCTTGCGCTCCCGCTCGGAAGCGAGAATACGCTTCTGGATGGCATCTGCCGTATCCGGATTCTTATGCAGATAATTATCCAGTTGCTCGCGGAGGAAATTACCAACGTATGTTCTGATGGTCTCCCCGTCAGGCTTCATGGCGGCACTTCCCAGCTTGGTTTTGGTCTGACTCTCAAAGACTGGTTCCTCAACTCTGAGGGAGATCGCCGCTTCCAGACCCGCTCTGATATCGGCAGGATCATACTGCTTCTTGTAGAATTCCCGGAGAACCTTGACAATGGACTCCCGAAAGGCCCCAAGATGGGTTCCGCCCTGTGTCGTATGCTGGCCATTGACGAAGGAGTAGTACTCCTCACTGCTCGACGGGGTATGAACAAAGGCCACGTCAATATCCCGGCCAGAAAGTCCGACCGGCTGATAAAGTGGAGCTTCATCCATTTCCTCCTTCAGGAGGTCCAGGAGCCCCTCCTTGGAGCGGAACTTCTGCTTGTTGAAGACCAGGCTTAGCCCTGGATTCAGATACGCATAATAGCGACACATCCGCTCTACGATCGCCGCTTTAAATTTGGTCTGGGAGGGGAAGATCTCACGGTCTATCTCGAACGCAAGGCGTGTTCCCGGTTTAGTGGTTGAGGCCGCCCGCGGGCGCTTCATCTCCTCGGTGACCTCACCCCTGCTGAATTCAATGGCTTTGGTTCTGCCATCACGCCACGCCTGTATCTCGAAAAACTCGCTCAGCGCATTGACCGCCTTGATGCCAACCCCATTCAAGCCCACCGCTTTCTTGAAAGCCTCACTATCATACTTTGCCCCCGTATTGATCTTTGCGGCGCAATCCATCAGCTTACCGAGTGGAATTCCTCTTCCGTAATCCCTTACCTCGACCCGGCCCTCATCATCGATGTCGATCCGGATCTCCCTTCCGTGCCCCATCACGAATTCATCAACCGCATTATCAACTACTTCCTTCAACAGGAGGTAGATCCCGTCATCCTGGACCGCACCGTCCCCCAGCTTCCCAATATACATGCCCGGCCGGAGCCGTATGTGCTCGCGCCAGTTAAGAGTCTTGATGTCCTCTTCGGTGTAGCTCGCCGACATGGCCCAATATTTAATATTTCTGAACTAATGAGGCGAGGCCAAATGCCCGGAGAAACCCCGACATTACTGTCGAAGGCTACCCGGATCCCTGCGGCCTGCAAAAGCAGGCTTTAAGGCCTGCGGATCCGGTAGTACTGGGACGGCTCATCCGCGATGAAGAGGTCCGGAATCACAAATTGGTGTCGACCGGGCGATACTTCCGTTCCCGTGTCAGTGGTCAAAAGCTCGAAAGGAAACCAGAGACTGGTCAGCCCCAGATCAACGCTGACATCAAAACAGTAAAGTTCGCCCGGCGTTAAGCCCTCCACCTCGACCAGGACTTCGAGGTTATCGGCATCTACCTCAAAATTCGTTATCGCGATGAATTCGATGTCAACGGCTCCATCGAAGGAATTCCCATCCACCGTCACTCCCGGTGAGTACAATGCCGTGCCTGCTCCAGAAGCCAGCGAGTGAGCAACGAATGCTCCGTTCCCATCAGGTGACCGAGACATGGATTCGTCCATGACCGACCCGTCATATTCATATTCAAGCAGAGTGCTCCCACCGCCGGGAGTCTTCAGGGAAATCGTATCTCCACTGTTATTGAGCCCTAGAAAACCACTACTCGCAACCTGGACCAGTGAACCGCCGAAAGATCCTGCCGGAGCACCCCCACCAAAGACAACAATGGCTCTGCCTGCCGCCAGCAGAGTGCCCACCGGAAAAATATGGCGCTGCCCGAATCCGTCATGAATTTCATAACCGCTGAGGTCGAACGACTCCTCGGAGACATTCAGGAATTCGACGAATTCGTCCTGAGAGGTGTTTAGAGTCCCATCCAGATTTGCGTCCCCGGTGGGATTAGGTGGGTCTGACAGGAATTCGTTCAGGACCAGAATCGTAAAGGGACCGTCACCATCGTCTTCGACCTCGAAGGTTGCAGACGCCGTGGTATACCCCGGAGCAACTGCCTGGATTCGAACCTGCTGGGTGCCATCCTCGGCGATGTCATCCTGCGCAATAATATTGATAGTAAGAGCACTCTCACCAGCAGCAAATGTGGCGCGAGTACCCGCATCTGCAAGAGCTTCAGTCTCATCGCTGACGAAAACAACTACGTCAAGTGCCTCGATTAAATCGCCGGTTCTGCGGAGAAGGGCTGCTATACTCCCTCCGTTCTCGTTCATGGAAGCCGCACTCAGGCTGAAAGATAATTCGCCAGAGGGGGGACAGAAGTCGCTTCCATCGCTCCGTGTTCCCGGAGAGAAAAGTCGCCCATCCCCAATACTACCATGTGGAGCGAATCCGCCTGTAATTTCGGGATCTCTGACCAGAGCCTGGTCATTCCCCCCTTCAATGCCGTAACTCACCGAAGCCACAAGTCCACCTTGGGCATCGTATATGCTGACGGTATCGCCGGTATTGTTCAGGCCAAGCCTGATACTACTCACGGTCTGGAAAATCGCCGAACCTCCGAGATTGTCTACTGACCCACCTCCAAAGACCACGATCGCACAGTCTGTTGGAAGGATGGTTCCTCCGGGGAAAAGGTGCCTCTCCTCGCTCCGATCCCGGAGTGACCAGCCACTCATATCAATCGGAGCACCACTTTTGTTGACGATTTCGACGAATTCATCGTCGCTACTGTCGGTATTACCATCCCCGTTAGCATCCCCTGCACTACCTGATGGAATATCGGCGAGGATCTCGGTGATTGCGATCGGTGAGAGGTCATTGTCATCCGTGACCGTGAGAATTGTGGTGCCTGAAGCGAACCCGGTAGCCGAACCCGTGATGACCACCTCCTGATCTCCATCTTCAATTTCATCGTTAACGGCATCAATCACTCCCGTCAGCACTACCGAATCCTGTCCCGCAGGAATCACAAACCTGTCGATGCTGATTAACGCTTCACTCTCGTCGTCTGAAACGAGAGTTACCGTCAGATCTTCAAGTAGGCTTCCGGTTCGCGTGACTGTTACATCAACCTGGCCACTACCGCTATCTTCCACGATAGAGAAGACGCTGAGCGATAGACTCAACGATTCAGAAGCCGAATCACTGAAATTCTGGAGATAGAATAGGTCCCCCGGTGTGGCCTCATCGACCTCTGCGTTGCTTACGGTGGCCCATACCGCCGGGAAATCTACCGCTGTTGACCCTGGCGTAAGGTTATAACCCGCACCTGAACCAATCCGATAAAAGCTCCTGTTCGCACCCTCATTACCGGCGTCGGTAAACGAGATCGCATCCACAATTGCAACTGTGTCTCCCAACAGCCCCAGTGAAGTGTCATAAAGCACCACGCTATCATCCCCATTAAAGTTCGGGGTTTCGTTAGTCGAGAGGTCAGCGGCAGCGTAGGCAGGAATTACGGCGCGCGTATTACCAAGGAGCAGATATCCGTTCGCTGGTATTGAGAGACCATCGAGAATATCACTGCCACCCGGACTCGCTCCGTCCTGTTTCCACGACTCCGTTGAAGCGTTCGCCCAGCGGGTGAGAACATAGCCATCAAGAGAGATAGCTGTATCGCTGGTATTACTGAGCTCGAGCCATTTGTTGTAACTCGTTCCCTCGTAATATTGGGAAATAACGATCTGACCTCCGGCTGAAGGGAAGAGGCCGGTGAGCAGAAAAACGAGTGGTAGAAATGCGCGATAAGACATGTCTGGAGAATTGAAACAGATTTAGTGCCGTTTAATCAACTGGTTCAAAGACAGTCAAGAAGTGTCGCTTCTCCGAAGGGTGCTGCCGCCGGCTACCGCCCCTCTGAGCACCCTGATCCCCGGGACGATGGACCCGGCAGAAGTTTTACCAGTCGACGTTGTAACCCCGGGTATCCACGTGCGTGAACCCCGTGTAACGACCAACGCCCCCACGGAACTTTCCTTCCTCCCTGATATTACGCGCTGCCCGTGCGACTGCATGGGTGGAGGCGTGGAATTGAAGATCGAGTGCCACGTTTTCCTTATGGCACGAATTTGGCTTCGCTCCTGGACAACGAGCATTGTAGGAGGGACTGCGAAAGGCAGAAGTCACACCCTTTACGGAAGTAGACAAGCGGACCGATATTTCATCAACTACCCTGAGCGTCTGGCTGATCTGCCGCCAACTATCCCTCCCGGGAAGGGCGTTCCAGACACTCCCTTTCTTGCGGGCATGAGAGGCAATGATCTGCTGCACACTAATATGCCTCAGTCTCAGGGCCGAAAGATACCGTCCGTAGGCGTGCAGATCAGGCCCTTGCCTCCGCACCCACTCTGCCGGTAACTCGGCGAGGTCAAGATCCGACCGGCCGCTGAACACCGAGACAGCCTGCGACACGCCGGCCGGGGCAAAAAGACCGCCGGCAGTGAGGAGCGATGCCCTCAGAAAGTTCCGCCTACCCCCCGTCTCCCCCCCTGGGCCAACTGATGACCCTGCGTTCTGGGAAAGCGATTCACTCAACATATTTTTGGAATCTTTGCCAATTGCAGCCTTGAGGCGAGTCGAAAATGAGTTTGTCGGGCAAGCCCATACATCTGTTAAAAGCGGAAATTTAGGAGATGTCTGAGTAATTTTAGCCGATCTCCCAGTTCTGTGAATAACCTTTTAAAATCGATCGGATTTATGTCCGAACCGCCACTACGCTTCCCCTATTTTTAAAATTAAATCTGTGGACTGTTCTTCGGGACGGCTAAAGTTTTTTCGGCAAGGTGATGCCGGAACGCCATTTTTGCGGTCCAACCGGCGAGATCATTCACTTTCTGACCGTGATGCAACAGACTGGAAGCAAGAAGCATGCCCTCCTGGCGCCGATCGCCGTGGTGTCAACGCCACTCGCTCTTCTCCTGCCCGATCAAGTGATCGCTCTCTGGCCGGCGCTCGTTGCCTTGACTCTCGTCTTCCTGAATAAGAATGCCCCGCTATCCCTCGGCGTCTCCTGCCTGAGCGCCTTGCTGCTGATCCTGTTGGTCGATCGCCTGGCGTTCCTTAATTGGTTTAGCCTTGAGGGAGGCCTGGTGGGAACACTGAAAAGTCCATGGCACTCTTACGCCCTAGTGTTCACCCTGTTACTGGGTGCGCTCTCGGCGATTATAGAAAAGTCAGGCGGACTACTTGCTCTTCTTCAGAGGGGGAGCGCTCTCACCGACAGGAACCGGCAACGTTTCTTGAACAGTGTCATGGGAA
>MDTD01099497.1_pt1 | contig 13266 bp, 13 predicted proteins | sample 811221 | NCBI WGS metagenome assembly MDTD01 (sample SAMN05326646, study PRJNA326480) | marine metagenome | isolation source: seawater | place: Pacific Ocean: South West | collected 2011
AAAGAACTTCCAATCAAAGAAATCAAAGCCTCTCACTTATCTCAATGTTTGGAGCTGATTCAGTTTGATTTTGGTTATTACGAAACAGCAAGAAGAATGAGACAAGACTTTATCAACATCTATAAGTTTGCAGTACAAAGGGAATACATTGAACACAACAAGGCTAGGGAGCTTGATCCATTAGAGAGAACAAAAGCAATTGAATCATTCCCAGCTATTACAGAACTAAACAGGATTGATGAATTTGGATTAGTGATATCAAAACTCTACAACAACAAAGAGAACATAGTTTTATCAACTGCTATGAAGTTATTAGCTCATGTATTTGCAAGACCTAGTGAGCTAAGGAGAATGGTATGGAAAGATATTGATTTCACAAATGCTACATGGACTTATGAGATGACTAAGATATCTAATGGCTTTACTAGAAAGACACAAAGATTGGTTCCCTTATCTCCTCAAGTAATGGGATTCTTGAGAGAGTTATACAAAGAGACAGGAAGTTTTGATTATTGTTTTCCAGCAAACACAGATACTGGATATATAAATAAAAAACACTTATCTGATTCTGTTGATAGGACTGGTGTTGATAGAACTATCCAATCCATTCATGGTTTTAGAGCAAGTGCTAGAACATATCTCGATGAAGTAGAAGAACTAAGATGGAGAACCGATATTATATGGCAACAAATGGGTCATAAAGTATTTGATAAAAATGGAAGAGCATATAACAGAACATTGTTCCTTAATGAACGAATTGATATGATGAAACAATGGTCTAATTGGTTAGATAAGCTTAGACTAAAAGCTGAGGATAATTACTTTGCCAAAAAAGAACAAAAAGTATCATGAGCAGTTAGAAAAACATGTTCTTTTAAATTGTCATGACTATCGAAAATACAAAGAAAAACAACATTTAGGTTATTTACTATTTCTTTTTACAGAACTTACTAAAAATAAATTAGCTATTCCAGAAGAACTCCAGAAGCATATTACTGAAGCAATTGAGAAAGGATGGTTGACGAACACGATGCCAAAACCTAAAGGTGCAAAAAAACAAATATTTGCTCAGCTTACTATCCTAGATAAGCTATTTAAGCAAATGATTGATAAGAGATATACAAAAATACACTCCTTAGATAGTTATAATAAGCATGTTGAACATTTTGCTAAGAAAAATAACGTTACAGCAACCAAGTTATATAAAACAAGAGATAAATATGCTGGTCTTTTTAAGTTTGTTATGAATGACTATTTTCATACAGCTAAAACACGAATATCACAGATTCAAAAGAAAGTTCTGGATGATTTTTTTACTCTCTCTAAGAATAATATTTAATAGACTAACAGATGATTATTACTTCATGGAACTGTAATTTGAAAATAAAAGATAAATTTCATTATCTAGATAAATATCAGTCTGATGTTTTAATCATACAAGAATGTGAGAAGCTTAAAGAAGATTATTTTCCTGGCATTACTTATTTTTGGATTGGTCAAAATGAAAATAAGGGTCTAGGTGTATTAGTTAAAGACAAATTTGCAAAAATAAGTAATTGCTATAAATCTGATTATGTATATTTTCTTCCAATTGAAACTGATGATATGAATATACTTGCTGTGTGGGCATATAATCACAGAGCAATTAAATATGGAGCACAGTTTGATGGATCAGCACTAAATGCAATCGAATACTATAGAGATTGGCTAAACAATAAAGATATAGGCATAGTTGCTGGTGATTTTAATAATTCAATTATTTGGGATAAAAAAAATAATGCATACTTTTCTAATACAAACAAAAAACTAAATAATCTTCAGTTTAATAGTTCTTATCATGTATATACACAAGACGAATTTGGAGAGGAGAGTGATGCAACTTTTTATCATACAAAGAATAGAAATAAGAGTTACCACATAGATTATATTTTTACAAAAAACACCAACATACAATCATGTATAGTTGGAAGTTATGATAACTGGATTAAATATAGTGATCATTGTCCAATAAGTATTAAGATTTAAATTTAATAGGAGGAAAAAATGGATAATTATACAAAAGTACTATTAACTGTAATTGCAGGTAGTTTATTATTACTTAATATTCAACTATCTGGAACAAACATAGTAACTGATGCATTTGCAAAAGGGGATTGTGGTGAGAAAAGATATAAACCTTGTTATGTTAAAGTTATAAAATAAATGTCTATAGGTTATATTTACATTATTAGAAATCCATCTCATGAGCCTGATGTTTATAAAATTGGTAAAACATCTAGGACAATTGAAGATAGCATTAAGAGAAAGATTAAAAAGAGTGAGATCATGAAATTATTTATTTATTTTTTATTATCAGTTGAATTCATACTATTAGTGTTCATGCCTGAGATAAGTTTTGCCAGATATGCTAATGAAGGCAGAGAATACGATGGGGCAGGTGGTTCTGGGTTTGGGCCACTTAGTTACTTAGCCTTTTATGGTGCTATTTTATATGCACTCTATAGTCTTTTTACTGGAAGTATTCTTTCTTGATAACTTAAGTTTATTTAAAGAAAATAAATTAAAAACAAAAGTCATTGGCACATCAATATTGGTATGGTCAAATGAATAAATTCCTTCCCATGTTATGAATACAACTAAATTTAGAATAAGAAAACAAAATAACGGTACATACTTACCAACTATTACTAAAAGACAAGAAGAATATTTCTCACCATCAAGTTCAGCATTTGAATGGCTACCATATATTATAGGTAATACCATATTAATTGGACTTGTTGTTTATCTTAACTACGATAAATATATTAGTAATCCAACATCTAGCTTATGGGAAATATTTTCTAGCACTTTGATAGGGCTATCAGTAGGCTGTGTTATTGCCTATATTCTGTATCAGAAAAGATAAAAAAAAGTATCACACAACACATATTGATATAATTCTTCCTTTTTTATTCTGATATTTTCTAATAACATTAAAATATGAATAGTTTTTTAAAGGAAAAGCTTGAAAAGTTCAGAGATCGACTTCTAGACACCACAAATAGAAATCGAATGATTAACTCTAATTTTAATCAGAGAAACAAACAGTATTTCCGATTTATCGATGAACTTCCTAATCAGCTTTATGTTCAGCTTCAAGAAAAAACTATGTCTTTCAAAGAGATTCCTATTGAGACACGTGAAATTAAAGACGAAGACACTGAAGAATTTAAAAATGAATATGAAAGACAGCTTCTAATTAATGAAGACTATTTGAATGCTGTAGAAGATATAGAAAACAGTGATGAAGAGGGTGTAGATCAAAAAACAGAAGATGCCAGAAGAAAATTAAAAAATTATGTTCGATCTATTCTAAAACTCCCTGAAAGTACCTTTGAGCAATTAGACATCAAAGAAGCTGCTAAAAAAAATAATATTGACCCTAGTTGGGAATTACCTAAACAAACATCTCAATCTCAAAACGAATCAAAGCATCAAGATAAGTTTATACAGACAATGATGTTTAAAGAGGAGCTTAATACATATCTCAAAAATATCAGACGTGTTTATAAATCATCCTTATCTGAATCTGGTGTTAACCCACTATATATATGTTTTGGCTTTCTTGAATGGAGAGAATCCACAGATTCAGACAAACTTCTTAAATCACCTTTACTAATGGCACAAATTGAAATTGATGAAAAGAAAGATAAGAACAACTTTGATATCAAAATGAGTGATGAACCAATTATTGCTAATCAGACCCTAAATGAGAAACTAAAATCAAACTTTTCTATTGAGCTGCCAGAAGTTGTTATAGATGAAAAAGGTGAGTTTGATATAGAGAAATATTTAACTAAAGTACAAAAGATTGTAGCAAGTAGAAATTGGAAAGTGGCTCGTATTGGAACTTTTGGTATTTACAATGCTCACACCATGCCGATATTTAATGATATTAACAATATATTAAAAAATAAAGATGTATCTAAGTTACTAGAAAAAGTTCTAGTAGGTTCTGATAAAGAGGCAAGTCATGATAGTGCATCAGTTTATGATATAGATAAAAAAGAATTAGAAGATGATTCTATTCCTCCATTAGTTTGTGATGCTGATGCATCACAGCATTCAGCTGTCATAGACTCTCTTTCAGGAAAGTCATTTGTAATTAAAGGCCCTCCCGGAACAGGTAAATCTCAAACAATTACTAATATTATTTCAGCATTAATGAGAAAAGGTAACAAGGTACTGTTTGTAGCACAAAAGCAAGCAGCATTAGATGTTGTAAGAAATAGGTTGGAGGCTGTAGGTCTAGAAAGCTATATCATGGAATCTTTCTCTGCAAAGCTCAATAAAAAATCTATATTCGAATCACTTAATCGAAGAATTAATTTACCTAAGCCATCCATGTATGGTGCAGATATTAAAGGTAAGACCAATAAATACCGTGAAACTAAACAGCAGTTAAATACTTATTCATATATTATGAACTCTACTTTTGCTCAAACAGAAATGAAAGTTCATGATCTTGTATGGGATGTTAAGAACATAGATGATGAACTTAATACTAAAGGGCTAGATGAGCTTATACGATTTGATACGAAAAAACTCACTCAAACTCAATTAGAAGAAGATATTGAAAATATAAAATACTTAAGAGAATCCTACAAAGCTATCCTTAATGCACAACCTGATGTCAAATCAAAATTATTATTAATTACTAAAGTACCTGACAATCCTTTCGATAGGGAAGAGCTGGCAAATAGTATCCAATCTTTAAAAGAAGATATGCAGACTTATGATGATTTAAAAACTCAAGTGCTTTCAGCATTCCAAGATGATTCTATTTTAGATTATGTTGAGAATAATGAAATGATCAAAGATATTGTAAGCAATTCAAGTAACATTTCATCTAAAGAGTGGAAGTTATTAAATATATTTATCAATGAAGATTCAAAAGAACTAACAGATAAAGCACGAAACATATTCAAACAAATAAATAAACTCCAGGCAGATCTTGATTTATTTATTCAGCAAGCAGATAGTCATCCTAAGTTTTTTTCTAATTCTGTTACTAATACTACAGTAATTGAGATACAAAATATTATTGATACTTTCAAAAGATCAAATGTCTTTTCATCAATTGCCTATCTCACAGGACTATCATTTTTAGTTAAAGACTATAAGGCTGCCAAAGATCACTTCAAACGTCTTTTCAAAAATACATCTATGTTTGAGAAAGAAGATGCACTACTGGAAGAATTGAAGAGAGCTCGTATTAAATATGATACTCATAATCATGATATTAGAGAACAAGAAGATATGCTCACTCAAAAAAAACAAGAGATATCTGATGACGAAGATACAAAAAGTTACCTTAAAGATATATTTGTAGATAAAGAGTATGATAGATATATATCTACGGTTAAGGGTTTAAATGATGATGTTAAATCAAACCTTTATAATAATAACGATAATCTTCAATTGTTATCTAAATATCATTCATTTAAAAAGTCTTTTGAAGAAAATATAGTTAAAGCATCGAATTCTTTAGGTTTACCAACAGACAGTAACTTTGATGAAAAAATTAATATTCTAAAGACATTAAATGAATCTGAAATTTCTATTGACGAAATTAATGATTACCTTAATGAAATATCTGAACCCAAAAACAATAGATTTATTGATTTTTTTAAAGCATACGTTACAACATCAAGTGTCTATGATGAATCAGTTAAAGCTTTTGCAGTACCTAAGTTTAAATTATCTGATATTGAAAAATATTACAAAAATATTATTAGAAAAATACAATACCGTGCTCTTTATAAAGAATATCCAGCTTTAAATAAATTCAATATGTCTCGTCTTACAAGATTAAGAGAAGATTTGTATACCTATGACAAAGAGTTAACTGACTCTGCAAAAAAAATGTATAAAAATCAGATTCACAGTGAAGGTGATAATGCACCAGCTGGTCAGGCTAGTGGAAGAGTGAAAGAAAAATCAGAATTTGGTCTTTTAAACCATGTAACAAGTAAGACTAAAACCAGAATAAGCCTAAGACATATGTTTAAAAAAGCTTTTACTGCTGTAACTGCTTATAAACCATGTACTATGATGTCACCATTAACCGTCTCTCAATTACTTCCTTTAAATAATGAATCTTATGACACAGTAATAATTGACGAGGCATCCCAAATGAAACCCGAGTATGCCATAGGTGCTATAGCAAGAACAAAGCAGTTAATTGTGGTAGGTGATCAAAAGCAACTTCCACCTGCACGTGATTTTGAGGCACGTTTTAGTGATGTTGATGATGAAGATGATATATTTGATGAATCTATTCTGGACATGGCACTTACTGTTTTTTATCCAGCAAGAGAACTGCTTTTTCATTATCGTTCACGGCATCAAGATTTAATTAAGTTTTCTAATGCAAAATTCTACCAAAACTTATTAATACCTATGACAGCATCACTTAATCGTGATGATAGAGGACTAAAAAGAATCTACCTTCCAGATGCTTGCTATGTGACAGGTAATACGGGAACAGGTGGTACTAATTTTATGGAAGCAGAAAGGGTAATAGAAGAAGCTGTAAATATCATGAAGACTAGACCGGAAGAATCACTTGGCATAGCAACTATGAATAAAAAACAAGCTGAGTATCTCGAGGATTTAATGGAAAGAAAAAGAAGCCAGGATCCAGATGTTCAAAAATATATTCGAAAATGGTCAGAAGTTGATTCCAAAGTTAATCAATTTTTTATTAAAAACCTTGCAAATGTTCAAGGTGATGAACGAGATATCATAATTGTAAGTACACTGTTCGGACCAGATAGAGAATCAGGTAAAGTCAGACAAACCTTTGGACCAATTAACCAAGCTGGAGGACAAAGAAGATTAAACGTATTGTTTACACGTGCAAAAAATCAATTAATGTTAGTAACTTCTATGACTTCATCAGATATTACTGTCGATGAAAATTCAACTCAAGAAGGAAGAAGAATATTTAAAGAGTATTTAGCTTATGCAGAATCTGAAGACAGAGAAATTCAAATAGGTGAGGTTACAGGTAGAGAAGTCGAAAGTCCTTTTCAGCAATGGGCTATTGATGTAATAGATTCTGTTCCTGGCTTTAAAGCCGATTGGGAGATTGGTGTTAAAGGTTTTAGAATAGACATTGGTGTAAAACATCAAGACTATCCATATAGTTATTTACTTGCTGTAGAGACAGATGGTGCAAGTTATCATTCTATAAAATCGGCTAGAGACCGAGATAAACTCAGACAAGAAATACTAGAATCTCATGGATGGGTATTTCATAGAATATGGTCTACCGATTGGATACAAAATCCTGTTAAAACCAAAGAAAAGCTAATAGCTGTTATTAAAGAGAGACTTAATCTATTACTTTCGAAACTTCCTAAAGAAGATAGAGTACAAAAGGATGAGCAAATAGCTCATACACCAGTAACTCTACAGGCTAAGAAAAAAAATAAATCACCTAGACCAAATCAACAAGCATCTGATCTGATGACTCGTAAACTTGATATGATTACAGGTGAAGATAAATGGAAACGTATAGAGTCAGAAAATGATATTTATGCAACTTATAGCCATATATATAATTCTGAGGTTATTACATTCCTATTAGAACGTTATAGAAGACAAAATGCATAATATAAATATGATCCTATGAAAATTAAAAAGCATCTAATGCTAGAGGATCTAATTGAGTCTACATGTGATGATCTGTACATCGAGAAAATGTATTCTGGAGTTGATAAAATTCACAATGACTTTCCATATTTATGGAGAGTTGACTGTTCAAAATGGGCACGTGGTATAGACTCTGTTTTTGATTACTATATGGAATGGTATTATGAAATCTTTCATATCAATAATCTATATATACAAGCATTAGATATGCATGAATCAGAAACACAAAAATATAAATGGTTTTATGATGAACTTTCCAATGATGAGTCATCTGAATTATCAAATACTATACGTCAACATAAATTATTTAGCAGATATAACAACAAACAAATTAAAGAAGCATTTAGTTTTTTATCAAGTATAGGTCCAGATGCAGGCATGATAGATGGTGTAAATGAAATTATTTACAATCAAAACATAATTTATTTGTATACCATTTATGAAGATATCTTGTATCAGCATGTTAAATTTGTCACACATAGTAATATTTTTGAAAATATATCTCCCAGAGATATTAGAAAAACCATTGCATCTGAATTAAGCAAATTTCGAGAAATAGACATGTCTGAATATAAAAGAAAGCCAATTGATTATATCTATGCAAAATACATTGATCATATATGTGATATGAGTACCCTTAGTACACTCTTTTGGCAAGATCGATTTAGTCTATTTCGAAGGATGAGAAATGCAATCGTTCATAATGGAAATAAACCAAAAACAAAAATTGCAATAATTGAGTGTTTTGAAATAATATCATCATTACTTGATACTATAGTTACTGATAAAAAAATAGGACATAGATTTGAAGTAACTATTCCTCAACCAACTGAATTAGCATAAATTAGGCTCTTGAAATAAATGCCCACTCTTTATTTCTAGAGACATTTCACGTTTATAAAATAATAATTATTCTAATTAACTTTTATAGGACAAATAATATGAATGATACATATTTAAGAACAAATAAAAATTTATTAAGAATAAAGCACTTAACTAATAAGTTATCAATGAGTAAATCAACAATATGGTTATGGATAAGAAATAATAAATTTCCAAAACCAACTAAAATTAATGGAATATCTGTATGGAGATCAGAGACTATCGATCAATGGATTGATAAACAAACTAAAGATGAAAACATTGAAAATGGAGGTGTAAAATGAAATATCTTCAACTTCCGTGTAATTGGTTCGAACAAGCAAATGTAAGAAATGCTATAAGAAGAGATGAAGCCTTTGGATTTCAAGTTTTAGGTAATTTGATTCTAAAAGTTGGTTCAGAATTTAATTTTGGTGATTGGATTAGATCAGGTTTTGATTTTGATTTAGTACCTTTCGGTTATGAAATGACTAATAAAGATTGGTATAGAAAGTGTATGATCAAAGACAGTCAACATAATCAATTTTGGGAGCTACTTACAGAACTAAAAAAATTTGATGTATTAGATTATAAAAGAACTGAATATAGCATGTGGTTATGTATTTGGCAGCTATCTAGTATGACCGATGAGAGCAACAGAAAGGCCTGTAAATCATTATTTGGAAAAGGAAGGCTATCATTAGATGAGATAAAAGAAATATCAAAAAATAAGCATGTGTATTCTGGAAAGTCTCAAGAACAAATTAGACAAATATATACAAATAAATATACTTCTAATTACTCTCCTAAGAGTAATTTTAAGAAAAAGTATAAAAATAGAAACTTTTTAGCAGGCTAAAGAAAGAATATATTTTATTTTTACTTTATAAAAAAGAGTCATATCTGAATAAAAATGCTTAGCTATATAAAGAAATTATCTTTTCACCTTCATTATCTGTGAAATGTGATTTTATAATTTCAAATAGACTAGTATCTTCTAGATAAACTGAGTGTTTAATTAATTCAAGATATGACTCTCTATGAATTTTAATTGAATCAGTCTCATTTTTCATTAGTTGATACAACATAAATGGTATTTCACTCATGCCAGATATTGAATGGATCTTAAAAGAACCATACATTCCTTCAGTTGAGTTACCATTATTAAGTACATACTTTTTAGAGATGATGTCATCATTGAGAAAAATTCTATCTATATGAAAATATTTCATATTCTTATTATTATATTTCTCTAAAACTTCACTATTCCTATCAACTATATTAGAGAGTAAATTATAAGAACTAAGTACATTTGATTGAATGTTGCTATATCTTTCTCTGACTTTGGCTAATCTTTTTAAATCTCCTGTTTTTCTAAAGAATTCCTGAATTAAACAATAATAAAATGCTTTTTCATTATCATTTAAATAATCAAACTCTTCATTGTTAATACACTTCAGTAATATTTGTTCAATTTTTTTATGATCATCTCTTTTAGCTATGTTTGAAAAAAGCATATATATTTTAATTGATACTACATTAGGGTAGTTATCATAGAGATTATTTATCTCATATTTTTCATTAATATTTTCATTATTAATTAATACTTTATTGTTTAACCTATTATTATCTTTGCTATTAGAGTTGGATTCTTCATTTGTTGTTAATTTCGATTTCTTAGAACTTGAAGAATCATCATTTCTTGATGCCTTCCAAAAGTCCTTTTTGATTTTATAAATTTCTTTTTCTTTCTCGTGCTTATCATTTATGAGTGATTGAATAATTAATGAAATTATAATTAAGTAGAAAAAGATAGGGTTGTCATATGCTTCAACTAATATGAATGTCAGAATTGATGTAAAAACTACTATCCACATTCGAATATATATCCATTAAGTTTCATTTATATAAGTCTATATTTGATATGATTAACTTAAATATTTCTAAATGCAATTATATGGTGTATCTAAAATAACGATAAAGCTTACTTTTTTTTAACTTTGCTTTTATTTAAAACATTTTGAACTGCTTGATGGGCTCTGGCTCTTACTTCTTCTCTTATACGTGCAGAAGGTATACTAATCTTTTTCTTCTTTAGAGTTTTTTTGGATTTGTTTTTAATTTCTTTTCTAATAAGTACGTTTTTTACTGCCTTCTCTGATCTAGCTCTCACATCTTCTCTTATTTTCTTTGCTAAAGATCCACTAATACTTTTTTCTTTTGACATTGTTTTTGGTTTTTTATAGTTATCAAAACTTTTTGATGTATGGCTATTAGGAATATCTATGTTTGTATCTTTATTTTCTGAGTTGTTTTTATCAGCTGTTTTTGTAATGTTATTGCTTGATTGTTTGGTATATACATCTTCGAGTGGATCATTCCCTAGAAGCTTATCTATTACTTTATCTATTTTTGGAGCTACGTACTCAGTAAATACAAACTGTGCTGCATTTTCAATTAAGGATCCACCTAAGCTTCTGTGTTTACGTTTTTTCTTGTCACTCATAATTTATTTATTTCATCTTCATTATTTCTAATCCAGTCACCAATTGTCCCTTCCTCTTTATTTATAGCTTTTTGAAGTTTATTGTCAGGAAAATTATCAGACAAACTCGAATTACATTTTTTACAAGTTAAGTATAAATTATCAGGATGATGAACCTTTGATCTTAAAAAACCAAATGCATTACACCATTTTTGAGATACAATATGACCAAAAGCAATATCACTCATTTTTAAATCACTAAATTTAACATTGTTGCATATTCTGCCATCAGGACATTTCTTTCCATTGATTTGTGCCCATTTCTTTATTTTCTTTCCTTTACTGTTCACACCGACTGTATTGAGTTTGTCATATCCCCACTCAAGTGCTTTTCTGTCATTTAAATCGTTTCTTACTGGAATATCAAAAGTATCAAAGCCAAGAGATGTAAGTTTAAAACATGCTGAATATGCTTCTTCTCGAGTAATAATCTGCATTTTAAGAGGATGATGAAGTGACTCGTTTATATTTTCTAGGTCATCATTAATTCCAATAATTTTTGCAGGAGCTAATATGAATCCTTGAGTCCATTCTTTAAAATATTTATACTGAAACCACATTGCAACAATTACAATGTAATCGACATTTAAAGTTCTAGATATAAATTGACACCAACGGTACTTTAGCATTCCACTTACATTTGCTGGTGGTTGATATTTGAATATACCTAAATCATCTAAATCATCATCATAATTTCCCTCATTATGTCTAACTGCATGAATTAAATCCTTAGCAACACCATCGTTATAAACAACACCTTGCTCTGCAGGTTTTAAAAGATTGAAATTTGTTCTTTGAGTAGATGGAATGATTTGCCCACCATCGTTAATTATTTTTTCTGCATCATTAAGTGATAATTCTTTTGATCTCAATCTCCAGGCAGTAATAAAAGATTGTGGAGAAGAACATAATATTAATGAACGATTTAAGTTATTAAAGTTATTATTGAACGTATCAACATATTTAGATAAATCCTTTTTCTGTCTAACTATATTTTGTATAGAGGTATTTAGCTTCTTCTCAGTAACATCTATTTTTTGATAGCTATCTAAACCTAAGGGTATATTTCTTATACCAGGATCAATGTTCTTGGCCAAATCTAAAAAATTATCAAATAATTTATTAAACTTATTCATCTCAATTTATAATATAACAAATGATTGATTTGAGCATCAACTTCTATGATGAGGTCTCTAAGGGTAAGGACCCTGATTTTTATAGTCCTACGTTAAGAAAATATCATCTACAACTTTGGAGTAAACCACTACCTAATGGACAGAAGTTTATCCTAAAAGATGTTTATCCAAAAGGCTACCTTCTACATGATTCACAATTAGGATATTTTCCTATGGGAAGTGATTCTATTGCTCATTCCTATACAAGATTAAAAAGTATGGAGCATGTGATAAAAGAGATACCTGGTGAAGATATAGAATCTTTTTTTAATACATGCCGTTCTATAGGTGGTTATCTTATTTTTCCAAGAAACAGAATAGATAATAAAATGACTATTAATGGAGCAAGAGGATGTAATGGAAGAATTAAAGATAGATTTGATTTAACCTTAGAATGCATAAGAAGATTGTATGCTAATGAAAAAAGCCCTCTATCCAACGTCCTTGAAAGATATCATGACTTTTTTAAATTGTTTCAAGACTTCAAAGGATATGCCAATTTCTTTTTATTACAAGATTTAGTAAGTGAGGATTATTCAGAAATTAAATTTTGTATTCCATTCCATTCCTTTGATGATAATGCATTGCCTGATGATGTAGAAAGATATCTTACATACAAATCTAATATGACTTATTTTGTAAATAGTAGAAATAAACGAATAGTTGATAATGTATAACTTTAAATGTTCAGATTCATATAGCACAGAAGATATAACAGCAATCGTTGAGACAGTTAAAAAAGCAAAAGCAATCTAAAATATATAATATATGTAGTTTTATTTTTACTCTATGATTCATGTAATTTTAATTTGATTGGGGGTTAAATTGGGGGTTAAAACTTTGCTAACAAACAAAATTTGTTTTAAACATTAATGCTATTAACTATTGACACCTCCCCGCCCGGACTCGAACCAGGAACTAAACCTTAGGAGGGTCTTGTTATATCCAGTTTAACTACGGGGAGATAATTTTACTTATTCTATAGTA
>MDTD01028464.1_pt1 | contig 13265 bp, 11 predicted proteins | sample 811221 | NCBI WGS metagenome assembly MDTD01 (sample SAMN05326646, study PRJNA326480) | marine metagenome | isolation source: seawater | place: Pacific Ocean: South West | collected 2011
GTTTTTCAGATGATGCTCGTAGCCGAATGGCCAATGGCGTCAATGTTTTAGCAAATGCAGTGAAGCAGACACTTGGGCCGAAAGGCCGTAACGTCGTACTTGAGAAGAGCTTTGGTGCTCCGACCGTTACTAAGGATGGAGTATCTGTGGCAAAAGAGATTGAACTAGCCGATAAGTTTGAAAACATGGGTGCTCAAATGGTGAAAGAAGTGGCTTCAAAAACATCCGATGTTGCGGGTGATGGAACAACCACAGCAACTGTTTTAGCTCAAGCCATAGTAAGAGAAGGGTTGAAAGCCGTAGCAGCGGGAGTAAACCCAATGGATCTCAAAAGAGGTGTAGACAAAGGAGTAACAGCGGCAGTAGAGGGATTACATGGACTCTCAACGCCATGCAAGGACACTAAGGCTATTGCTCAGGTAGGAACGATTTCAGCTAATTCGGATCACGCCATTGGTGAAATTATTGCTGAAGCAATGGATAAAGTCGGAAAAGAGGGAGTAATCACAGTTGAAGAAGGATCTGGTCTTGACAATGAATTAGACATCGTGGAAGGAATGCAATTTGACCGAGGTTATTTGTCACCCTATTTCATTAATAATCAAGAAACTATGAACGCTGAATTAGAGGAGCCTCTAATCCTTTTACACGACAAAAAAATTGCTAACATAAGGGATTTACTACCCGTACTCGAGGCGGTTGCCAAGGCTGGGAAGTCACTTCTGATTATTGCCGAAGATGTTGAAGGAGAGGCACTTGCAACACTCGTTGTTAATAATATGAGAGGCATAGTGAAAGTGTCTGCCGTTAAGGCACCGGGATTCGGAGACAGAAGAAAAGCGATGCTAGAAGACATTGCAATCTTGACCGGAGGCACCGTAATTTCGGAGGAAGTAGGACTGTCACTTGAAAAAACTTCGATCGACGATTTGGGTTCGTGCAAAAAAGTACAAATCAGTAAGGAAAACACAACCATTATTGATGGTAAAGGCGACCAAAAAGCCATAGAGGCTAGGGTCGGACAAATCAGAACTCAAGTTGAGGAAACAACCTCGGATTATGATAGAGAAAAGCTTCATGAGAGGGTCGCGAAACTAGCTGGCGGAGTAGCCGTCATCAAAGTCGGCGCCGCCACAGAAGTTGAAATGAAAGAGAAAAAGGCCCGAGTTGAAGACGCCTTGCATTCAACCAGAGCTGCAGTAGAGGAAGGCGTCGTACCAGGAGGCGGTGTTGCTATGTTAAGAGCACTTGAAAAAGCCAAGAAAGCAAAAGGCGAAAATCAAGACCAGCAGATGGGAATTGACATTCTAGTGAGATCACTCGAAGAGCCCATTAGACAAATTGTTGCAAACACAGGCGAAGAACCATCAGTAGTTTGCGCAAACGTTTCAGCTGGAAAAGGCAACTACGGTTATAATGCACAAACAGCAGAATTCGGCGATATGGTCGAAATGGGCATTATAGACCCAACAAAAGTAGCCAGAACTGCGCTTCAGAATGCCGCGTCAGTCTCAACCCTACTTTTAACAACTGAGGTTATGGTTGCCGACGCACCCAAGGATGAATCCGCTACTCCTGCAATGCCTGATATGGGCGGAATGGGCGGAATGGGCGGAATGGGCGGAATGGGCGGAATGATGTGAGGCAAAACTAATTAAGCCTAGAGTCTTTATCCACTCTTAAAAAGCCCCTTTCAAAGGGGCTTTTTTTAATCTGGCATTTTTTTTGCAAAATTAGGTAATGTAGAAGGATCATCCGACAACATATATCGCGACTCGTCTTTAGAGGCGGTTACGTTTTCAAAGACCCCTTGATCCCTTTTTACTAGTTTCGTGAACCCTTTTTCTCTCAGCTCCGAATTACTAGTAGTTTTTATAATCTCTACCGCCGATAAATATTTCTGCACTGGCTCATCGAAGGGTATCGGGTCCATAGGTACTTGTGCAAGAAAACATACTTGGCCCCAAATCTCCACATTGGTATCAACTGGATGCCATACCGTGACGATTTTATCAAAATTCACAGTTTTATAATCATAATAAGGCATTAAATTCTCCGATACTTATATACTAAAACAATTTACCATAAATATAATAACCGGCAATATATGTGCCCAAAGCAGACCCTAAGCCCGCCATAAAAGAAACTATCAATACCCGTGTCACATTATTTGAGAACCAACCTTTCAAAGACCCAGTATCTTCTTTCAGATCTAGAAAATCACTTACTTTAGGCCTCCTCAGCCAAGCTTCAACTAGACCAACTACCATGCCTGCTCCCACAGTGGGATTCAATGATGTAAGCGGAGCTGCAAAAAAGCCGGCCATTACTGACAGAAGATGTCCCCTGCTTATCAGTACAAAAAAAGCTGACAGACCACCATTGATTAGAATCCAATCCTTAACTATATCAAATCCTAGCTCCGGACTTTGATAAAAACCATATACAAAACCAAAAATTATAATCGCAAGGATCAGATAGGGAAGAAACTGGAAAAAAGAGCTCCTCTTAGAGACAAGATTTAAAAGCGCTAACTCGTTTTTCCTCGTTGCCTTTGGTTCCATTTCTTTTAGGTTTTCACTGATTCCCGTCAAATGAGCCGCTCCCACCACCGCCAGAATACTATCATGTCGCCCTGCTAACTCCGAGAGCTTTAAACTCATATATTTGTCTCGTTCCAAAATTAAAAATTGATGTAAAAGCGGCGCATCGTCAGATATCTGGGTTATTATATTCTCAAGGGCTCCGGCTGATTTTAATGATTCAATTTCATCAGTCGAAATAGATTTTTCCTCAAATATATTTGTTGCAATATCAAACAATAATTTTAACCGACTAAAAAGCCCCATGTTTTGGGTTAATCGAGCAAACGTTACAGAAACTCCGCGATCAATCGGAACTAAATCAAGTTTATTTTCTTTTGCGAGAGCGACCGCCTCTTTCATCTCAAGGCCAAGCTCCACCCCTAGATTTTTTGCTATTCTGTTTTGCATAGAACTCATTGCTAGCATTATGATGAAGGTGGAGACTTTCTTAGCTTTAATAATATTAAAGATATCAGAGTTAGCTATATAATCTGGATTTTTTATTTGCTCAAGGCGAGTATCGCATAATTCTACCGCTACGCAATCATAGTTTTGCGAGTTTATTTCTTGTGCAACTATCGCCTTACTTTTTTTCGAAACATGCGCCGTACCGATTAACTTAATAGAAGTTTTACCTACTTTTATATTTAAATAAGGCTCGTCTTGATTATTCATGACTCTCAAAAATTTAGTTATTTATAGAACTATTCCGTAAGACAAAAAAGGGGGCTTTTAAAAGCCCCCCGCGATCGGTTGTGTCGTCAACCGTTTGTCAATTAACCTTGTCTGTAGTAGTTACTTACCACAAAACACATACTTTGGCTGACTGACACAATATCCATATCACTAGACATTGGATCACCTCCTTTTAGCATATTTAAAGTTATATTATATGTTCTTTTTAACAAATAATTAAATATTTATTTTTAATAGCTCCAGCCCGTTGAGACCAAGTTTGAGGACATACCTTTTTCTTTACAAATACCGCTGAAATTAGATAACTTATTATCTGCAAGATGGGGCAGAACTACTGATGAAATAATACGAAAAATATTTTATTTTCTGGCAGGGTACTCACGCTCCCTGTTATTCAGCATTTTCTCCATCATTTTATGTTAAAGATTTTCTTGAATACCACAAAGGCTACAAGGTATGGTTAGAAAATTTTACTGCTCAGAATAGCTCAAGATATCTTTTTCAAGATAATATGCAAGTGGTCTGATAACCGCATTATTTCTATCCTCACATTAATATATTAATATATAGTTTTAATGTCCTTTTGTTATGACAGATTCTATCAACCTACATCGACAATCGAGAAAGAAATATTTTGTTATTATCGCAATGTTTATCCAAATATCTTGTCTGTCAATAACTAAGCCCTCCTATGGAGAGGCAATCTATTCGTCTTTCGATGCACAATTTGAAAAGGGCTTACGTTATTACAGTGAATCAAAATTCAATATATCCATAGGCATTTTTACAAAACTTTTCTCAGATTATCCCTCTTGCGCTAGATGCATATATTATGCGGGAAAAAGTACAGGTAAACTTGCCAGTGAGGTGAATTGGTTTGAGGCAACCAAGCTAGCTAGAAAAACCTTAAAATGTTTCCAAAAAGCCTATTCGTTAAATCCAAATGATTATGAGATCACTCGAGATCTTGCAGAGTATTATCAGACCGCACCCAGCTTTCTCGGAGGAAGCCAAAAAGAGGGAAATACCTTGAGTATCAGAGCCAATAATCTAAAAAATTTTTCGAATGAATAAGATATGATTAAAGGAGTTTTATTTGATTTGGGGGGCACTTTAATATCCTATAGTGAAGTCAATAACGTTATCGAAACCATTTTACTGGAGACAAAACAAAAAAAATTAACGACGTTATCAATTCAGCAATTAACAATTCTTTATAAAAAAGCCAGTATTGACGTAACGCATGATTATATTGACAGAAAATTCTATCTACATAAGAATCTTTTTCTCGATATATTCAAAAGATTTACAAACTTTGCGGGTATCGAAGCAAACAATGAATTTTTTGAATGGTTTAGTAAAAGGCATGAAACTTTACTAATACAATCTTTTAAGCTTATTAAAAATGCTCGAAATACTTTGACTGATTTAAACGAAAAAAAATTGACACTGGGAATTGTATCTAACATAGATAACTATATGCTTGAACAAATTCTTAAAAAGAATAAAATCGAACAGCTATTTGATTTTAGTTTAAGCTCTGAATCTGCTCGATCATGCAAGCCAGATAGACAAATCTTCGAAATTGCTAAAAGAAAAACGGGACTGGATAAATCCGAACTCCTTTTTGTAGGCGACTCTTTAGAACATGACATATTTGGCTCTAAAAAATACGGGATTCAAAATGTTTTTTTTTCAGAAAATGATATTACAGCCCCACTCCAAACGGGAAAGTATTATGAAGAGCCAAATTATACTATTGAGGATTTAAGCCACCTTTCTGACTTAATATTTGAATTAAATAGATAAGATCGTAACAGCCGAAACTGCTTCTTCAATACCATAGACTCCACCCCCATTCTGAGCTAAACCAACTCGAGGTGATTCGACTTGACGACCACTAGCTTCGCCTCTCAGCTGAGTGACCAATTCGTAAATTTGACCCAGTCCAGTAGCGCCAATTGGATGGCCTTTAGATTCAAGACCACCTGAAGGATTGACAGGAATAGCACCGCCTAAAGCTGTTAAGCCTTTTTCAGCAAAAACGCCTCCCTCTCCTAGTTCACAGACTCCTAAAGCCTCCATCTCTATAATTTCACCAATAGCAGTGGCGTCATGAACCTCCAGAAAATCTAAATCATCGGGACCAATCCCACAATCATAAGCCTTTTCCGCAGCCAATCTTGTTATATGTTTTTTGTAATCTATAATATCTCTATTAGATCCTGTTTGAACTACTGAAGCTCGAATTTGGATATTTCGTTTAATTGAACCCTTAATTTTTTTTAGACCTGCCGGACTACAGATAATGGCCGAAGCCGCACCATCACTTATAGGCGAGCACATAGGTAAAGTAAGTGGATATATGACTGTTTCGCTATTCAAAACATCCTCGATTGTAAATGGTTTTCTATACTGTGCTTTGTCATTAGCAACTGAATTCATATGATTTTTTGAAGCTACGGCCGCTAGCTGATTTTGGGTGGTACCATAAACCTCCATATGTTTTCTACACCAACCAGCGTAAACCTCCATAAAAACACTTGCTTTTTTTTCTTTTTGAAACAAATTACTTATTGGACGTCTGTCTCTAGACATTTCTTTAAAAGTTTTGATATTCAACTCAGTAGTGTGCACGTCCCAAGCCCCATCGAACGCACTAAACATAAGCTCCTTCTCTTCTGAATTCATCTTTTCGACACCTATAGCCAAAACGATGTCAGCCGCACCAGAACAAACATAATTATAACCTAAATGAAATGCCGTACTAGCTGTTGCACAAGCATTTTCAACATTAAATATAGGTAATTTCTCAAAGCCCATGGGCCTAAGAGCTACCTGACCTCTGATCATGTCTTGCCCTTCCAAATGGCCTTGAACACAGTTTCCAAAAAAAATTGCATTTACATCATTTTTTGATAGACCGGCGTCAGTCAAAACATCAGATACCGATTCTTGCACTAGTTCTTTAACCGATTTGTTCAAAAACTTTCCGAATCTTGTCATAGCAACACCGGTTATTGAAGCTTTTACCGTCATTAGTCTGATTCCTCTTTCTAATTATATATGGTAGATTTTTATAGTTATTAAGATTTTACATATAATTAGATGAAAACAACAGATAACTACCTAATAAAGTCATATGACAATAGAGTAAAAATAAAAAGGGTAATCGAGACAATCAATCATGGAACTTTACCCTTAATACCAGAGGCAACTCCTGATAATTTGAAAAAATATCTTGGCTAGACAAAAGTTTCTTATCAGCCAAACAGGGGCTAAAGATAGTTGTCCAACTTTTCGTGATTGAATCAAATAACAAAATAATTATTATTGATACTTGCATCGGAAATCATAAAGATCTTACTTATAAACCTTGGGCTAATAAACAAAGTAAGTTCCTAGACAAAATGAGGGCGGCGGGCATTAATCAAACTAAGGTCGACTATGTAGTATGCACCCATATTCATCTAGACCACATAGGTTGGAATACCACCAAAATAAACAACCTTTGGAAGCCAACATTTCCAAATGCCTCATATATTTTTTCCGAAAAAGAATTTCAACATGCAAATAAATTTGAAAATAAATTACACGGGAACATAATTGAAGAATCAATCAATCCAATTATAAAGAGCGGGCAAGCAACGTTCATTAATCCGCCTTATTCAATAGATAACAATATTACAATTATCGGCACACCCGGACATACGCCGGGTCATATGAGCGTTGTAGTTAATTACAATGATTTAAATATAATAATAACAGGAGATACGATACATCATCCCTGCCAAATAGCTCGCCCTGATTGGAATAGCTATTATGATTTCGATAAAAATTTATCTTTAAAGACAAGAAAAAGAATTCTAGAAAAAAACGCTGGGCAAGATAGCATAATTATTGGCTCACACTTCTCAGGACCAAGTTTTGGCAAAATTATAAAAGATGGCGATAAGTATGCTTTTGATATATCATGTGGATAATATGAGCAGAAAAATTAAATGGTATTATTTTCGAAAAGGATGAACTACTTGTACCAAAGCATCCAAGTTCTTGGAAGCAAACTCCATTCAAATAACCGAAGAAATTTCGGCTAGTAAAAAACTGGGTAAATTGGAAGCCGAGTCCCTTCTAGATAAAGCGCTAAAAATAATTATTTTAAAGGGAAAGAACACTAATTTTTTTGATATTAAAAACGAAAAAAAAGCTTCCATCATACCCTTTATGCTAGGCCCGACTGGGAATCTTCGTGCCCCAACTATAATCTATAAGAATCTGATCATAATAGGTTTCAATGAGGATAAATTTAACGATATTTTTTCGAAATAAAGCGATTACGTAATTTTTAATGACAGACGATAAGATAGTTCAACAGCGGAGCAAAAGATTCGAAAACTTTGAAATTTCGGACGAAGAGATCGAGAAAAGACTTCGAGCAGTAGTTTCAATCACATCACTTATCCCCGATCATGCGCAAACAGCTGATATCCTAGGCACAAAGAGAACGGGGAACGGCGTTCTTATTAATCAGATGGGTTTGATTGTAACAGTTGGATACCTCATTGCAGAAGCAAAGCAAATTTGGATAACTACAGCCAATAACGAAACTGTATTGGCAGATACAGTTATTTATGACTATGAATCCGGACTAGGACTCTTGAAACCGTTGAGTACCATATCCATTCCTACCATCCCTGTATCAGATTGTACTAGACAGATTAAAGCTGGGGATCGTGGATTTATGTTAGCGAGCTTCGGTGGTTTAGAACAGACTGTAAGCGTTGATATTGAAAGTTGTGATAGCTTCACAGGATACTGGGAATACGTATTAGACAGGGCTTTTTATACAACACCGGCGCATCCAAACTGGGGAGGCGCTGCGCTTCTTAATAAAAAAGGAGAACTTAATGGAATAGGCTCTCTTTACCTAGAGAATCCGCCTACTAGTAAAAGCGAGTTTTCAGGAAATTTGTGTATTCCTATAGATTATCTATGGTCTTTTTTCTCCGAAATAAAAAGAACAGGCGGAGTCAGAGATAGTGATAGGCCTTATTTGGGATTTTTTGTATCCGTTGTAGAAGAACAATTTGTAGTTCTAGGACTCTATAAGTCCTCCCCAGCCGCGTTAGCTGGAATAAGTAACGGAGATATAATAAAAAGTATTAACGGATCTATACCAGAAACTTTATCTCAACTATTTAAGGAAATATGGGATGCAGGTCCGGCAGGCAATGTTATCTCAATTGAAATTGAGCGGGGAGACAAGCATACTATTATCGATGTGGTATCTGCGAAACGAAAAGCAATTTGGATTAACCCAACATTACACTAAAAAATTAATAAATTAAGTTGAAATAATCGCGAAAGGTCTAAACAATGACATCAGAAAACTTAAAAATGAAAAAAATTCAAACTAGTTCAGGGTTTATAGCCGCGTTAGATCAAAGTGGAGGAAGTACTCCAAAAGCTTTAATGAACTACGGAATCCAAGAGCATGAGTGGTCCAGCGAAGAGGAAATGTTCAATCTTGTTCACAAAATGAGAGAAAGGATAGTATCAGACTCAAACTTTACTGGAAAACAAATCATCGGAGCAATTCTTTTTGAAAGAACAATGAATTCAAAATTTTGTGGCCTTGAATGTGCAAAGTACTTATGGGAAGAAAAAGAGGTTGTTCCTTTTCTAAAAATTGATAAAGGACTTGCAGATGAAGAAGAGGGAGTGCAATTAATGAAGCCTAACCCTAACCTAATCGAATTATTAAAGACTGCTAAAAATAAAGAAATATTTGGGACTAAAATGAGGTCAGTCATTAAGTCAAGTAACCGTTCAGGAATAGAAAAAGTAGTAAAACAGCAATTTGAGACGGCTAAAATAATTATTAATGAAGGATTGGTTCCAATAATCGAACCAGAAGTTGATATTAATTGCCCAACTAAACTAGAAGCTGAGAACATGTTGCTAGAAAATCTACATGAAGAACTAAGCAAACTTAATTTCAATGATCACATAATGTTAAAATTAACACTTCCAGAAAAAGCGAATTTTTATCAGGAGATGTCAAAGCAAGATAATATTTTAAGAGTTGTAGCCTTATCTGGAGGATATTCTCAAGAATTAGCAAATAAAAAGTTACATGATAATAACGGCGTGATTGCCAGCTTTTCTAGAGCTTTAACTGAAGGACTCTCGGTCAGCATGACCAATGAAATTTTCTCAGAACGACTAGGATTAGCAATCGATAAGATTTATACTGCATCGATAACGTAAAAGGATAAGCACCATGCCTGAAACTATAATTGGTAAAAATCTCAGTAATTTTTCTTTTATTAATCAAAATGGAGAAACTGTTTCTATCGGTAATTATTCTGGAAAAAAAATTGTTTTATGGTGGTTTCCAAAAGCCGATACACCAGGATGAACCTTAGAAGGAAATGGGTTCCGTGATAGAATCCAAGACTTTACTCAGAAAAATACCATAATACTTGGTATCAGCGGAGATTCACCTGAAGATAATAAAAACTTTAAGGAAAAGTTTTGTTTTCCTTTTGACATTCTTTCAGACATTGGACTTAAAGAAACTAAAAAACTTAATCTTTGTAATGTAGAAGATTCATACGCTCCTCGAATCTCGGTAATTATGGATGAAGAGAGCAATGTGATAAAATATTTTGATACTGTAAATCCTCAAAGTCATGCCTCAGATCTGCTGGCAATTATTGATAGCTAGACAAAAAATTTATTAAGTTCCTCTAAAAATAGTTCAGATTGCTCAATGAACGGCCAATGACCGCAGTTTGGAAATACAGACAGCTTTGAACTAGTTATCTCAGAGTTTAGGAACTCGTGGTATTTTGGAGGTGTCAACGGATCATTTTCGCCACAAATTAATAAGCATCTTGATTTTATTGATTTTAACCTTCTAGATAAGTCAAATGAATCCGCTGCTAACCAATCTTTGTAAACCGCTTTGGGATTTGTGGACTGCATTATTTCCAAAAGGAGCGTTAAGGCTCTATCATCAGAACTGTCAAATATCGACTCCCTCAAAAATTCTCTATTAAAATCATAATTATTATCCTTTTTTATCTCTGATAAAAAGGAATCAGGTATTCTTAAACGAGAACCTGTTGCTACCAGGATAAGAGATTCAATTAAATTTGGTTTATATAAAGCTAAGGTCATCGCAATCGCACCTCCGAGAGAATGACCCATAATATTCCATCGCCCAAGGTTCTTTTTTTCAAGGAGCTCAGCGCAGATAAACGCATGATCTACGACGCCTCTAAATCCTTCTCCCTCTGACTCGCCGTGGCCATTAAGATCGATTGACATTATATTAAATTGTTTCGATAGCCTATCAATGAGTTCTAGAAACACCCTCGAATCACAAGATGCTCCGTGGATCAGAAATAAGTTACTTTTTCTGGATTCATTGAAATCAAAACTATAACTGATTTTTTTAAATTCTATAACTTCTTTTAGCATTGCGCACCCAGTGTGGATATTGACCTTATTATTGATGTACTATGATAAAATTAAATTTTTGATTTAACAAATTAAAGTAAATCGTGAGGGGTTGTTATGAAATGCCGAGCTGCCGTACTGAACGAAATGGGTGCACCTAGACCTTATATGAAATCAAAGCCTATAACTATTGAACAAATTGATTTAGATGAACCGGGTGATGGTGAAGTTCTTATAAAAATGGGGGCAGCAGGTTTATGTCATTCAGATCTTTCTGTAGTTAATGGCTCTAGGCCTAGGCCATTACCCATGGTTATAGGTCACGAAGCATCCGCGATTGTTGAAAAACTAGGGCCAAACGCAAATGATCTTGAGGTTGGAGATCATGTAGCTGCTGTTTTTGTACCCAGCTGTGGCAGTTGTATACCTTGCTTGGAAGGTAGGCCGGCACTCTGCGAGCCTGCCGCTGTTGCGAATGCAAACGGAACTCTACTTTCCGGAGCAAAAAGAATAAAGCTAAACGGACAATATGTAACGCATCATGTCGGAGTATCTTGTTTTGCAGAATATGCGGTTGTATCGCAAAAATCTCTTGTAAAAATACCCTCCAATATCCCTTTAGATTTAGCGGCTCTTTTTGGATGCGCTGTAATAACTGGGGTCGGTGCAGTCGTCAATACTGCAAAAATGGCAATGGGTAGCTCAGCAGGGATAATTGGTTTAGGTGGCACTGGACTAGCAGCAGTTTTAGGAGCAAAAGCGAGCGGAGCCAAAACAGTAATAGGAATTGACTTAAGCGACAAAAAACTTGAGTTAGGCAAGAAATTAGGATGTGATCACGTTTTAAATGCAAGCAATCCAGAAATTATTACGGAATTAAAAGAAATTACCAACGGAGGATGCGACTATTCGTTTGAGTGCGTTGGCTCAAATAGAGCTATGGAACTTGCCTACGCCGTTACCAGAAGAGGAGGAACAACCTGCTCTAGTGGTCTTTCGGATCCAAAGGAAAACTTTAGTTTACAACATGTAAATCTTGTTGCAGAAGAAAGAACAATCAAAGGAAGCTACTTAGGAAGCTGTGTTCCAAGGAGGGATATTCCAAACTATATACAACTACAACAAAATGGAAGCTTACCGGTAGACGACCTTATGAGTGAGCGGATTAAACTAGACGATGTTAATGAAGGATTCGACAAATTAGCATCGGGAGAGACTGTAAGACAATTAATAATGTTTGATTAATTCTCTAAGGTTAATTAGGTAATCTTATATTGTCGACTAATTTATGAATATTTTGATTTGGAGCCTTGGTAATCATACTCACTAAAATTGCGACTAAGAAATTTACTAAAGCTCCTACGATACCAAATCCTTCCGGAGATATACCAAAAAGCCAATTCTCCTGAATATTAAGATTTGGGTTTAAAAACTTAAAATAAAATATATAGGTTAATGTAGTTAATAACCCTAAAACCATTCCGGTAATTGCACCCACATCATTAATTCTTTTGGTGAATATTCCTAGAACTATTGGTGGAAACAGCGATGACGCCGCCAACCCAAACGCAAGCGCCACCACCTCTGCAACGAATCCAGGTGGATTAATACCTAGATAACCTGCGACACATATCGCAGTTGCTGCAGCAATCCTTGCCAGCAATAGTTCTGTTCTGTCAGAAATCTTCGCGGCAAAAGTTTCCCGAATCAAATCATGAGAAATAGCTGATGAAATAACTAGTAATAATCCAGCCGCCGTTGATAGCGCGGCAGCCAGCCCTCCAGCTGCTACTAATGCAATTACCCAATTAGGCAGCCCGGCTATCGCAGGATTTGCAAGTACCATAATGTCTCTATCAACATAAACTTCATTTTTATTTGAAGAAACATCATTTAAGACAATTCTTTCACCCAGAACTCCTTTTTCTTCTCCCTTAAAATCCAGCTTACCTTCAAATGGTTTACCAGGACCGTAGTTCATAACGCCATCATTATTTTTGTCAATCCATGCTATCAATCCAACCTCTTCCCATTGTTTAACCCAGTTGGGAGCATCTTTATAAGGAGTATTATGAACAGTATCAATAAAATTTAAGCGAGCAAAAGCTCCCACAGCCGGAGCCGTAGTATATAAAATCGCTATAAAAAGCAAAGCATAAGCAGCCGATTTTCTAGCATCAGATACTTTAGGTACTGTAAAGAATCTTACTATGACATGGGGAAGCCCGGCTGTACCTAACATTAATGCCATTGTGATCGCAGCCATATCTATTTTAGAACGGCCAGTGGCAGTATACTCCTGAAATCCTAAATCGAATAAGACAGTGTCTAATCTTTCTAAGACCGAATCTTCAGAGCCAATAACTGTTCCGCCGAGTCCAATCTGCGGTATAGGAGATCCAGTCACCATGATTGATATATATATAGCCGGCACCAAATAAGCGAAAATCATTATACAGTATTGTGCTACCTGGGTATAAGTTATACCTTTCATCCCACCTAACACAGCATAAATAA
>MDTD01050254.1_pt1 | contig 13264 bp, 12 predicted proteins | sample 811221 | NCBI WGS metagenome assembly MDTD01 (sample SAMN05326646, study PRJNA326480) | marine metagenome | isolation source: seawater | place: Pacific Ocean: South West | collected 2011
ATTCCTTTAAATAATCTAGGCAAGAAACAAAAAAAATTTGAGATAATTGATAGTTTATTATCTGAATTAGCAGTTTTGGGTTTTGAGTTTGGGTATTCATTATCAGAACCAGAAACTCTAGTGCTTTGGGAAGCCCAATTTGGAGATTTTGCAAATGGTGCACAAATAATAATAGATCAATTTATTACTTCGGGTGAATCTAAGTGGGGAAGAGCAAGTGGTTTAGTTTTGTTATTACCGCATGGATATGAGGGACAAGGTCCCGAACATTCTTCGGCCAGGTTAGAAAGATTCTTACAAATGTGTGCTGGAGAAAATATTCAAGTAGTAAATTGCACTACGCCAGCAAATTATTTTCATGCTTTAAGACGTCAAATGCACAGAGCTTTTAGAAAACCACTTATAGTTATGACACCTAAGTCTTTATTAAGAAATAAAAGATGCGTTTCTTCAGTTGAAGACTTTTCTAAAAAAAATAGTTTTCATAGAGTTCTAGAAGATCATGCATACATAGATGAGTCAAAAATAATTAAATTGCAAAAAGATAATAAAATTGAACGTGTCGTAATGTGCTCTGGTAAAGTTTATTTTGACTTATTAGAAGCAAGGGAAAAATCAAACAATAATCAATTAGTACTCGTAAGAATAGAGCAATTATATCCTTTTCCAGCAAAAACATTGGCAAAAATTTTAAAAAGATATGAAAATGCTGAATTTATTTGGTGTCAAGAGGAACCAAAAAATATGGGAGCATGGAATACTGTAAGAAATTACATTGATAGAACACTTGAAATGATTGAATTTAAAAAAACAAGAGTAAAATATGTTGGAAGAAATGCTTCATCCACAACTGCGACTGGAAATTATAATAAACATCTTGCAGAACAAAAAAAAATATTGGAAAAGGTGGTTGGAAAGTCAAATTAATGTCTGAGAAAATTGTTGTACCTACTTTAGGAGAGTCAGTCACCGAAGCTACAGTGGCTAAATGGTTGAAGAATAAAGGAGATAAAGTAACTTCAGATGAGCCATTAGTTGAATTAGAGACTGATAAAGTAAATGTTGAAGTACCCGCTCCTTCAAACGGCATACTAGATAATATAGCCGCAAAAGAAGGAGAAACAGTAAACGTTGGTGCCTTACTTGGGTCAATTACACAATCAAATCAAGTAACAACAAGTTCTAAACTTGACAAAAATGAAAAAAGATATTCCCCACCAAAGTCAGAAAAGAATGAATCAGAAAATATTAAAAGACCCAAACAAATTAAAAAAAATAAAAAAGAATCTATAAGTCCTTTTGTACTTGAAGAAGAAGCAGAGCCTAAAATTTTTAACGAGAAACCTTTAGCTTTAGAGGAAGAACCACTTATTTTAGACACAGTGCATAAAGATATCAGTAAAGAAACAATTCAAAAAAAAAACGATACAAATTTAAGAATATCACCAGCTGCTAGAAAAATAGCCTCTGAAAAAAATATTGACGTTCAATCCATCGAAGGTAGCGGTAAAAACGGTATAGTTTTGAAAGAAGATGTGATGAGTTTAATGGGAGTTAAACCTTCTCCTTCTGAGAGAAGAATAGCTCATGGCCCTGAGGAGAGAATCAAAATGACGAGGCTAAGACTCACAATCGCAAAAAGATTAAAAGAAGCCCAAGAAAACGCTGCGATGCTTACAACATTTAATGAGGTAAACATGCATGAGATAATTAAAATGAGAAATGACTATAAAGATGATTTTCAAAAAAAATATTCAGTTAAGCTTGGGTTTATGTCCTTTTTTGTTAAAGCCTGCATAATCGGTTTAAAAAACTATCCTGCAATTAATGCGGAAATTCAAGGAGATGAAATTGTTTATAAAAATTATTACAATATTAGTATTGCAGTAGGAACTGATAAGGGTTTAGTAGTGCCAGTTGTAAGAAATTCAGATGAACTGTCGTTTGCAGAAATAGAAAATAATATTGGTGTGCTTGGTCAAAAAGCAAGAGATGGAAAAATTACTATTGAAGATTTACAAGGAGGAACTTTTACAATAACAAATGGTGGAATTTATGGCTCAATGTTGTCAACCCCAATATTGAATCCCCCACAATCTGCAGTTCTAGGAATGCACAATATAATTGAGAGACCAATCGTTGAGGACGGGGAAATCAAAATAAGACCAATAATGTATTTAGCATTATCTTACGATCATAGAATTATAGATGGAAAGGAAGCAGTTTCATTTTTAAAAATAGTTAGGGACTCATTAGAGCAACCTAAAAGACTATTTTTAAATCTTTAAGTCATGAATAATAATTTTGATGTCATAGTTATTGGTGGAGGACCAGGTGGATATGTTTGTGCAATAAGAGCTGCTCAGTTAGGTCTTAAAGTAGCTTGCGTAGAAAGTAGAGGTACTTTAGGAGGAACATGTCTTAATATTGGTTGTATTCCCTCAAAAAGTTTACTTAATCTTTCTGAAAATTATCTTAAGGCTAAAAAAGATTTTTCAAATCAAGGAATAGAGGTTTCAGAAGTAAAATTAAATATTGAAAAAATGATGAATAATAAAAATAAATCCGTTCAGGTTCTTACTAAAGGAGTTGAGTTCTTATTTAAAAAAAATAAAGTTACATACCTTAAGGGTAAAGGAGTAATATTTTCATCAACAAGTGTCGTAGTTTATGATCAAGGTAATAAAACAAATTATAAAGCTAAAAACATTGTTATAGCTACTGGTTCATCGGCTGTTTCACTTCCTGGTGTTAAAATTGATGAGAAAAATATTATTTCTTCAACAGGAGCTCTGTCACTCAAGTCTGTACCTAAATCGTTAGTAGTAATTGGTGGTGGTTACATAGGTTTAGAAATGGGATCAGTCTGGCAAAGATTAGGAGCTGAAGTTACTGTAATAGAAAATCTTCCTTTTATTACACCAGGCATGGATAGAGAAATATCCAATGAATTTCAAAAAATATTAATGAAAAAAGGAATAAAATTTCAACTTAATTCAAAAGTTTTATCAATAGAAGATCAAGACTCTAAAGTAAAAATTGAGTATCAAAGCAATGATAATAATAAGAAAGAGTCAATTTTTGCAGAAAAAACTTTAATCGCAATAGGACGAAAGCCGTATACCGAAGGACTTAATCTAAATAAAGTTGGAGTAAAAAAAGATGAAAAAGGTCGAATAAAAGTGAATAAAAATTTTCAAACAGAAATAAAAAACATTTATGCGATTGGGGATGTCATAGATGGACCAATGTTAGCACACAAAGCTGAGGAGGAAGGAATAGCTGTTGCGGAACTGCTTGCAGGCCAATCAGGACATGTAAATTATGATGTTATACCTGGGGTAATTTATACTTCACCCGAAGTTGCATATGTTGGTAAATCAGAAGAACAACTTAAAAAAGAAGGGGTTTCATATAAAATTGGTAAATTTCCATTTTTAGCAAATTCAAGAGCAAAAGTTAATAACGATACAGAGGGTTTTGTAAAAATATTGGCAGATAGTAAATCTGATCGAGTTCTTGGAGTGCATATTATTGGACCGCATTGTGGGGATATGATTGCAGAAATGGCCTTGGCAATGGAATTTGGTGCAAGCGCGGAAGATATAGCTAGAACTTGCCATGCTCATCCAACTCATACAGAGGCAATTAAAGAAGCAGCATTAGCTGTTGATAAAAGGCCAATTCATTTTTAATTCACCCAAAATAAAATAAAATCTTAGAATGGAAGTGCCAGTCCTCTTACCTAAAATTTTCAATCATCCCTTTACTTACATTAATAATTCTAAAAAAATTAAAAGATTAAACCTTGGTGACATAGTAATAGTACCTTTTGGTAAAAAAAAAGAGGTAGGTGTAGTTTGGGATAAAATTGAAAATACCCAAAAGAAGATTAAACTAAAGCAAATAGAAAAAAAAATAACCACCTTTAGTTTAAATAAAAAAATAATTAAATTCATCAACTGGTTTGCTATTTATAATATTGTACCGAAAGGTATGATTTTAAAAATGTGTTTAGGTAATCTAAAAAAATTCGATATTCCAAAAAAAAATGAAATATTTGAAGAAAATATTAAGGCAAATATATATAAATTAAATGTTGATCAAAAACTTGCTTTAAATAGTCTCATAAGTTCAGGAGATAAATTTAGTGTTTCAGTATTATTAGGTGTTACTGGATCAGGAAAAACACTAGTTTATTTCGAAAGAATAAGAAAATTAATAAAAGATAATAAACAAGCTTTAATTTTAATTCCAGAGATATTTCTTACCACTCAATTTAAAAAAAGATTTAAATTATTTTTTGGATATGAACCAGCAATTTGGCACTCAAAAATTAGCACTAAAAGAAAAACTGAAATTTGGCAATCTGTTGCAAAAAACAAAATTAAAATTGTTTTAGGTGCAAGATCGTCCTTATTTTTACCTTTTAAGAATTTAGGATTAATAATTGTTGATGAAGAGCACGACTCTTCTTACAAACAAGAGGAAAACGTTATATATAATGCTCGGGACATGGCAGTATCTAGGGCATCAATTGAAAATATTCCTATACATTTAGTTACATCAGTACCTTCGTTAGAAACTTATAACAATATTAAAATAAAAAAATATAAAAAAACTGAATTAAAGAGTAGATTTAAAAATTTTCCATTACCTAAAACAAAAATAATTAATTTAAATCTTGAAAACCTAAATAAAAGATCAATATCAAATGAAACTCTTCAAATCGTAGAAACATATTTAAAAAAAAAAAATCAAATTTTATTTTTTCTAAACAGGAGAGGATACGCTCCTTTTCTTATTTGTAAAAAGTGTGGTTATAGACATATCTGTCCAAATTGTTCTATATATTTAACATATCACAAAATTATAGATAAAATTATTTGTCATCATTGTGGTTATCAAAACTCTTCAAAGAGAAAGTGCTCAGACAATAAAATATTATGTAATTTTTCTTTATATGGTCCGGGAGTAGAGAAGGTATTTGAAGAATTAACAAATATTTTTCCTAATAAAGTAATTAAAATATTTTCGAGTGACTATCTTAAAAAGAAAAAACAATCTGAAATATTGATTGATGAAGCTGGAGATAAAAAAATAGATATTCTTATTGGAACACAGATGATCTCTAAAGGTTTTAATTTTCCTAAATTAAATTGTATAGTAGTTGTGGACTCTGACTTCACTGGAAAAGGCTATGATCTAAGAACTACTGAAAAAAACATTCAACTTTATAACCAATTAAGTGGAAGGGCTGGTAGATTTTCTAAAGACTCTATAATAATATATCAAACCGTTAATCCCAATAACCAAATTTTAAAAGATATTCTAGAAAATAAAATAGAAAATTTTTTTGTAAATGAATTAAAAATAAGAAAAGATAATAATCTCCCACCTTATTCCAGACTGATATCGCTCATTATTTCATCAGTATCTAAGGAAAATAGTTATCAAGGAGCTTTAGAAATTAAAAAAAAAATTGAAAAAATTGAAAATATACAAATCCTGGGTCCAGTCGACTCGCCAATTTTTAAGAAAAATAAAAAATTTAGGACTAGATTGCTTATACGATCCAACATTAATAATATGAGCCAAATCCCTCTAGCAAAGGTTTTGAAAAATCTTAAAATATCGAGTAAAATTAAACTTACAGTTGATGTTGATCCAATAAATTTCACATAATTTAATATATCATCTTGAAGGGCCTATTAAGCTATGTTAGGACCATTTATTTCTAAAATTAACCCTTAAACAGGATTGAAATTGAGTGGAATGAAGACATTTTCAAACGAGACCTCAGAGCGTTACGCTTTGGCTTTGTTCGAGCTAGCTATTGAGAACTCTGAAATCGATGAGATTGAAAAGAGTGTTTCTCAGTTGTTGGAAATTTGTAAAAAAAATTCAGATTTCTTAAATTTTTTAAAAAATCCTACCCATCAAATAGAAGTTCAGGTTAAAATTTTTGATGAAATATTTAAAATCATGAGTTTAAAAAAAACATTTAAAGATTTTCTTAGATTGATCATTATCAAAAGAAGAATTTACTTTCTAGACAAAATTTTAGATAAATTTATTAGGCTTAGCTCAAAGAAAAAAGGAAAAGTCGAGGCGATATTTATTTCCTCAAAAAATCTTTCCCTGGATGAAAGAAACAGTGTAAGTCAAGAAATTTCAAAAGCTGTAAATTCAAATATAAATTTTACTTTTATAATAGATAAAAGTCTAATTAGTGGGACTAAAGTCCAAGTTGGAAGCTTATTGATTGATACATCTGTAAGTAATAAACTTAAAAGAATAAAGCAATCAATGATAGAAAGCTAAAATGGAAATGAACCCATCAGAAATAACAAAATTACTAAAAGAACAAATTAAAAATTTTGGGGACAAAGCAGAAGTATCAGAGGTAGGAAAAGTTCTTACTGTAGGCGATGGTATAGCAAGAGTATACGGTTTAGATAATGTTCAAGCTGGAGAAATGGTTGAATTTAATGATGGCTCAAAAGGTATGGCTCTGAACTTAGAGAGTGATAATGTTGGAATAGTAATCTTTGGAGATGACAGACAAATTAAAGAAGGTGATACTGTTAAACGTACTAACTCAATAGTCGATGTACCAGTTGGAAAAGAATTACTTGGTAGAGTTGTTGATGGTTTGGGTGTCCCAATAGACGGTAAAGGGAGTTTGTCCTCTAAAGCTAAAAGAGAAAGAGTTGAAGTTAAAGCACCAGGTATAATTCCTCGTCAATCAGTAAATGAACCAATGCAAACAGGTCTCAAAGCAATAGACAGCTTAATCCCAATTGGAAGAGGACAAAGAGAACTAATAATTGGGGATAGGCAAACGGGAAAAACAGCGGTTGCAGTTGATACAATTATTAATCAAAAGGCAATAAATGAGTCTAATGATGAGAAGAAGAAACTTTACTGTGTTTACGTAGCGATAGGTCAAAAAAGATCTACAGTTGCTCAAATCGTAAAAACATTGGAGGATGCAGGTGCAATGAAATATACTACAGTCGTTTCAGCTACAGCCTCTGACTCTGCACCTCTACAATTCTTAGCTCCTTATACTGGCTGCACAATCGGAGAATATTTTAGAGACAATGGAATGCACGCTTTAATAATTTATGACGATCTTTCTAAGCAAGCAGTTGCATATAGACAAATGTCATTATTGCTGAGAAGGCCTCCAGGTAGAGAAGCATATCCAGGTGATGTTTTTTATTTACATAGCAGACTTTTAGAAAGAGCTGCAAAATTAAATGAAAAAAATGGTGGAGGCTCGTTAACAGCGCTACCAATTATTGAAACCCAAGCAGGAGATGTTTCTGCTTATATTCCAACAAATGTTATTTCAATTACAGATGGACAGATATTTTTGGAAACTGAATTATTCAATCAGGGTATTAGACCCGCTGTAAACGTTGGTCTTTCTGTTTCAAGAGTTGGATCTGCAGCTCAAACAAAAGCTATGAAAAAAGTCGCTGGATCAATTAAACTTGAACTCGCTCAATATCGTGAAATGGCGGCATTTGCACAATTTGGATCAGATTTAGATGTTTCAACTCAAAAACTTTTAAACAGAGGTTCTAAATTAACTGAATTACTTAAACAGAACCAGTATTCACCCCTTACAGTAGCAGAGCAAGTTGTTTCCATTTTTACTGGAGTAAGCGGTTATCTTGATAATATTGAATTAAATCGGATTAAAAAATTTGAAAGCGACTTATTAGAAAAAATTAAAAATGACCACTCTGAAATTTTGGAAAGCATAAATTCCTCTGGTAAATTAGAGGATGAAGTAAAAAATAAATTAGTTGAAGTTATAGTATCCCAAAAAGGAAAAAGTAAATAATGCCAAGTTTAGACGATTTAAAAAAAAGAATTAAAAGTGTAAAATCTACACAAAAAATTACTAAAGCAATGAAGATGGTTGCTGCTGCAAAACTAAAAAAAGCCCAAGAAAATGCAGAAAAAGGAAGACCTTATAGCGAAAAATTACAAAATATTATTTTGAATTTAACTAAAACTATTTCTGACGAAGCAAATGCCCCAAAACTTTTAGCTGGGAATGGCAAAGACAATATTTATCTCTGCGTAGTTATCACCGCTGATAGAGGTTTGTGTGGAGGATTTAACTCTAATATATGCAAATTAGCAAAAAGTCATTTCAAAAAAGTATTGAAAGAGGGGAAAGAATTAAAAATAATTACTGTAGGAAGCAAAGGGCTCGATCAAATTAAAACAGAGTTTGGTAAATTTATAATTGATAAAAAAAGTTTTAAAGATAAAAAACAAATTTCATTTAACGAAGCCAACGAAATCGGTAAAAAAGTAATTGAATTATATGAACAAGAACAATTTGATAAATGTTTCATATTTTATAACAATTTCAAAAATGTAATTACTCAAATTCCAAAAGCAGAACAAATAATTCCAACATATTTGAAAAAAAATGACAAAATTAAAGAAGAGACGTTCGCTTATGAATTTGAGCCAGATGAAGATGAAATCTTAGAAGATCTATTGCCAAAAAATGTATCTGTTCAAATTTATAAAGCTTTTTTAGAAAATGCTGCGAGTGAACAAGGTTCTAGAATGACTGCGATGGATAATGCTACAAGAAATGCTGGAGATTTGGTTGATAAACTTACAATCAATTATAACAGAAGTCGACAAGCATCTATCACAAAAGAATTAATTGAAATTATTTCAGGAGCAGAAAGTTTATAATGAGCAAAGAAGGTATTATAACACAATTGATCGGTGCAGTAGTAGATGTAAAATTTCAGAATGAACTACCCGAGATTTATACTGCGCTCGAAACAAACAATGGAGGCAATAAATTAATCTTAGAAGTTGCCCAACATTTAGGAGAAAATAGTGTAAGAACAATAGCAATGGACTCAACTGAAGGACTTAAAAGGGGAGATAAAGTATTAAACACTAATGCGCCTATAAGTGTGCCTGTAGGTCCTGAGACATTAGGAAGAATAATAAACGTAATTGGCCAGCCCATTGATGAAAAAGGAGATGTAAAGACAAAAGAAAAATGGCCTATACATAGACCTTCACCAAAATTTACTGATCAATCAACAGAAACTGAAATTCTAGTTACTGGAATTAAAGTAATCGATTTATTAGCTCCCTATGCTAAGGGAGGAAAAATTGGTTTATTTGGTGGTGCGGGAGTTGGAAAGACAGTGACAATTATGGAGCTAATAAACAATATTGCAAAAGCACATGGGGGTTTTTCAGTTTTTGCTGGCGTAGGAGAGAGGACAAGAGAAGGTAACGACCTTTATCACGAAATGATCGAGTCTGGTGTAATCAAGAAAGATGGCAAAGGATCTAAAGCAGCTTTAGTTTATGGTCAAATGAACGAACCTCCAGGCGCACGGGCTAGGGTGGCTTTGACTGGATTAACTGTAGCAGAATATTTTAGGGATCAAGAAGGTCAAGATGTTTTATTTTTTGTTGATAATATATTTAGATTTACTCAAGCTGGTTCAGAAGTTTCAGCTTTATTAGGAAGAATTCCATCAGCGGTAGGTTATCAACCAACTTTAGCAACCGATATGGGAAATTTACAAGAGAGAATAACATCTACAGGAAAAGGTTCAATTACTTCAGTTCAGGCAATATATGTCCCTGCTGACGACCTAACAGACCCTGCTCCAGCTACATCTTTTTCACACTTAGATGCAACAACTGTGCTTTCTAGACAAATAGCAGAGTTAGGAATTTATCCAGCAGTTGATCCATTAGACTCTACATCTAGGATATTAGATCCAAGGGTAGTCGGAGATGAACATTATAGAGTTGCTAGAGAAGTTCAGAGAATATTACAAGCATACAAATCTTTACAAGATATAATTGCGATCTTAGGTATGGATGAACTTTCAGAAGAGGATAAACTTACAGTTGCACGAGCAAGAAAAATACAAAGATTTTTATCACAACCATTTTTTGTGGCAGAGGTATTTACCGGATCTCCAGGAAAATTAGTTGATCTTGACTCTACAATTAAAGGCTTCGATGCCATTTGCAAAGGCGAATACGATCATTTACCTGAAGCAGCTTTTTATATGGTTGGTCCTATCGAAGAAGTAATTGAAAAAGCAGAAAAATTGGAAAAAGATTCCTAAATTGATGCCACAAGAATTTAAGATAGAAATAATTAGTCCAAACGAGAGTGTTTATTTAGATAATATTGAGGAAGCAATATTACCATGTTTTGAAGGCCAAGTGACAATACTTAGAGATCATATACCTTTGATTACTTTTCTAAGACCAGGTTTAATAGAAGTAGGAAAAAAAGAAAAATTCTACGTAGAAGATGGCACGGTTGAGTTTTCTAACAATAACTTAATAATTTTATCAGCTACAGTACAAAACTTAAAAAAAATTAAAGCAGAACAAGTAAGCTCAATGATAAGTGAGGCTGAAAAAAAATTATCAACAAATCAAGCATCAGATAAACAAAAGTATATATTAAGTTATAAAATAGATACTTTAAAACGAATTAATCAATGAAATTTCTGAGTTCTGATTTAAGCCTTGTATAAACTTTTTTTTTAAAAAAAACGACTTTTTCAGGTAAAAGATTATAGTCTAACCATCTCCACTCAATAAATTCTGGATATTGTGTGTTTAAATTAATTTCACTTTCACTTCCGGTAAATTTAACAATAAACCACTTCTGCTTTTGACCTCTATACTTGCCTTTCCAAATTTTCCCCAACAATTTTGGCGGCAATTCATATTCGAGCCAGTCTTCTATCTCTTTTAAAATTTCAATTTTAGTAATACTAGTTTCTTCAACTAGCTCTCTTTTCATTGCGTCGATTGGACTCTCATTTATGTTAATGCCACCTTGAGGCATCTGCCATTTATCAATTGGATTATCTTTTCTTTTTCCAACAAAAACGTCATTATTTTCATTAAGTATGATAATACCAACGCCTTGTCTCATTGGTAATTTTTTTACCATTTTTTATGATTGGAAAAGGTTAACAGCATATTTAAGTTGATTATCATTCTCTGAGTCCAATTCAAATTTATCTTGCTCTTCAACGATAATATCTGGTGAAACACCAACTTCAGAAATTGATTTTCCTGAAGGTAAATAATATTTTGAAATTGTAAGTCTTATACCACCTCCATTTTTGAGAGGAATTATTGATTGTACAGAACCCTTACCATAAGAGTTTTCTCCTAAAATAATTGCTCTTTTATGATCTTTTAAGGCTCCTGCAAATATTTCCGATGCAGATGCAGAGCCATTATTAATTAAAACGATTACTGGTTTACCTTTTACACCATCTCCTGTTCTAGCAAAAAATTTTCTCGTTTCACTTATTCTCCTACCCTTAGTTGATACTATCTCACCCTTATCTAAGAAAAAGTCGGTAATGCTTATTGCCTGGTTTAATAAACCTCCTGGATTGTTTCTTAAATCTACAATATAGCCTTTTAATTTTTGTTTTTCATATTTTTTAATTTTATTAATAAATTGTTTGTCACTATTTTCATTAAAAGATTTCAATTTTATATATCCAATATTTTTCTCCTCACCTAATATTTTTGACTCGACCGACTTAACTTCAATAATCTGTCTTTGTATTTTAAAAGTTAGAGATTTTTTTACATTTTTCCTTCTAACTGTTAACTCTATACTAGAACCAACTGGACCCCTCATTAGCTTCACAGCCTCCATTAAAGTTTTTCCTTGGACCTGCTCATCGTTGATTCTTACAATATAATCACCTGCCTTTATTCCAGCTTTTTCCGCAGGAGTATCAGAAATTGGAGCAATGACTTTTACCACACCTGCTTCCATGCCAATCTCAATACCCAAACCACCAAATTCACCCTTAGATTCTGTTTGCATACTTTTGAAAAGATCTGGTGACATATAAGCAGAATAGGGGTCTAAAGATTGCAATACCCCGTTAATTGCCGAATCCATTACATCTGCTTGATCCACTTCATCCACATATTCCTGTTTTATTTTTTCTAGCACTTCTCCAAATAAGTCGATTTTTTTATATAGTTTATCTGAGGTATAAGAATAAGCGTTAAAATTAAAAAAAATTAAAAAAATAAGAAATATATTTAATAAATATTTTTTCATATTAAAGCTTTTTCTCTGGGTAAGTCCTCGGACCACATTTTTTCCAGATCATAAAACGTCCTTTTTTCTGGATGAAACAAATGCACTATTATATCAATAGCATCTACAAGTTTCCAATCATTGCTTTCGTAACCTTCAATTCTACAATTATCTAAACCGGATTTTTTTAATTCGACTAGAAGATTTTCAGATAAAGATTGTAAGTGTCTAGAGGATGTACCCGAGGCAACAATCATATAGTCAGCAATGTAAGATTTTTTTTTTAGGTCAATAGTAACTATATTACTCGCTTTGTTTTTATTTAAAGAATTTTCTATAACTTTTTTAATTTTACTTACTTCCATTAATAATCTTTTTTCTTAATTGTGTAGAAGATATATCTATCTTCAAATTTTTCAAAAATTTTATGTTTTTACTTTTCAGATGTCTTATTATAACAGATTTTTTTGCTTTTGTGTCAAATCCTTTCCTAGAAAAAACTACTAAATTACACAATTTTAATAACTCTTTATAATTTTCCCATTTATGGAAATTTATAAGGTTATCTGAACCAATTATAAAAAAAATCTTATATTTAGTACTTTTTTTTAAATATCTTATTAAAGCGATTGATTTTGTTGACTTTAACTTATTTTCATAGTGTCTTAGATGAATTTTTTTGTATTTTTTAATAATTTTTTGACAAAGTTTTTTTCTCATAGCAAAAGAAAAAAGGGGATTTTTTTTAAAAGGATTCTTTTTTGTTATCGCCCAAATAACCTTTTTCAATTTAAAAACTTTCAAACTATGTGTACTTATATAAAGATGTCCTTTATGAGGAGGATCAAAGCTTCCTCCAAGAATACCTACATTCTCAAGGCTATTTTTTAACATAGTTTTTAAGGTCTTATAATATTTTTACCTTCAACAATATATTTATACGAAGTTAATTGATTTAAACCTACTGGTCCACGTGGCGGAAGTTTATTAGTTGAAATTCCTATTTCTCCGCCAAAACCAAACTCTCCTCCATCAGCAAATTGTGTCGATACGTTATGCATAGCTATAGAGCTATTAACATTATTTAAAAAGAACGAGGTATTTTTCTTATTATTAGATATAATACAATCTGTGTGCATCGTTCCA
>MDTD01142154.1_pt1 | contig 13262 bp, 12 predicted proteins | sample 811221 | NCBI WGS metagenome assembly MDTD01 (sample SAMN05326646, study PRJNA326480) | marine metagenome | isolation source: seawater | place: Pacific Ocean: South West | collected 2011
GAAGCGCAGTAATGCGTGCAGCTGACCAGTACTAATAGCTCAATTGGCTTGATTTATGCACTGAAAAAAATTTTTAATTTTGATATTAATTAATGATAAAAAAAAAAAATAGAATAATACTATTCGGTGAAAAAGGTTTTGTTGCAAGTAAAATAAAAAAAAAATTTATAGAAAAAAATTACAAATTAATCTCACTAGGAAGAAAAAATTTTAATTTATTTAAAGATAATAGTAAAAAAATAAATAAATTAATAAAAAAAAATGATGTAATAATATTTGTATCAGCAATAGCTCCTTGTAAATCAATCAATGATTTAATTAAAAATGTACAAATGTTAAAATATATCGATTTAAAAAATATTCAAAAAAAGTGTAAACAATTTTTATATGTAAGTTCTGATGCAGTTTATCTTGACTCAAAAAAAAAAATTGATGAAAATTCAGAAATAGGACCATCCTCATATCATGGCACCATGCACTCTGTTAGAGAAAGAATATTAAGATGTAATTTAGATAATAAACTTACGATAGTAAGACCAACATTAATTTATGGGTCTAGCGATCCACATAATGGTTATGGACCAAATCAATTTATGAGAAACATAAAATTGAAGCGTAATATAAAACTATTTGGAAATGGAGAGGAAAAAAGAGACCACATACATATCCAAAATGTAGTTGAATTAATTTATCAGCTTATAAAAAAAAACCTGAAAGGTGTATTTAATGCTATTTCGGGACAACCGACTACATTTGCTAAACTAGCATCAGATATTATTAAAATGAGTGAAAATAAATGCAAAATTGAAAAAATTAAAAGAAATGGTCCAATGCCTCATGATGGAATTAGAGTTTTTTCTAATAAAAAACTGATAAAATATAACTTAAATAATAATTTTATTGATTACAATACTGGACTAATTGAATTAACGAAAATCAGTTTATGAAAATAGATAATAAAATTATTACAAAACTTAATAAGTGCAGCAATAAATATGCAATCATTACTGGAGGTACTGGTAGAATAGGTGGAATTTTCATAAATTTACTTTTGAATAGTGGCTGTAAAGTAATCTCATTATCTAGAAGAAAAAATGAATTCAATACATTTAAAAAAGATTTATCACCTAAATTACAAAAAAAATTGAGTTGGTATTCTTTTGATATCACAAAAAATGAATCAATAAATAAATTAGTATCATTTATAAATAAAAAAAATATTAAAGTAGATTTATTAATTAATAATGCGGCTCCATCAGCTAGAGGTGAAGATTTTAAGTATAATGAAAATTTTCTTTTAAATGAGTTTATGGGAGTATTGGGTGGATCAATTTTACTTACAGAAAAACTTTTACCCATAATAAGAAAAAATAAATTTTCAAAAATAATAAATGTAGGATCAGTTTGGGGTATTAAGGCGCAAAGAAGAAAAGTATATTTGGAAATGGACATTGGCCCAAGTATCATGACCTCTGCTGGGAAATCTGGTATATTAAATTTCACAAAGTTTTTAGCTGCTAGAGAGGCAAAATTTGGAATTACTGTGAATTCATTAATTCCAGGGTGGTTTCCTAGACCGGGGCCAGTTCAAAGAGAAGATTATATATCGAATATATGCTCGAACATTCCATTAGGCAGGATAGGAAAAATAGATGATCTTATAAGCCCAATCTCTTTTTTATTGTCAGATGGATCAAAATACTATACTGGTCAGTCTTTAATTGTAGATGGTGGCTCAACTATTTGGTAAATTATTATGAAATACTGTATATTAGGTTGCGGAGGCAGTTTTGGCATTCATACTGCAAAATATTTATTAGAAAACTCTAATTGTGAGAAAGTGATAGGAGTTGGAAGAAATCAACTCAGACCATCTGTTTTTTCACTTAATATCCAAGATTTTTCAAAATTTTATTATAAGGCCATTCATATATACTATGAGCAAGATTTTTTATTAGAGCTTTTAGACAAAGAAAAACCAGATGTTATTATAAATTTCTCTGCCCAGGGTGAGGGAGCAGTTTCGTGGAAAAATTCATGGAGATTTTTTGAAACCAATTCCACTGCTTTAGTTAAATTAGCAGAAGAATTATCAAAAAGAGAATGGTTAAAACAATTTATACAAATTGGAACGTCAGAAATGTATGGTGCTGTTACTAAACCTTCCCTTGAAACTGATCCAATTGTACCTACTAGTCCCTACGCAGCCTCAAAAGTTGCTTTTGATATGTATTTAGTCTCAGCATATAAGTTTTTAAATTTTCCAATGAACATTTTAAGACCATCAAATGCATATTGCCCAGGTCAACTTTTGCATAGAGTTATCCCTAGAACGATCTACTCTATACTAACTAAAAATAAACTTCCGTTACAAGGGGGTGGTAAAGCAAAAAAATCTTATATACATGCAACTGATTTAGCTAGAGCTATTTATATATTAAGTAATAAAAATGATATTGTGGGAGAAATTTTTAATATTGGGCCACAAGAACCAACTTCAATTAAAGATGTTGTAAAGTTAACCTGTCAAGCAATGGAAGTTAAGTTTGAGGATTATGTTGAGGTAACAGAGGATAGATTAGGACAAGACTCATGCTATTGGTTAAACTCTGATAAAGCAAAAAAATTACTTGGTTGGAAACAAGAAATTTTTTGGGAAGAAGGATTAAGAACTATGAAAGCATGGTCTGAGGAATATAAAAATGAAATTGTTAAACAATCAACAGAGTATGAAATGAGAGGTTGATTTCTGAAGTTAAAAATACTAATTACACAAATAAATAAATACAAATTATTTAAAATATGAAAAAAGTTATAATTTTAGGCGGAGGACCAGCTGGTTGTGCTGCCGCACATCAGATTGGTATGCTAGATGGATACGATGTTACAATTATTGAAAAAACTAGCTTAATTGGAGGAGGCTGTTTAACCAAATTTTTTGGTGGACATCCCTACACTTTTGGACCCAGACATTTTTTAACAGATAAACCATATTTGTATGAATTTCTAAAAAAATATGTACCCATGAGAAGTTGTGGCGAACATGAATTTAAAACATATATCGAGTCAGAGGATGAGTTTTATAACTATCCATTAATCGAAACTGATATTCAGCGAATGCCTGATGTAGATAAAATTACAGAGGAAAGAAAAAATGCAAAAGGTGCTGAAGGACAAAAAAATTTACAAGACTATTGGTTGAATACTGTAGGACCTACGTTGTTTAAAAAATTTATTCATGATTATAACAAAAAAATGTGGCATATAGATGATTTAACTGAGATCGATGATTTTGCTTGGGCACCTAGAGGACCATCAATTGGATCAGGAAAAGAAAAAGTTTTTAGTGATAGAATTTCTGCTTATCCAACTAATTATAATGGGTATAATGACTATTTCCCAATCGCTACTGAAAAAGCTAAAGTTTTATTAAATTATAAACTAGATAAATTTGATATACTTAAGAAAGAATTTGTAATAGATGGAGACAAAAAGAAATTTGATATAGTTGTTAATACTTTATCACCTGATTTTCTTTTTAATTATGAGTTAGGAGAACTTCCATACTCAGGTATAGATTTTCATCCATTTGTGCTTCCTATAGAAAATGCTTTTCCAAAAGATGTATATTTTCTTTATTACGCAACATTAAAAAATAAAATTAAAAGATGCGTGGAATACAAAAAATTAACTAGGTATAAATCTAAAAATACTTTGCTCGGAATAGAGGTTCCATCATTGAATAATAAGTTGTATCCTTTACCAGTAAAAAAACATAAAGATTTAGCATCCCGTTATCATGACCTAATGCCTGAGGGTGTTTATTCCATTGGTAGAGCGGGTGTCTATAAGTATGGTATAGATTTTGATAGGTGTATTGATCATGGTATGATAGTGGCAAAAGATCTAAAATCTACTGGTGGTGGAAAAGGATCAGTGTTAAAAATTGACCCAAGTGGCGAGCAACATAGAGTTGCAAAATAAACTTACCTAAAAATCTAAATTTTTTTCTAAAGAATTAATTTTATCAATCATCATTTTTTTTGTGACCTGTTCGTTGTTACTAGTTTCACACGCACAAGCTGCAGCAATATTCCCCAAAATTGAGGCAATTGTTAAGGAATTTGTTAAATAAAGTGAAATCGTTGAATATGCAAGTAGAGCATCACCTGCCCCAGTAGAGTCAATAATATTATCAGCGAAAGAGTCTAAAACTATATAAGCCTGTCTTTTTTTATCCAGAGCAATTAATCCATTAGGGCCTAGTTTTAGAATTAAGTTATTAGCATTAGTTTTCTTTAAAAGTAGATCACTCAAAGGTCTTACAGGTATATCTTGTTCCATAAGAGAAATTCTAGCTTCCTTTTCAGTAGGTGCTATGAAGTCAAAATTTTTAAATTCTGTAATATTACCCCATCTACTAGCAATTTGACTATCAGCTACCTTAAACTTTTTTTTATTTATTGATTTAAAAATTATATCATTATTAAATTTATTAAATATTCCATGCCTAAAGTCTGAAAGAACAAAGATATCACTATCTTTATTTTTCTTAATTTGATTACAAATTTTTTCTAATATTTCATTATCAACAGACTCATTTTTTACTTTATTAATTTTAATTAATTTATGATTATTTGCCCAATAACTTTTTTTAATTGTTGTATCTCTATTATTTTCTTTAAAAAAAGAAAATGAAATTTTATTTTTTTTTAAATCATTTTTAATATATTTACCCGCATAATCATTTCCAATTATTGATATTAGATTAACTTTTTTTACAATTTGTGCAAAATGCTTTGCGACTACGGCCGCTCCACCTGTGCTTTTTTCCATATTTTTTTCAACTAGGCTTAATGTTGGTGTTTTGTGCATTCCATCTATTGCCTCACAATCTATCTTTTCATCTAAAATTGTATCACCTATAATTGTAACTTTCAGGTTATGAGATTTCTTTATTATAGATCTTAATTTCGAAAAACTAGATTTTTCAGAGTCCATTAAATATTTTAACTTTTCCAGTGACAAATCTAGTTTATAGTTATCTATTATTTTGGATGAAGACAAAATATAGTCACCGGGTGTAAATATTATTTTACCTTTATATTTTTCTACTAATTTCTTTTCTAAACTAGTTTTTTTATTAAAATTTTTATATTCATATCCTTTTGCAAAAAATAAAGGTTTGATTTTTTTAATTAAAGAATAGGGTTCTGGCGAATTATTAATTACAACATAATCGACAAAATCAAGAACAGATAAATTAAAAGCTCTTATTTTTTCTGGAACTAATGGCCTATAGGTACCTTTTTTTATAAATTTATCTGAGGTAATTGATACAATTAAATTTTTTGCTTTTTTTTTACAATAATTTAAGTGTCTAATGTGACCTGGATGCACAATATCAAACACCCCATGACATAGTATAATATTTTTGATTTTCTTTTTTTTTATTACTGACGCAATATTTTTTTCATCAATAATTTTTTTATTATTTTTATAATAAATCATAATTTTTTAAATATTTTTACCATATCACTAGCCTCAATTTTATGCTTAGGAAAATTTGGATGTAAATTGTCTATAAAATATAATATTTCATTCTTCCAGGAATTATCTTTCTTGTAAAACCATTTTTTTTCATTGGGTACACCATCTGGAAAAGTTCTTTTAAAATAAGAAATTTTTTGATCACCCCACTTAGATAACGAATCAACTCTTATTAGGCCTTTGTTTCCACTTATCTCTAGTTGAAAATTATTCTTCCATGTACAAAAACCATAATGAATCGTAGTAATCAGTTTATCATATGTAAGAATAATAAATCCATTATCTTCTAATTTTTTATTTTTAAACTCATTATTATGAGAAAAATTTTTTAACTTTGTAAATTTTTTTGAACCAACAAACCAATTTATCAAGTTAATACAATGTGTGCCCATATCTTTTAAAGCACCAACATTGTTACTATTTGTTAAGGTTGCACCATTAGCATATGTCATTTTTATATAATATATTTTTCCTATAAGGCCTTGATCAAAAATTTTTTTCGCTTTTATTAATCCATCATCAAATCTAAGATTGTAACCGATTTTATAAATCTTTTTGTACTTTTTAGATATCTTGTTAATTTTATTAATAAAATTAGATTTAATAGAGAGTGGTTTTTCAACAATAACATTAGAAATTTTTAAAACTTCTGGAAAAATAGATTTACTAAAAATTGATGGGGTACAAAGAAAAACAATATCAACTTTAAAATTTTTTATATCCTCTATATTTTTATAAATATTTACATTAGAAATTTTAATATTTTCAGATTTATCAACAATAAATTTTATTTTAAAATCGTATTTTTTAATTGAATTTATTGCATCGTATCTTTTTTTTCCGATGTTACCAAAACCAATAATACCTATAGTAATTTTTTTTTTCATAATTTAGAAAATATTAATACAATTGTCTGAACTATTAAAGTTTTCATATGAAATATTTATTAATTTTTTTTTTTTATATTTTTTTAAAAAATTTTTAATAGTAATTATTTCTTTTTTTTTGGCATAGTTAAAAATAAAAATATCATTTTTTTTCATAGAGGACAAAAGTGATGTATTTCCTTTTTTGAATATTTGATCATAATAAGAGATCTTATATTTTTTAATTTTTTCTATTTTTTTAAATATAGAATTTGTAAATGAATATGAATTTTTTTTATAAGACTTTCCAATAATCAAAATTTTATTTTTTTTTTGTAATTTTATTTGTTCAAATAAAATTTGAATTCTTGAATTATTTAATTCCTCTAGCGATTTAATTAAATTAACTTTTTTTTTGGGTATCAGCTTTTTTAAAAAAAAAATATCTCTTTCTAGGTGTCCACCAGATATTCCTAGGTTCGGTTTTAAATATGCAAATTTGCCAATTCTAGAATCATTTTTTAAACACTCAATTATATTAAAATATTTTTTGTGTTTTGATCTTAAAAGTGAGTCAAATAAATTTGAAAAACTAACTGAAAAGTATAAGTATATATTTATTGCAGATTTAATTGTTTCAGCCTCATAAATTGATAAAAAATATTTTTTACAAGTAAATTTATTAAATATCTTAGCTATATTTTTACGAATTTTTTTCTTATCATTATCTATTCCAAATATAAGTTGATTAGGTTTTAAAAATATATCTAGTGCATTTCCCATTTGAAGAGTATCAACCATATAAATTAAATTTATTTTTTTTTTAACTTTTTTTTTTATTTTCTCTAAATATCCAGGGTAGTTTTGAGAGAGAACATAAATATTTGTTTCTTGTTTTGCTAGCGAGATTAGTTTTAAAAGTTTTTTTTCGTTATTTAAGTTACTGGGAACACCATTTTGACTTAAATGTGTGTCGTATGTAAAAAAAATATTTGAATATTTTTTTATTTCATCATCCTTATTTAAAAATTTAATTTTTTTTATTTTGCTTTTATATTTTGTTAAACTGATCTCTTCATTGGTAAAATTTTTATTTTTAAAGTTAATTAGATTTTTTTGATCAAAATCATATGCAGAACATTCTCCAATCTTTGATACCCAACCAATTGAAAAAATTTGACCTATATGAGTTAATCCAATAAAAAGAGGTCTTTCTGAATCCATATATATAATTGTATAAAAAATTTATTTAATGAATTTTGTTTTTAATTAGTTTCTTAACATTAAAATAATTAATATTTGTAAAGGTATTTTTAAGTTTTTTATTTTTAAAGGCTTTAACAAGCTCAGATATTCCATCCTTTAGAGAGTATCTGGGTTTAAAATTTAATACTCTTTTAATTTTATCAGAATTTATGTGGTATGATCTTTTGTCATCACTATATTCTTTTATAATTTTTATCTCTTCATTGAAAATTTTATTTTTCTTAAAATTTTCTTTTACCATTTCAGCAATTTTTATTACCTTTAAATTTGCGTAACCAACATTAAATATTTGATTTACAATTTTATTTGATGGAGCGTGTATTAATTTTAAAACTACTCTACAATAATCAAGTATATGTAAATTAGGTCTTAATTGTTCACCTCCAAAAACTTTAATAAATTTTTTATGATATGCAAAATTAGTTAATATGTTTACAGTTAAATCTAATCTCATTCTTGGCGAATAACCAAATACAGTTGCGGGCCTAAATACAACTCCTTCAAAATTTTTTGAAGTATGTTTAAACAACAAAGGTTCACACTTTCCCTTATATTTATTGTATAAAGTTAACGGTAGTAAAGGATGATTTTCTGTAATATTTTTTTTCTTTGATATTCCATATACTGAACTTGTAGACGCATATATAAATCTTTTTACTCCATTATTTTTTGAGATTTTGACCAACGGCTCGAAAGCATCCATATTAATAGTTTTGGATAGTTTTTTATTTAAAAAATAACTTGCATCATTTGAAATACAAGCCAGATGAAGAAGGATATCTACGTTTTTTATACATTTTTTTAATTTATTTTGATCTCTAATATCACCTTTAATTATTTTTAAGTTTTTATTTTTTTTTAAAAAACAACCAAAATACATTGTATCAAAAACTATTACCTTAAATTTTTTTTTTAAAAGTACAGGTACAAGTCTAGTGCCAACATAACCAGCACCTCCTGTTATGAATATAGTTTTTTTATTTGCCATAATTAGATAAACTTATATATATAAAAAATCTAAATTTAAAAGAAAATTGTATAAAAAGCTTCAAAAAAGTATTTGGTATTTTCAATTTGTAATAAGATTTTTTTTTTTAAAATTTAGATTTATATTCCATAATCATTCAGATGCTAAATTCAATGATAATGAAAATATTTTCTTTGTTTTAGGGAAAACTCAGAGATATGTAAAAATATTAAATTTGTTAAAATCAAACAAAAAAAATTTAGTTATTTTACATCCAGACACCATTCATGAAAATTTAATTAAAAATAAAGAATTTTTTAGTATTATAAAGGCAAAAAATGAATATGAATTTTTTAAACTTTTTAAAAAATGTAAGAAAATCAAACATTTGTTTGTTGACTCAGGTTTTCAAGCTTATCCCTATTTATCAGAAAAAAATAATTGCATTTTACATATCTATGATTCAACTATTGGAAATAAACAAATAAGTAATAATAAAAATTTATGTTATGAAAAAACCTCAATTGAAAATTCCTTTGGTGTCATTCATAGAGATTTAAGAATAAAGAAATATTATAAAAATATTTTAAAGAATAAATTAAATTATCTTTATATTGATCCATTTACAAATAGCAGTGAGAAAAAAAATAATTTTAAAAAAGTTTTAGTTGCTGGTTGGCTAGATAAGGAAATATTTCCTTTTAAACAAATAATAAAATTATGTGAATTTGGATTACAGGTGGATATTTTTACCTGGAAAAATTGTGAGGAATATTTAGTAGAGGAAATAAAATATTTAAAAACTAAATTTAGTAATAATTTTTTTGTTAAAAAACCTCTTTTTGGTAATGAATATTTAGAAATTTTAAAACAATATGATATGGGAATATGTGCAACAAGTAATACAATGAAGCACTACGAAAAAAATTATTTAGAATGTGCGGGTTCATCTAGATTATCAGATTATATAAGTAATGGAATGTCAGTGTTGGTTCCAGATTTTGCAAAATTCAATAAATATGTTTGTAAAAAATCAGGTGTATTTTTTTTAAATTTTAGTGAACTGGAAAGTTCAAATAATATACATGAAATGATTTTAAGATTTAAAAAAAACGTATCAAAAAAAAATAAAATTTACAATGATGAATTTTTTTCTAAAAAATTTGAAAATTATTTAAAAATTATTGATCAAAAAAGTTAAATAAATGTATTAAAAAAAATTAAATCATTTAAAGTAAACTTCTATTATGAGTAAAAATTATTTAGTTACTGGAGGATGTGGTTTTATAGGTAGTCACATAATAGAAGAAATTTTGAAAATAAGAGGTTCTAAAATTCTTATTTTAGATAATTTGGTTAGTGGTAATTTAAAAAATATAGATCAAAAAAATAAAAGAATTAAATTTGTTAAAATTGATATTTCGAAGAATACAAAAAAATTAATTGATAGTTTTAAAAAAATTGATGTTGTGATTCATTTGGCAGCCTTAGCGGACATAGTTCCGAGTATCAACAATCCAAAATTATATTACAGTACAAATGTTACAGGAACTTTAAATGTATTAGATGCTTGTGTAAAAAATAAAGTTAAGAAGGTTGTTTATGCTGCGTCAGCATCTTCTTACGGTTTGCCAATAAAATTTCCAACAGATGAAAAAAGTCCAATTTCACTGATGTATCCTTATGCCTTAACAAAAAAATTAGGAGAGGATTTATTAATCCACTGGGGGACAGTTTACAAATTAAATGTTACATCTTTAAGACTATTTAATGTATTCGGAACTAGATCCAGAACATCGGGCGCCTATGGAGCTGTATTTGGAGTGTTTCTTGCTCAAAAGCTTAACAATAAACCTCTTACTATTGTAGGAAACGGTAAACAAACCCGAGATTTTATTTATGTAAAAGATGTAGCTAAAGCATTTATCAAAGCATCAAAACTAAAAAAAAATAAAGAAATAATTAATATTGGAAGTGGTAAGGAGACCTCAGTCAATTATATCGCAAACTTAATTAGTAAAAAAAGAAATTTTATACCTAAACGACCGGGAGAACCCAATAGATCAAAAGCTGATATCACAAAAGCAAAAAAAGTTTTAAACTGGAAACCCACAGTTGCAGTTAAAGAGGGCGTAGGAGTGATGCTAGAAAATATAAATAATTGGAGAAGTGCCCCAGTCTGGAATAAGAAAAGTATTTCAAAAGCTACTGAAGTTTGGTTTAAATATTTAAAATAAACCAATGATTTATAAAAAAGTAAGACAAAAAATACTTAAAGTTCTACCATTCATCAAAATTATAAAAAAATGCAATATAATTATTCCAAAAATATTAGCATATATAGTTTGGCCAATATATAAGCCTAAAAATTGTAATTATGGTGATAAAAAATTTTTCTTATCTACAAAAAATTATCCTAATCCTTCCAGAGACTTATTTGCATATAAGAATATTTATAATTTTTATGAAAAAAAAATTTTAGAAATTTATTTAACAAAAGGTTCAAACTGTTTAGACGTGGGAGCAAATATCGGTTTTTTTACTTATTTATTTTTAAAAATAGGGGGGAAAAAAAGCCTAATTTATTCATTTGAAAGTAATTCAAATGTGTATTCAATTTTAAAAAAAAATTTTGAGAATGAAACTAATGTAATCTGTGAACTTGGGAAAGTTGGAACAAACGAAGGTGATATATGTATTGATAATATTATAAATTTTGATGTTAATTTTATTAAAATAGATATTGATGGAGTAGATTATTATGCTTTAAAAAGTTGTGAGCAGGTGATTAAAAAAAATAAACCAAAGATTATTATTGAATTATCAGAGGCGAGTGAAAGAGAACATGGAATACATTATAATAAAACTATAGAATTTTTATTAAACAATAATTATAATATATATGAGATTAAAAATAAAATTGAACAATTCAATAGAAAGCTTAAGTATAAAGAGGTAGTTAATATATTTGCTCTTCATTCCTCACAAAAATTATGATTTATTTAGACTCCAAAGAAAAAAAAATAACCAAAAAATTTTTATCTCAAGGATATATAATAAATACAAGTAAAAAGTCTTCTAAAATTTATATTGATAATTTATATCAAAAAATACTTAAGAAAATATTTAAATCAAAAAAAAAAATTAATTTAAATCTTCTCCACAAGTACGTTAATTATAATGATTTGAACAATTTTAGATTAGAATTAATTCATTTTTTAAATGGAGATTTAGAGTTTAAGTACAACTATTTTAATCTTGCAAGAAATGATCTCTATTCTCTAGCAGGCAATGAATTAATGATGCAAAAAAATATAAATTTAAGCATACAATTTCCAGGGGATAAAACTTCTTTATTGCCAATACATTCAGATGTTTGGTCTGGAGACTCTGCATATGAAATTAATTTATGGGTACCTATGGTTAATTGTTATAAGACAAAGTCTATGTATATACTTAAAGCAAAATATTATGATAATTTTTTAAAATTAATGAAAAAGAAAAAATATAAAAGTAGCAAAAAAATTTATGAATTTTTAAAACCATATCTTGAGTGGATAAAAATAAATAAAAATCAATTCTTACTTTTTAATCAATGTTTACCTCATGGAAATGTGGTTAATATAGAAAATGAAACAAGAGTTTCAATGAATTGTAGATTTAAAACAATATATTCCCCATACGGTGATAAAAAAATAGGGGAGTTTTTTTATCCAATTACTAAGAGAGCTATTAGTGATATTGGTGAACAATATAAACTTCCATTTGAATAATGAAAACATTAAAAGGATATATTTTTAGCAGACCTTTCTTCAATGAAAGAGCGCCTCAACATGTGCAAAACATAGTTATTAAAGAATATTGCAAAACCAATGGTTATAGTTTTTTAATGAGTGCGACTGAATATGCTTATAAAAATAGTACATTTATATTACATGAGTTAATCGAAGAATTAAGTAATTATGATGGAATAATATTTTACAGCATTCTTCAATTGCCCGAAGATAAAAAATTACAAAAATTTTTGTTTAAAAAAATAATTAAAAGGAAAAAAGAACTTCATTTTGCGGTTGAAAACCAATCAATTAAAACATCTAAAGATATAAAAAAAATAACTGAAATATTCAATTTGAGTTCTAAAATTTTAAAAAAAAATAAAATAATAAAATCAGAATCAGGGACCGAAAAATTTTATGTCAATTATAGACATAAAAAAACCAAACGAAATTACATCAGAAGAATGGTAGATGATAAAGTTTATTGTATGAAAATTGCCAAAAAATATGGAAAAGATTATTGGGATGGAGATAGAAGGTATGGTTATGGAGGCTACAAATATATTGAAAATTATCATACTTACCTCGCAAAAAAACTAATTGTTGATTATAATTTAAATTCTAATTCAAAAATATTAGATATCGGCTGTGGAAAAGGATATTTAATTTATGAAATTTCAAAGCTTTTAAAAAGTAAAAAAGTGTTTGGTTGTGATTTTTCAAGATATGCAATTTCAGATGCAAAAAAAGAAATTAAAAATAAAATATTTCATCACGATGCTAGAAAAAAATTTAAATTTAAATCAAATGAATTTGATTTCGTTTTTTCAAATACAA
>MDTD01026184.1_pt1 | contig 13260 bp, 8 predicted proteins | sample 811221 | NCBI WGS metagenome assembly MDTD01 (sample SAMN05326646, study PRJNA326480) | marine metagenome | isolation source: seawater | place: Pacific Ocean: South West | collected 2011
CTTCGCATGAATTGGCAAGGGAAATACTCAGCAATGCCGAATTGTTTGGCTCTTTCCCGATCGGAATACCCGCTAACATGGAACAGCGCCCTAGGCTAATCCCATTGGAGAGCGATGCGAGCGAACATCGTCGTTATCGACGCCTACTACTTCCTATTTTTGAACCATCGGCCGTGGCACGTCTGCAGACAGGAGCGGAAGCTCTAACCGCTGAGGTGCTCGACGAAGTGTTGCCTGCTGGGGAGTTTGACTTTTTGTGGAGGGCAGCAAAACCAATCTCGATGGGGCTGTTCGTTCGCCAGTTGGGGTTGGAGCCTGAGCGTCTTCATGAATTCTACAAATGGGAAACGGGCTTTTATCGTGCGCCCACCATGGAAGAGCGTGTTGCCTGCGGGGAAAAAATTGGCGGATATCTTTTTGAGGTGGTCACACAGCATGCTGATCATCCAAAGGACGATATTGTGGATATGTTGCTGAATGTTGATGTGGAGGGCGAGAAGCTCTCCATAGAAGAGGTGCACGCGATTTGCTATCTGCTGTTCCTCGCTAGCATCGATACGGTGGCCACCATGCTTAGTTTCATTATTCGTCATCTGGCGAGAGATCCGGCGCTATTTAACAACCTCAAATTGGATCGCAGTAAACTCGGCGACTCGGTTGACGAGTTTTTGCGTATGCATGCTTTTATCAATCTAAATCGGATTTGTGAGCAAGACACAGAGTTTCATGGTGTTCAGTTTCTTGCTGGTGACAATATCGTTATCCCAAGCTTTGTTACTGATCGCGATAGGCGGATGTTTGCTGACCCCGACATCTTTAAACCGGATCGCACCAAGAAAGAGCGTAATCAACATCATGCGTTTGGCGCCGGCGCGCACAAGTGCATTGGTTTGCACGTCGCGAAAATGGAGGTTCGGGTCGTGATGGAGGCCTTTTTCGAGCGCGTCGCATCGCTTGAGTTGGTGTCTGAAGAGGCAGTTACCGGACATGGTGGGACGACCATGGGGTTGGATACGCTGCCTATCAAGGTAACCTTAGATAGCGAAACTTATCTTTAATACTGCTTATGTAATCGTCCAGCAGCAGGCGGCAGTGCATAGTAATTAACCATTGATAATGATCGCATCAAAGTTCGACGATTGTTTTGCCAAAATTTTCCCCAGCAAATAGATCGGCGAACGCTTTGCCGACGTTTTCGATGCCCACCATGCGATGCTCAGGGGATTGGATAATGCCTTCTCGCAACCAATTCGATAACTGATCCCGCGCCTCATCGTAGCGCTCGTGCCGGAAGTGCGTCATGAAGCCTTCGATCGATAGTTCTTTAGTGACTACTTCAAATAAATTCCCCGGACCATGAGGAGTTACCCCATATCCAGAGATCGCGCCGCACAGCACCAGACGGCCACGGTGATTCATATTAGTAATAGCCGCCTCGAGCGATTGGCCGCCTACGTTGTCAAAAAAAACATCGATCCCATCTGGGCAAGCGGCTTGAATGGCGTCTGGTAACGGTGTGTCGCCCCTTCGTAACACCGCTGCGTCATAACCAAGCGAGTGGCAAAGCCAGTCAGCCTTTGCTTGAGAGCCCACAATGCCGACTACGCGTGCGCCCTCTAACTTTGCTATCTGGCCGGCGATTGTGCCTACTGCTCCACCTGCGCCACTTATGAGCACGCAGTCCTGGGCAGTCGGTTTGGCGATGTCTCTCATGCCAAAGTAGGCCGACATACCGGTGTCGCCGAGCACGCCCATATAGGCGCTGGGATCGAACTCCAGGGCATCGGGTAGTCGGGCTATAAACTCGCTGCCATCGCTAAGGGTATGCGTTTGCCAAGCAAAGCGTGCCATAAGTTTTTCGCCCACCGCATAGTCTGGGTGTTTTGATTGAATCACTTCAGCGAGCACTAAACCCATCACTGGTTCATGCAGTGACATAGCGGGCAAAATCTCATCTCCTGAGTCCTCGTTCATCCAATTCCGAAATCCCGCGTCTAACGAAATAAAGTCGTTTCGGGTAAGAAAAGCACCGTCGACAACTTTTGGTATGGGGTTCTCCCGAATGGCGAAGTCAGCCTCGACCGGATTGCCCTCGGGACGTCGTGCGAGAACCACAGATTGCATCATGGTGACGTACCTTTTACTTTATTGAAGGATATCGCTAAGAGTGTCGTATGACTTATAAAAAAGCCACCCGAAGGTGGCTCATTAGCAAACCAGTTATTAATTCAGAACTCATACCCTACGGTTAAGCCTAGCTGCCGACCCGGAACAAGCTCGTGCCACGCAAAAGCGCCGGCATCAAAAGTCCGCGATACCCGACCGTCTGCTTCCAGAACGTCTGTGCCATAAATTACGAGCTTCAACTGCCCATTGCCGAGGTCTCTCAAGAAAGTTGCACTGAGATCGAGTTGATCGTGGGACTCAATATTCATTTTTGGCCCAGTGTCGAAATTGTAAAAGCCGTATTCAGCAGCTCCCCAAACCTCGTCTCGATAGCTCCAGGTAGCAGACAACGCAAGATTGCCGCCCATTACCGATGAAATGTGAAGAGCGTTAAGACTCCATGTGTTCTCTGGCGCGTAAATCAGAGGTGCTGTGCTAGATATATCTCGCCCGTTGAAATTGTAAGACTCAAATTCAGCATCGAGGTACCCATAAGATGCCCGGAAAGTAAGGTTGTCGGAAGCGACGAGAATGGCCTCAACTTCAAGACCTTGGTTCTTGGTTTCTGCAATGTTCCTCACGAAAGTGCAGGTAGCGGTTGCGGCTAGACCACACTGCGTGCCGTCGGTAACTACGAACTGCTGTTTGTCACTGTAATCTGCACTGAAGCCTGTCACATTAAGTTGTAGATTATCAGTAGGCTGTGACCTAATGCCTAACTCAATACTTGTAACTTCCTCGGATTCGAAGGGACCCACGGTTTGCACGTTGTTGCCTCGTGAATTGAATCCCCCGGCTCTGTAGCCTGTCGAGTAAGATCCGTAGGCCATGCCGAAACTCATTTCTCGTTGCAACACAAACCTGTAGGTTACATTATCGTCGTCATAGTTCGGTGTTAGCAGGCCGAATGATGGCCCACCAGCAAGCCTATCGCTCAAAGATCCAAAGCTCCTAGTAAAGAGATCTTTTTTCTCATTTGTCCATCTTGCGCCAGCGGTGGCTGTCCATTTGTCATCAATTTCCCAAATTATTTCTCCGAACACCGCTCTCGCTTCTGCATCCTGAGCGGATTCAAAATTCCTCGCTAGCACGCCTACCGGCCGGCTTGACAGGTCCGGGCCGGAAGTCATGTAAGACTCGGTTTCAAGGTAATAAAGACCTGCAACAACGTTTATTGGGCCGTCCCAATCCGATAAGTATTGTATTTCATGCGAAGTTTGCTCGTAGTTTTGTTGGCGTCGGACCTGATAAAGAGGCTGTGGCGCTCCCCATGAGTCGAATTTCGCATCTTCATCAAAGTCCATCACGCCAAAAATATATTTAAGTGTGAAATTATCTCCCGTGTATTGAGCATTCAGAGTTATATTTTCTCCCCACATATAACTATAGATTTGCTCCGAGGCATTAGAAGTTTCATACCCATTAGCCTGAGAAAGCGCGGCTGAGTTTTCGTTGCAGGATCCCGCGGTGTTTATAATTGCACCTAAAAGGCAGAAGGTGGTGTCTGGAGAGACGCCTGTCGCAACCGGGTCAGGTGGTTGTGTCCAATGTTCATAGTCGTCATATGACAGGGTCGCAGTGAAATTGTCGCTGAAATCGTATCGAAAAGATGCGCCCCAAGTGTTGGAATCACGATTTTCAGGGCGCTCATTCCTGAAGGTATTGAAAAGATGGGAATCCTGTTGCAGGTCACGGTAGTGGAGTTTTAATCCGCCATTCTCTCCGATGGGAAGATTCAAGATGCCTTTAAGATCCTGTCGATCATGTGTTGCAAAAGTTCCCTCAAGCTTAAGACCCAGCTCTCCCGTTGGCTGAGTCCGCTTGATATTGATGACGCCTGCGATGGTGTTCCTTCCATATAGCGTTCCTTGAGGGCCTCTGAGCACCTCGACAGCTTCTAGATCGAAGAGGTCCACTACAGCGCCAGAGTTTGAGGCCATGAAAACACCATCAACTGAAACGCCAACGGTTGGTTCATAGCTTTTCTCAAGGTCGTCAAAGGCCATTCCCCGGATAGAGGCGCTGAGCGCCTGGCCAGAGAACGTATTCTGGTGCAATTCAACATTTGGAACGAGTCGAGAGATGTCCATTACTGTCAATGAACCAATTTGTTCTATCTGTGATGGTGACAAGGCACTGACCGCTACCGGAACATTTTGCAAGGACTCTTCTCGTTTGCGGGCTGTGACAACAACCTCCTCAATCAAACTGTCTTGCGCGAAAGTAATTGGTGATACCTGGATAGCGCTAGCAAACGTAATTGCGCAGATGGTTAATGGGATGCTTCTGGGACATTTTTCGAAAGGCATGGATTTCATGAGAAAGCTCCGAACATTATTATGATGTTACCAAGTGCTACTGTGGGGATGCACCACAAAGGTGCAAACTCTGACGTCGGGAGGCTGTCACACATTCGTTGAAAGTGCAAACAGGGATGTTTGTTTTTTTATTTCACCCCGCAGAGGACTAATCTTTTTGGCGGGTCCGAGAGACTACAGCCCGGGGTTCATTTCAAAACATTTGGTATCTTTGTCGGCTGGTGACCAATCGCGCGCCGTGCTACTCCAGCAGGTTGTATCCACCGATAGCCAACTTGTGTCTTCCATGCCGCCCGCTTTGATAAACATCTGCCCCGGAAGTTCATTTACAAAGGTGAACATCTGGCTACCGCAGTTGGGGCAGAATCCTCGGTTCACATGAGAGCCCTCGAAACCTAGCGAAGCGTAAGTTTTGTAATCGCCCTCGATCTTCACGGCGTCGAGGGGAAACAGGATGACCGTCGCTTTCCCGGAGCCAGTAACCCGCTGGCAATCCTTGCAGTGGCAATGCAAGCCAAAGCCAACTCGGGATTCGTCGAATTCATACTGTACATCTCCACACAAACACCGACCTTTCTGCATTGCTTTATTCCTATAGCAGCATTCTCCTTGAAGACTTTAACAGTCCGCCGTGGGCTGGGGAATTGCCGAGACGGCGTCGCTCGTTGCGTATTATTAGTTTTAATCGCGATCATTGATCGGGTAACCTGGCCAGACGGCGGATCGCGGCATAGCGTGTTTGCCAGATTCGCTGACTTAGCTGGGCATTGGGTGCGAAGAGCTCAGAGGCATGGTAAGCGCCTGGCCATAGGTGAAATTCTACGGGCACCCCGGCTGCTGCGAGACGTTGTGTGATTGCGATATCCTCGTCGCGAAACAGGTCCAAATCACCGACATCTATATAGGTGGGTGGCAGCCCCGATAGATCTTGAGCGCGAGCAGGTGCAGCGTAAACATCGGCCTCCGCGCCTCCCAGATACCAGTTCCAGGCCTCGATTGAGCCTGCACGGTCCCAAATGCCGATATCAACGACTTCATGGGAAGACGTTGTTTCATGGCGGTCGTCAATCATAGGGTAAATGGGTAGCAGATACTTCAGGGCTGGGCCTTTTCGATCGCGGAGCATCAGTGCGACGGCCAGTGCCAAGCCGCCGCCTGCAGAGGCGCCCATTAGTCCGATGTTGTTTGTATCCATATTGAGGGCGGCGACATGTTCGAATACCCAGCAAACACCTGCGTAGCAGTCCTCGGGTGCGGCGGGGTAGGGATGCTCGGGTGCTTTGCGGTAGTCGATAGATGCGATTGGGATGCTTAGCACCGTAGCTGCCTCCCGTATGTTTTCGTCCTGACTGTCAAGATCACCCATGATCATGCCGCCACCGTGTATATAAATCAGGCCTGGCCCCGCTGATGGTGCGTTGTTTGGGCGGTAAAGTCGCAGTGATAACTCGCCGGCTGGGCCGGGGTAAGTATGCGTGGTCACAGTGAGATGGGGATAATTGCCTTTTTCTAGAGCTGCTCGAGATGCCGACAGTGCAGTGCGGCGAGCGACGATATCCGGTATGCCGTTGAATCCCCCGGGGAGCTCGTCCCACAGGGCTTCCAGTGGACCTTTGCTCTCTATGTCGATCCGATCCCAAAGTGACATAGCTAATTGCTCCTTTTAGATGGGAAGAGAAGTTTAAACGGAGAGGGGGGCTTCATGTGTAGCGCTAAACGTGATTAAAAAAAAGGCGCACTGTGTGCGCCCTCTCTTCAATTGACTTTTTTCAATCCCAGCTCAAGGCGCCACCAGTTTGATATTCAATAACGCGAGTTTCAAAGAAGTTCTTTTCCTTGCGCAGATCCATGATTTCAGACATCCATGGGAAGGGGTTTGTTGCCCCCGGGAATTGCTCACTCAGACCCAGCTGAGTCAGGCGCCGGTTGGCAATAAAGTGCAGGTAATCTTCCATCATCGCTGCATTCATACCTAAGACGCCACGGGGCATCGTGTCGCGCGCGTATTCTATTTCGAGTGCAGTACCCTCAAGAATCATTTGCGTGACTTCTTCCTTGAATTCCTCGGTCCAAAGATGCGGGTTTTCCAACTTGATCTGATTGATAACATCGATGCCGAAGTTCAGGTGCATCGACTCATCGCGCAGGATGTATTGGAACTGCTCTGCCACACCGGTCATCTTATTGCGGCGACCCATTGACAGAATCTGGGTAAAGCCACAGTAAAAAAAGATACCTTCTGTCACGCCGTAGAAGCCGATTAGATTCCGCAGCAACTGCTGATCGGTTTCTGTCGTACCTGTAGAGAAGTTGGGATCTGATAGCTCATGCGTATGGCTGAGTGACCAAGCAGCTTTCTTGGCCACCGAGGGCACTTCCCGATACATGTTGAACACTTCGCCCTCATCCATACCCAGTGATTCGATGCAGTACTGATAGGCATGAGTGTGGATTGCTTCCTCAAAGGCCTGGCGAAGCAGGTACTGACGGCACTCGGGATTCGTAACCAAGCGATAGATACCCAGCACCAAGTTATTGGCCACCAGTGAGTCGGCTGTTGAGAAATATCCAAGTGAGCGCATTACTATTCGACGCTCGTCATCGGTCAGGCCATCGCTACTTTTCCAAGTCGCGACGTCAGCGGTCATGTTAATTTCCTGTGGCATCCAGTGATTAGCACAGCCATCAAGATATTTTTGCCAGGCCCAGTCATACTTGAATGGCACGAGCTGATTGAGGTCAGCACGGCAATTGATCATTGCTTTTTCGTCAACAGATATGCGCGCTGCACCCATCTCGAGTTCTTCTTCGCCCGCTGACGTATCCATACCGGCAATAGCTGCTTCTGCTGCTTGCATAGCAACAACTGCGCCTTTCGGCTCCAAAGTATCGGTTGGGGCCGCTGGCGCCTCAGCAACCTGTTGCGCGGCAGCGGCAGCTGCTACGACTGCTGGTTCCGAGGTAGCTGCTGCCGGTGTAACACCTTCTTCCTGATTGTAGTCGTCCCAAGTCAACATAATGTGTTCTCCTTTACAACTGACCGCTTGCCCTTATTGACAGGCTTCACAGTCCGGGTCATCCAGCGAACATGCTTGAGGCACGGGAGCTGGTTGAGGGGTTTCAGCGGCACTCGATACGGCGTTCAGATTGCCGGTGTCCACCGTTGATTTTTCGGTTCCAGTTGCGGCCAGTGATCTCAGGTAGTAGGTCGTTTTGAGTCCGCTAAACCATGCCATGCGATACGTTACATCAAGCTTCTTTCCGCTAGCGTTGTTGATATAAAGATTGAGTGACTGCGCCTGATCAATCCACTTCTGGCGCCGGCTTGCGCTATCGACCAACCATCGTGGTTCAACCTCGAAGGCTGTTGCGTACTTAGCTTTGAGATCTGACGGAATGCGGTCAATGGTCTGCACGCTGCCGTCGAAATATTTCAGATCATTCACCATGACCTTGTCCCAGAGGTCTCGACTCTTGAGATCGTTGACCAGGAAGGGATTGACCACGGTGAATTCCCCCGAGAGGTTAGATTTTACATACAGATTTTGATACGTGGGCTCGATGGACTGCGACACCCCTGTGATATTTGCAATGGTCGCTGTAGGCGCGATCGCCATCACATTGGAGTTGCGCATACCAGCTGCTGCCACCTTGGCTTTTAGGGCGTCCCAGTCGAGAGACTTGTCTTTGTTGACCTCGATATATTTTTCACCGCGCTGCTCGATCAGCATATCTAGTGAATCCAATGGGAAAATGCCTCGACTCCACAGCGACCCCTCATAAGAGGAGTAGCTGCCACGCTCACTGGCCAACTCGCTAGAGGCTTCAATCGCAAAGTAGCTGATCGCTTCCATTGAACGGTCAGCAAAAGTCACTGCAGTGTCTGATCCATAGGGTGCGTCCATCTTGTAAAGCGAATCCTGGAAGCCCATCAAACCCAGACCGATCGGACGATGGCGGAAGTTAGATGTCTCGGCTTGAGGAACTGAGTAATAATTAATATCAATTACGTTATCGAGCATGCGAATAGCGGTACGCACTGTGCCGCGCAGCTTGTCAAGATTCAGGTCGCCGTTCTCGATGTGCTGCGGCAGGTTGACCGAACCTAGGTTGCATACGGCTATCTCTTCCGCGTTGGTATTGAGCGTGATTTCCGTGCACAGATTGGAGGAGTGCACTACCCCACAATGCTGCTGGGGCGAGCGGAGGTTGCACGGATCCTTGAAGGTCATCCAGGGGTGTCCCGTTTCGAAAATCATACCCAACATTTTGCGCCACAGGTTTTGAGCCTTGAGTGTCTTGAAAAGTTTTAGCTCGCCTTTGCGCACCATTTCTTCGTACTGCTCATAACGATCCTCGAAGGCTTTGCCATAAAGGTCGTGCAGATCAGGCACGTCATTGGGGGAGAACAGCGTCCAATCACCGTCCTCGAACACTCGCTTCATGAAGAGGTCCGGTATCCAGTTAGCCGTATTCATATCGTGGGTTCTGCGGCGATCGTCTCCGGTGTTCTTTCGTAGGTCCAAAAACTCCTCGATATCCATATGCCACGTTTCGAGGTACGCACAAACAGCGCCCTTTCGCTTTCCGCCCTGGTTGACTGCTACAGCAGTATCGTTGACGACCTTTAGAAACGGCACGATGCCCTGGCTCTTACCGTTGGTGCCCTTTATATAGGCACCCAACGCTCGTACTGGCGTCCAGTCATTACCTAAGCCACCAGCGAACTTGGATAGCATGGCGTTGTCCTGAATCGCGCCGTAGATGCCAAACAAATCATCTGGCACTGTCGACAGGTAACACGAGCTAAGCTGTGGCCGCAGCGTGCCTGAGTTAAACAGGGTGGGCGTAGAACTCATATAGTCGAAACTTGACAGTAATCGGTAAAACTCAACGGCTCGTGCGTTCGGGTCGTCCTCGCGGGTGGCTAGACCCATGGCGACGCGCATAAAGAAAATCTGCGGCAGCTCGAAGCGTACTTCGTCACTGTGAATAAAGTAACGGTCATACAGCGTCTGCAGGCCAAGGTAGGTAAACTGCAGGTCACGATCAGCTTGCAGTGCCTCACCGAGCATGTCGAGGTCAAAATCAGCCAAGTTGGGGGCTAGTAACTCGAGCTCGATACCTCGCTGGATGTAGGCTTTCAGCGCTTTCGGATAAAACGTATCCATGTCCGCCTGAGTCGCCGACTCGGCCACGCCCATAAACGACAGACCCTCTGCACGCAGGTCATCCAGCAGCAACCGCGCTGCGGCATAACTGTAGTTTGGTTCTTGCTCAATGAGTGTTCTCGCAGTAATCACCAGTGACGTGCTGCACTCTTTTGCAGATACACCGTCGTAAAGATTGCGGAGGGCCTCATCGATAATCGCCGACTCGCTAACGTCCGCAAGGCCTGCGCAAGCCTCAGATACGATCGTGCTAATGCGGTCAATGTCTAGCGGAGCTCTGATGCCATCAGGGTGAACGATGTTGATACCTTTTGCGGCGGCCTGTGACTCAGGTGACAGCTCTATCTTGGCGTCGCGCTCCTGTCGACGCGCTTCACGATAAATCACGTAGTCCCGTGCGATTTTATGCTCGCCACCTCGCATCAGTTCCAGCTCTACTTGATCCTGAATATCTTCGATGTGCAAAGTGCCGCCAGAGGGCATGCGACGCTTAAAGGTCGCAATGACCTGAGCCGTCAAGTTGGCGACCGTTTCATGAATCCTACTGCTGGCCGCCGCGGTTCCGCCTTCAACCGCCAAAAAGGCTTTGGTGATCGCCACGGTTATTTTGCTTTCTTCAAAAGGCACAACTGTCCCATTCCTTTTGATCACACGAAGCTGCCCGGGAGCTGTTGCGGATAATCTAGTTGGATTTGGATTTTCGCGAGTCGCTGCTGGAGTTGTGGCGACTTTTTTTTGTTCTACTGACTCACTGCCTGTTTGCATATTTTGGGTTGCCTCTGAAACGCCTTTCTTGTCGGATTCCTTTTTTCCGGGAACAGGCTCTAATTGAGCTTTGTGTGGTTTTTGGCGCTCAATACCTATATCTGGGGGTTTCCCCGACCGGAAACCCCAAGATAGGCGGGTCTGACTCACAATGCAAGCAGAGGATGCTGGGTCTTTTTTGTGGACATTCTGTGAGTAATCGTGGGCCCGAGCGAGCCAGATGGCGCTAAGCCACTGAGTTTACTTCTTAATTTTCAGTTATCCCCGTGTGAAACGGTGCGTTGGGTTTTTTACGCGAAATTGGCGGAGGGTGGTGTTTCCCAGAATCCGGCGCTGCACGCGTGATGGCAGCAGAAGAGATTGTTAAAAAAGGGAGGTTGAATTAGCTCAGCCCAAGGGCGACCTGCTTGCTAGGAGCATTTCCATCAGTGCCTTTTGAGCGTGAAGCCGGTTTTCCGCTTCTTGCCAGATGACAGTACCGGGTGAGTCCATTAATTCCTCGCTGATTTCTTCACCGCGATGGGCAGGCAGACAGTGCATATAGAGCGCGTCGGGAGCCGCCTTGTCGAGAAGCCGTCGATTGAGTTGATAGGGCGCTAGCCTGGTGCCGCGCGCCGTCTGCTCGTGCTCTTGCCCCATCGAAGCCCACACGTCGGTGATTAACAGATCTTTTCCCTTTACCGCTTCGGTTGGATCACGCTCTACACGCACGTGGTTGCCACAGTCCGAGAGAAGTTTGGCGTCGGGGTCGTAGCCTTCCGGGCAGGCGACCACTAGCTCAAAATCAAGGCGTCGGGCTGCATTCATCCAAGAGTGGCAAACGTTGTTGCCATCACCTAACCAACAGACTCTGCGGCCGCTGATCTCGCCACGCGTTTCAAAATAGGTTTGCAGGTCGGCAAGAATTTGGCAGGGGTGATGGTCATCAGTTAGACCGTTAATGACTGGTACTCTCGAATGCGCCGCAAACGACTCGACATCGGCGTGGGAGAAGGTTCTTATCATGACGATGTCGACCATCGAGGAAATCACTTTCGCGGTGTCTGCGATCGGTTCACCACGGCCGAGCTGTGTGTCTTGGCCCGAGAGGAAGAGTGCGCTGCCCCCTAGTTGGGCCATGCCAGCCTCAAAAGATACCCGTGTGCGGGTCGAGGCTTTGGTGAAAATCATTGCCAGCACTTTACCTTCCAATGTCTTGTGTGGCCTACCTTGATCCCGCAGTGATTTCAGCTCGATGGCCCGCTTGATAAGGCTGTGGATCTCATTCGCACTCAGATCCATTAGGGTCAAAAAATGTTTTGGCTCCGTCATGCGCGACCTTCCTGAAGCGCAACGTTATTGAGTATATCCGCAATTCCCGCACCCAGCTCACCCGCCTGTTCTGTGCTCATCACCAAAGGAGGCAGTACGCGAATGGTGTCGCCGCCTGCTACGTTTAAAAGTAGGCCTCTCGCAAGGCCTTGCGCAACAATTTGATCCGTGGTGGTGGTGGGCTGAATGCCGATCATGAGACCACGACCCCTGACTTCCGCGATCAGTGCAGGGTCAACAATGTGATTGTGGAGTGACTCCAACAGTGCCTCACGAATGCATCCCGCCTGTTGCATGATGGGCTCCTCGATAAGGGTGCTCAGCACAGCTTGTGCTGCCGCGCAGCATAATGGATTACCGCCATATGTAGACCCGTGGTCCCCAGGACCTAGCTGTTCTGATGCCTCACCCTTGGCCATACAGACGCCGATTGGTAAACCGTTGCCCAGACCTTTGGCAGTCAATAAAACATCCGGTGTTACGCCCAACTGCTCGAAGACATAGGTCGACCCGCAGCGGCCGTTACCGGTTTGTACCTCATCGAATATCAGTAGCCATCCGTTTTGCGTGCAACGCTGCCGGAGCCCTTCCAGGTAGTCGGTGTCCAGTGGTCGGATACCGCCCTCACCCATAATCGGCTCAACCATAATCGATACGATATCGTCGCGTTCGGCTGCTAGGGAGTCGATTGTCGCCAAGTCGTTTGGCGTGACGTGAAGGAAGCCCTCCAAGAGTGGTCCAAATCCCTGGCGTATTTTGTTGTTGCCTGTGGCTGAGAGCGCGCCCAGTGTGCGCCCATGAAAGGCACCAGCCAGCACGATCATTTTTGGAGAGACAATGCCTCTAGAGTGCCCGAGGCGCCGAGCAAGTTTGATGGCCGCCTCATTAGCTTCCGCACCAGAGTTACAGAAAAACATATTCTCCATGCCTGTGAGACAGCGCAATTGATCCGCAACCGCTTCCTGTAAGCCGATATGAAAGAGATTGGAGGTATGGACGAGCCGCTTGGCCTGTTCGGTAATGGCCTCTGTCACCCGCGGATGCTGATGCCCCAAGTTGGTGACGGCAATACCGGATACGCCGTCCAGGTAAGAACGTCCATCGGTGTCATACAGCACAGCGCCCTCGCCGTGAGTGAACGTCACGGGTAAGCGACCGTAGGTCGGCATAATGGCGGTGGGTGCTTCAGGCATCGTTCTAAGTGCTAGCGCAGGCTGGGGTTCAAGATTAGCGGAGCCGGTGGCTGAGTCAAATCGCCGGGTCTGCATTTTGCCGCTGTAAACCCTGCCTCAAAGCGGCACACGTATTACAATATCGTTTCCCAAACACACTACTCGGAGCGGTTCGCCGCCCGCACGGAGACAAGCATGGATATCATGGATACCATCCGCGAGCAAATAGAAGGCAATCGGGTCATCCTCTACATGAAGGGGTCACCCAACCAACCGCAGTGTGGTTTCTCTGCTCGCACCGTTCAGGCACTCATGGCCTGTGGCGAGCGTTTTGCTTATGTGGACATCCTCAGTAAC
>MDTD01043005.1_pt1 | contig 13259 bp, 11 predicted proteins | sample 811221 | NCBI WGS metagenome assembly MDTD01 (sample SAMN05326646, study PRJNA326480) | marine metagenome | isolation source: seawater | place: Pacific Ocean: South West | collected 2011
AATCTATTTTCTTTTAATACTTTTTTTTCAAATTCATCTTTATTAAATTTATCATCAGTAACAGAATAGTATTGTTCATATTTTTTTCTCATTTCTAATAATGATTTCTTTTCTAATTTTGCTTCATCATTATTCAAATTAAAAATCCTTTTATCAGTAAAAATTTTACTTTCGCCTGTTTCTGCTAAAATTATAAATTCATGAGATAGATTTCCCCCAATAGGGCCAGTATCTGCAGCCATTGGAATAGCTGTAAGATTTAATCTTTTAAAAGTTTTTAAATAAGATAAGAAGAATTTATTATAAGAAAAAAATGCCTCTTCATCAGATATATCAAAAGAGTAAGCGTCTTTCATATAAAATTCTCTACATCTCATTATTCCAAATCGTGGTCTTATCTCATCCCTAAATTTCCATTGAATATGGTACAAAAGTTGTGGCAACGACTTGTAAGATTTAATTGATGATCTAAAAATATCAGTGACCAGTTCTTCATTAGTTGGTCCATAAAGCATCTCTCGATCTTGACGATCTTTGATCCGAAGCATTTCCTCGCCATAATCCTCATACCTCCCGCTTTCTTTCCAAATTTCACTGGATTGGATTGTTGGCATTAATATTTCTTGCGCTCCTATTCTGTCTTGTTCTTCTCTTACTATTTTTTCTATTTTTTTCATTACCTTAAATCCAAGAGGTAACCATGAATAAATACCAGCGGATGATTGTTTAATCATTCCAACTCTAAGCATTAATTGATGCGACTTTATCTTAGCCTCAGAAGGATTGTTTTTTAAAATTGGTATAAATAATTTTGAAATGTGCATTTTATTCAATTATATTTCTTAAATTTAAATATTCAAATTTCATTAATAAATAAATTATACAGAAAAGGATAGTCGTTATTGCTGTACAATAAATGAATTTCTTAAGCATTTTTGGATTTTCTGGTGATCCTGGATCTTCACCATCTACTTTTGCAACTTTATTTCTATCTACATCTATTGGTAATATTGCAAAAAAAATTATCCACCAAAGAATAATATAAATAATAGCTAGACCAGTAATGCTCATTAAATCTTGACTAAATTAATATTTGTAAAAGGTTTTTTTCCAGTTTTCTCTTTAGTGAATTTCCTAGACGCAACTTTTAAAGCATCTATTAAATTATGTTCCTGATTTTTATTTCCTAGTTTAAAAGAACGTGTTGTCTTTTCTATCTCTTCTTCAAGACCGTAAATAAAAGCATCAGTTTCATAAATAGGTAAGCCTCTAAAAGTTATAATAGGATTATTGTGAATATTTCCTTTTGGAGTAATTAGAATTGTAATTTCTAAATAACCATTAGCACCTAAATTTCGTCTATCTTTAATTGATTGTGAATTTTCTTCAACACTAACATTACCATCCAAATATAATCTTCCACTAGGAGCCTTGTCATATACTTCAGGTTCATTTCCTGGATAAAGTTTAACTATATCACCATTTTCTACTTGGACTGGAAATGGAACTTGCATTTCTTTTGCAAAATTTATGTGCTCGATCATATGTCGATGTTCTCCATGAACTGGTATAACACATTTAGGTTTTACCCAGTTGTACATATCTTTTAAATCTTCCCTGTTAGGATGACCAGAAACATGAATAAACTCTGTTTCTTCAGAAATAACCTCAATACCATCTTTAACTAATTGATTATGTAATTTGTATAATTTTTTTTCATTTCCTGGAATTATTTTAGATGAAAATATAACTGCATCATCTTTTTCGATAAAAACATCTGGATGAATATAATTAGCAATTCTCATCATTGCTCCCATCGGTTCACCTTGGCTTCCTGTGCACAAATATAAAATCTTTTCCCTTGAAAAATTTTTTGCTTCTCTAGGGTCAATTGGTTCAATGGAATTTTTTAGGTATCCACACTGTCTAGCGGCTTTATAAATTCTATGCATTGATCTACCTACTAATGAAATTTGTCTACCTGTCTTTTCTGCACAATAAAACGCTGTTTCCATTCTAGCCACATTTGATGCGAAAGAAGTGATTATAATTCTTTTTTCCAAACGATTGATTATGTTTAATAAATTTTTTCTAACATCTAATTCAGATCCTGATCTTCCAGCACTAAAAACATTAGTTGAGTCACATATCATCGCTAGTACTCCTTCATCGCCAATTTCTTTCAATCTTTTAGAATTTATTTCATCACCAATTAATGGATTTGGATCAACTTTCCAATCACCTGTGTGCAAAATTATACCTGCTGGGGTCTTAATTCTAAGTCCATTAGGTTCTAAAATTGAGTGTGTTAAGGTTATAAATTCAATATTGAATGATTCTAAAGAAATTTGACCATTAAGTTCAACTATTTTTAAATCTTTTGTAATATCAATATGTTTTTCTTTAAACTTTTCTTTAATTAAAACTGCCGTAAAAGGTGTTGCATAAATCTTACATTTAAGTTGTGGCCACAGATGAGCGATAGCACCAATATGATCTTCGTGAGCATGAGTTAAAACTATTCCTAATAAACTCTCCTTTTTTTCAACTATAAAACCTGGATCAGGATAAATAAGATCTATTCCTGGAACAGTATCATCTGCAAAAGTAACACCTATATCAACCATTATCCATTTATGATCTCCTGGAAGACCGTATCCAAATAGATTCATGTTCATTCCTATTTCACCAGATCCTCCAAGGGGACAAAATAATAATTCTTCTTTCATTATTTAATAAGTTTAGAAATTTTTATTAAACCTTTTACAGTTATATCTTTATCGTACAAAACTTTTTTTTTAATAGATTTTTTAAATAATTTAGAAAATCCTCCGGTAACAACCAATTTAAAAGATTTTCCAGTTTCTTTAATAATCAAATTAATAATATTGTCAATTAAACCTGCGTAACCCCAAAAAAAACCAGATCGAACAGCACTTAAAGTATTATTACCAATAACCTTTTTTATTTTCTTAAGATCTATTTTTGGTATCAATGAGGCTTTATCAGTTAGTGTATTAAGTGAAATTTTAATACCAGGTGCAATTATTCCACCTTTGTAGACTTTTTTGATTACAACATCAAAAGTTGTTGCAGTACCGAAATCTAAAATAATAAAATTATCTCTATTATTTATCAAACTTATTGCATTGGTTAATCTATCAGAGCCAACTTGTTTAAAATTGGCTTTTATGTTTATTAGTGGGTTTAATTTAAAATTTTTGATTTCATGACATTTAATTTTAGTTTTATTAGATAAAAATTTTTTTATTTTATTAAATGAATTAGGAACTACACTACAGAATAATATTTTTTCAATATTATTAAAATTTTTACATAATTTATAAAATTTTAAATTTAAAATTTTATTGTTGATAATATCAGATGAGAAATTTATTCTCTTTAAAATTTTACCTCTTGAATTAACTAAAAAAACTTTAGTTTCTGAATTTCCAATATCACCTAAAATATACATATTTCATTTTTCATTTATTTAATTTATAAAATTTAGGAAGTTCTATTTGAAAAATATCTTTAAGTTTATTTTCAATTTTTTTTTTTAATAAATTTTTATTAAGCAATTTACTCAAATTTGTTGTTGGATAATTTTTAATATTCGGACTTTTATTCAAATTGATACCTATTCCCACAATTAAGTATTTTTTACCAAATTTTTCTACAGTTTCCTGTAAAATTCCGCAAACTTTTTTTTGATTTATTAGTAAATCATTAGGTTTTTTGTAAAAAATTTTTTTTTTATAATATTGAGATATAAGTTTCTTTACTAATAAACAATTAATTTTGGTTAATTTATCAATAGATAAGTTAAAATTTTCTAAACTATAAAAAAAACTTACACATAGATTATCTTTATAAGAAATCCATTTTCTCCCGTATTGACCTCTGCCACTAGATTGAATTTCAGTAACTATCATACCAAATTTTGTATTTGAATTTTTAATAATCTTAATTGCAGTATTATTAGTGCTTTTAACTTTTTTAAATCTATAAATTTTAAATCTCATTAAATAATATTAATTCTTGATATTACTTCAGTTAATTGACTTGGAAATATAAAGTATATCAGAATTAATATTGTTGAAGTTGTTAAAGAAAATTTAAGCCATAAACTATGATCAGTATCATATTTTTCTTTTTCTTCGTCAAAATACATAATTTTTATAAGTCGTAGATAATAAAAAGCTGCAACTACTGTTGATAAGAGACCTATGATTGCTAAAAAAAACATTGATTGTTCCAATACTGATTTGAAAATATAAAATTTAGCAAAAAAACCAGCTAAGGGCGGGATTCCAGCTAGTGAAAATAAAATAATTAACAAAGATAATGATAATAGAGGATGATTTTTTGATAACCCAGATAGATCATCAATTTGTTCATAATAAATATTATTTCTTTTCATCATTAACAAACAAGAAAATAAACCTAAATTCATTAATATGTATATTGTTATGTATATCACTGAGCTTTGTATACCTTCATTCGTTCCGCTAGCTAAACCAGCTAAAGCATAACCCACATGTCCTATTGAACTATAAGCAACAAGTCTTTTTAAATTTGTTTGACCGATAGCTGCTACTGCACCAAATACCATTGAAGCAATAGACAAGAAAACTATAATCATTTGCCATTGATCAATAAGATTTAAAAAAGGAACATATAAAAATCTTATAAATACTGTTAAAGCCGCTATCTTAGGAACCATAGTAAAAAACAAGGTTACAGAAGTTGGAGATCCCTCATAAACATCTGGAGCCCACATATGAAAAGGAACAGCTGAAATTTTAAATGCTAGACCAACTAATATAAAAACTATACCAAACGTTAAAGCGTATTCGTTTGAATTTAGCTGATTTGCTATTACATTAAAGTTTGTTGAGCCAGTAAAACCATAAATTAGTGAACAACCATATAATAATAACCCTGAAGATAATGCACTTAAAACAAAGTATTTCAATCCAGCTTCAGAAGATTTTATCTGATCTCTGTTAAATGTTGCAAGCACATATAAGGCCAATGATTGAAGTTCGAGACCCATGTAAAAAACAATTAGATCATTTGAACTTATCATAATCATCATACCTAAAACTGAGCTTAAAATTAATATCGGATATTCAATTTTAAAAATCTTAAGTGATTTAAGATAATTAGATGAAATTATTAAAACTAAAAAAGCTGAAACTAAAGTTACTATTTTCATAAATGATGACAAGTAATCAATAATAATACTGTTATTAAATAATGTTACTTCATTAATACCCAAGTTTTCATTAAATGTAATAACTGCGGTAACAAGTAAAATTACTAAAGAAATATTTTGAACGAGTTTTGAACTATTTTTTTTAAAAACACCTAAAATTAATAAAAACATTATTGACAATGAAATGAATATCTCTGGTAATACTAACTCTAGGTCTTCCATTATAATTTACTTGCTATTTTTGTATTATAAGACTCTATTAAATCATTAATAGATACTTCTATTGTATTAATTAAAGGTTCTGGATAGAATCCAAAAAATAAAGTAGGTATTGCTAAACTCGTTAAAATAACTAATTCAGATTTATTTAAATCTAGCATTTTATCTAAATCTGAATTGACCAACTTTCCAAATATAACCCTTTTATATAACCAAAGCATATATGCAGCTCCTATAATAACTCCCAAACTTGCTATTACAGCTACTAAAAAATTATCTTTAAATGCTGCCATTAAAATTAAAAACTCACCTACAAAGCCACTTGTGCCTGGCAAGCCTAATGCTGCAAGTGTAAATACCATAAATAAAACTGAGTACTTTGGAACAATACTAACTATTCCACCATAGGTATCTATCAATCTTGAATGCATTCGATCATAAACAACTCCAACACATAAAAATAGGGCGGCCGAAACAAGACCATGACTTATCATTTGAATAATACTTCCCTCTAACCCTTGTTGTTGAATTGTAAATATTCCAAGAGTTACAAAGCCCATGTGGGCTACAGAGGAGTAAGCAATTAGTTTTTTCATATCTTGCTGCATTAAAGCTATTAAAGACGTAAAGATTATTGCAATTACACTTAATATGTAAATTAATGGAGTAAAAATTTCTGAAGCTACAGGGAATAATCCTAGCGAAAATCTTATAAAACCATAACCTGCCATTTTAAGTAAAATAGCTGCTAATAGCACGGATCCTGCAGTTGGAGCTTCAACGTGCGCATCTGGAAGCCAAGTATGAACAGGCCACATTGGTGTTTTTACAGCAAATGAACTAAAAAAAGCTAGCCAAAGTAAATTTTGATATTTTGAGTCAATTCCATACTCATAAAGTTGAACTACGTCAGTTGTACCTGTTATCCAATATATAGAAATAATTGCTACTAACATTAATACTGAACCAAGCAATGTATATAAAAAAAATTTAAAAGCTGAGTAAACTCTTCTAGCCCCACCCCAAATTCCTATTATTAGAAACATTGGTATTAATCCTGCCTCAAAAAATAAGTAAAAAACAACGAGGTCTAAAGCACAAAAAACACCAATCATGAAAGTCTCCATAATTAGCACCGCAATTAAAAATTCTCTTAATCTATTTTTAATAGAATTATTTATAGAAATAATACAAAGTGGTGTTATGAATGTTGTTAATAATATGAATAATATTGAAATACCGTCCACTCCAACCTTGTAATTTATAAGGTTTTTTATCCAAATCCTATCTTCAATAAATTGGAACTCCGAGGTAGTTTGATCAAATAATATCCATAAGTAAACTGATAAAGCAAAATTTACAAGTGATGTGAATAGAGCTACATATTTTACAGTAAAATTATTTTCTTTGTTACTTTTTGTAAAAAATAAAAAAATTGCTCCAATTGATGGTAATAAAATCAAATAGGATAAAATAGGAAAATTCATCACCTAATAATCAAATAAGTTAATAAAGCTGAAAAACCAAGTAACATTACAAATGCATATTGATATATAAATCCACTTTGAAATTTATTAGCTTTAACAGAAAATTTTTTTATAAGTGTAGAAATACCATCTGGTCCAAAACCATCTATAACTTTTAAGTCAAAAAATTTCCATAAAAATAATCCTAATTTTTTTGATGGTTTTACAAATATAGATTCATAAAGTTCATCAAAGTACCATTTATTGAGTAAAAATTGATATAAAGGTTTGTTAATTTTAGCAATTCGATCCGTTAAATTTTTATTTTTTAAAAATAGATAATATGCAGCAGGAATAGATATAATTACCAACGCTGGAGTTAAAGATAAAAACCAAAATGGAGGATGTTCAGCGCTTAAAGGTTTTAGAAAAAAGATAGAGTCTTGCCAAAAATTATTAACTGCATTATGACTAATAAATAATTCTTTAAAAGTATAGCCAGCAAATATTGCTCCTATTGACAAAAACACTAAGGGTATTAACATTACCTTTGGAGACTCGTGTATTTTCTCTATATTTATTTCTTTATTATTATAACTACCGTGAAAAGTTTTAAACATTAATCTCCAGGAATATATAGAAGTAAGGAAAGCAGTAATAATTCCAATACCAGCTGCATAGTATCCAACCGTGTTTCCTCTTAAATAAGCGAATTCAATAATTGCATCTTTAGAGTAAAAGCCTGATAGAAATGGAAAACCAGTCAATGCTAAAGTTCCAATTATCATCAATGTATAAGTGTATGGAATTTTTTTCCATACTCCTCCCATGTTATTGATATTCTGTTCATTTTTAAATCCATGAATAACTGAACCAGAGCCTAAAAATAATAATGCTTTAAAGAAAGCATGAGTAAATAAATGAAACATCGCAACATTATAAGCGCCTACTCCAGTCGCGAAGAACATATATCCTAACTGACTACATGTTGAATAAGCAATAATCTTTTTTATATCAGTTTGCACAAGAGCAACAGTTGCTGCAAAAAAGGCAGTGCTCATGCCAACAACAGTTATTACATTTAACGCTAATTCTGAATATTCATAAATTGGAGAACATCTTACAACTAAAAAAACACCTGCTGTTACCATTGTAGCTGCATGAATTAAGGCTGAGACAGGAGTTGGACCTTCCATAGCATCTGGTAACCAGGTATGTAAAAAAATTTGAGCTGATTTTCCCATCGCACCGATAAATAAAAGTAAACAAATTAAATCTATAGAATCAAATTCAATACCTAAGAAAATAAGTTTTTTATCGACTATTGTTGGAATTTGTTCAAATACTTCTGAATAATTTACTGTTCCAAATAAATAAAAAATCAAAAAAATTCCTAGAGCAAATCCAAAATCTCCTACTCTATTGACAACAAAAGCTTTAATTGCAGCAGAGTTAGCTGTATCTTTCTTAAACCAAAAACCTATTAAAAAATAGGAGCAAAGACCTACACCTTCCCATCCAAAAAATAATTGAATAAAATTATCAGAAGTCACCAACATCAACATTGCAAAAGTAAACAATGATAAATAAGCCATAAATCTTGGCTTGTGTGGATCATCTGACATATAACCTATCGAATAAATATGGACTAAAGATGAGACGGACGTTACTACAACTAACATAACGGCTGAAAGAGCATCAACTTTTATTGACCAACTAACGTCTAACGATCCTGAATTGATCCAAGTAGCAATTATTATATTTTCTTCGTATTGATTTTGTATAACTTCGTATAAGATTATTGCTGAAAAAACTGCTGAAATTGAGACCAAAAGACTTGTTACAATTTCAGAGTTTCTGTCTCCAATAAATTTTCCAAAAAATCCAGAAATTATTGATGCTATTAATGGTAATGCAATAATTGAAATTTCCATTTTATCCCTTTAATTTATCAATATCCTCAACACGAATAGTTCCTGAGTTTCTGTAAAAAACAACTATTATTGCGAGACCTATAGCTGCCTCAGCTGCAGCCACAGTGAGTATAAACAGTGTAAAAACTTGTCCAGATAAATCACCTAAATATATAGAAAATGAGACTAGATTAATATTTACTGCTAACAGTATAAGCTCAATACTCATTAAAATTACAATAATATTTTTTCTATTTAAAAAAATTCCAATAACACCAATACTAAAAATTACAGCACCTAAAGTTAAATAATGTCCTAGACCAATTTCAGTCATCTATCTTAACTCCTTTGTTTGATGAAACCTCTATTAATTCAACACCTTCAGACCTCTCTCTAGAAATTTGTTTGATATAACTTTGTGTTTTTACTCCATCTCGTTGTCTAAACGTAAGTACTATAGCACCAACCATTGCGACGAGTAAAATCATGCCACTTATTTGAAAAATATGTATATAGTCAGTATATAAAATTTGTCCTAGTGAATGAGTGTTACTTATTTCGTCTAGATAACGTTTATTTGAAGTAAATAAATCTGGTTTATATTTCCATCCACCGACAACAATAATTAATTCAAAAAAAATAATTGCACTAATAATTAAACCAATAGGTATATGGGTTGAACTTGATTTAGAAAGAAACCATTGATTTTTTTGCTGAGCAACATTTAACATCATGACTACAAATAAAAATAATACTGCTACTGCGCCAACATAAACTATTAACATTATCATTCCTAAAAACTCTGCTCCAATCATAATGAATAAGCATGATATACTTATAAAATCTAATATAAGAAAAAAGACTGAGTGAACTGTGTTCTTTGAAGCTGTCACCATTATTGCGGAAATAATAGCGATTATGGAGAAAATATAAAAAAATATTGCATGAGCAATCATAAATTATCTATAGGGATTATCACTTTTTATGTTGGCTGCTAATATGTTTTCCCATCTATCTCCATTGTCGAGAAGTTTTTCTTTTGTATAATAAAGTTCTTCTCTTGTTTCAGTTGAAAATTCAAAATTAGGTCCTTGTACAATTGCGTCTACTGGACAAGACTCTTCACATAAACCACAATATATACATTTCATCATATCAATATCATATCGAGTTGTTTTTCTACTTCCATCTGATCTTTCTGCTGATTCAATCGTAATTGCTTGAGCTGGACAAACTGCTTCGCATAACTTACATGCTATACATCTTTCTTCACCATTTGGATATCGTCTTAAAGCATGTTCGCCTCTGTATCTTGGACTAATTTTTCCTTTTTCAAAAGGATAATTAATTGTTTTTTTTGATTTAAAAAGTTCTTTGATTGCAATAAACAAACCTCCTATAAAATCTGTCATTAAAATAGTTTTTAAAAATCTAGTAATTTTCATTTAATTAGAGGGTAAAAGATTAAAATAAAATAGATAACTAGCAGTTAATACAACATAAGTTAAAGATAAAGGTAAAAATATTTTCCAACCAAGTCTCATTAATTGATCATATCTGTATCTTGGAACAATCGCTTTGACTAATGCGAACAAAATAAATAACAATAAAATTTTTAAAATAAGCCAAATTGCGCCTGGAATTAAATTAAAAGGATAAAAATCTAAAGGAGATAACCATCCACCTAAAAATAATATAGAACCTAAAGCACACATCAATAAAATATTTGCGTATTCACCTAACCAAAACATTGCATACATCATCCCTGAGTATTCTGTTTGGTATCCTGCAACCAATTCAGCTTCTGCTTCAGGTAAATCAAAAGGCGGTCTATTAGTTTCAGCTAAAGCTGAGATAAAAAAAATAACAAATATTGGAAATAGTGGAATAATGAACCAAATATTTTTCTGAGCAAGAACGATGTCATTTAGATTTAGAGAACCAACACATAGCAAAACATTAATGATAATTATTCCAATTGAAACTTCGTAGGAAACCATTTGAGCGGCAGATCTAATAGCACCTAAAAATGGATACTTTGAATTTGAAGCCCATCCACCCATTATAATTCCATAAACGCCTAAAGAAGAAACAGCGAAAATATATAAAATTCCGACATTTATATTTGCTAAAACTTGATCTTCACCAAACGGAATCACAGCCCAGGCAATCAAAGCCAATGTCATTGTAATTATAGGAGCGAGAATAAATATAATTTTATTTGAGCTTGCAGGGATAATTATTTCTTTGAAGATATATTTTAGTGCGTCAGCTAGTGACTGAAGCAATCCAAAAGGTCCAACAACATTTGGTCCTTGCCTTTTTTGTACAAAAGCCCAAACTCTTCTATCAAGCCAAACAATCATTGCTACTGAGACGAGTACAGGAATTAATAAAAAGAATATCTTATAAATTTCTGCAAAAATAATATTTAAATATCCCATCATTTATCCTTCAGTTCCAGTACGATTAGTATTTGTGTCTAATTTTGAATTATAGCAATCTAACATTGTTTTAGAAGATCTAGCTATTACATTTGAAAAATAATATTCTTTAAAATTTACTTTTATGTCTTCATTCTCAAAATTATTTTGTGTATATGAATTAATTAAACCTGATTTATCTTTTTCTTTTTTAAGATTTAAATAATTAAACATACTGCTCTCAAGCTCGTCCTTATCATTGAAAAGTTTTCTATTATTCATAATTTCAGCTAAATCATTAATAATTTGCCAATCTTCCTTTGCATCACCTGGAGGATAAGATGCCTTATAAGCCTTTTGAATATTTCCCTCTAAATTTGTATAATGTCCTTGTTGTTCAGTATAGGCTGCCCCTGGTAAAATTATATCTGCAATCTCAGCTCCACTATCACCATGACTACCTTGGTAAATTATAAATTCATCTTTTTTATTAAAATTTAGATTATCTTGTCCTAAAAGGTAGATTATTTTGAATTTGTTTTCATTTAGTTTTGTAAATATGTCATTATTTTTATCTATAATATCCAAATCCAAACTACCAACCGTTGCAGCATCTGATGATAAAAAATTAAAAGGTATCCAATCCTCAGTAAATTTTTTATTTTTTAATAAATATTCTTTTAAACCAAAAAATAGATAATTTGCCGATTTTAGGTTTAGAAAAGATTCTCCAAGCACAATAATTGGTTTTTTTGAATTTATAATATATTTTGAAATTTCATTTTTATTTTCTATAATATCTTTAATTGTTTGTGTTTTACCGTCCAAGCTATTATAAGGATATGTTAAATCACCTAGATCATTTAATGAAATTACTTTAGTCTTATTGTTTAAATATGCTTTTCTAATTCTGGCATTTAACATTGTGGCTTCAAATCTTGGATTAGTACCAATCAATATAATCAAATCTGACTCTTCAACACCATTTATTGTAGAATTAAATAGATAATTTTCTCTTGCTGAACAATCGATAAAGTATTTTTTCGATCTAGAGTCATATTTTTTTGAATTTAATATTCTCTCAAAAAATTCTTTAAAGATAAAACTTGCTTCCATATTTATAAGATCTCCAACAAAACCACATATTTCATCTTTCTTGGTATTTTCAATTTTTGATTTTATGATCTTGTAAACTTCACTCCATGAAGCTTTTTCAAATTTATTGTTATATTTAATATAGGGCGTATCAAGTCTTTGATTTAGTAAACCATCACATGCATACCTAGTTTTGTCTGATATCCATTCCTCATTAATATTCTCATTTATTATTGGCAAAACTCTTTTGACTTCCCAATCATAAGTATCTACTCTAATATTTGAGCCAACTGCATCCATAACGTCTATTGTTTCTGTCTTTTTCAACTCCCATGGTCTAGCTTCGAAAACATAAGGTTTTGATGTCAGTGCTCCAACAGGACATAAGTCTATAACATTTCCAGACAACTCGGATTGCACTGATTGTTCCAAATATGTTGTTATTTGCATATCTTCGCCTCTACCTATTGCTCCTAACTCAGGTACTCCCGCTATCTCAGTAGCAAATCGCACACATCTCGTACAATGAATACATCTGGTCATTTGAGTTTTTATTAAAGGCCCCATGTTTTTATCAGGCACTGCCCTTTTATTTTCTTTGAATCTGGATTTATCTATTCCATAAAACATAGATTGATCTTGAAGATCACATTCCCCACCCTGATCACACACGGGACAATCTAAAGGATGATTTGCTAACAAAAATTCCATAACACCTTTTCTAGATTTTTCTATTTTAGGAGTGTTAGTTTTTATAACCATTCCATTTGCTGCAGGCATTGCACATGAGGCTATTGGTTTTGGAGATTTTTCCATTTCAACTAAACACATTCTGCAGTTCCCAGCTATTGATAATTTTTCGTGATAACAAAATCTTGGTATTTCTGCGCCTGCTTTTTCACAAGCCTGAAGAACAGTCAAC
>MDTD01101838.1_pt1 | contig 13256 bp, 9 predicted proteins | sample 811221 | NCBI WGS metagenome assembly MDTD01 (sample SAMN05326646, study PRJNA326480) | marine metagenome | isolation source: seawater | place: Pacific Ocean: South West | collected 2011
ATAAGCGGTATCCACCCGATAAGCGTTTTTTACAATGCCCGACCCCCATTTTTTATCCGAGTTTGAATAAGGCCTTTTGAGATTTTCTGAAGGTGAAAGATAGTTCTGGTATTCAGTGGTTTTTTGTTTTTCATCCCAGTACTTTCTTTCCTGTTCGCTCGCAAAAAACCTTCTTATTTTTATCTCTTTGAAAAACTTACACTGAGTAGATCTCTCAAGATCCTGGTAAAACCTAACTGCTTCCGGTAAAAACTCATCTACCCTCCATGATTTTGTTACTCTTCTGAATACTATTGGGTTGATCATTCCAGCAGCGATTGATGAAGATTTATTCTTTTTATCATCAATAAGGCGAACTTGCTCTCCATTCTGAATCAACCTCCAGGCTAAAGAACACCCAGCTATACCACCCCCAATAATTAAATGTCGTTTCATATGTTCCTTACGAATGAAAATTAATTTGTCTGTCTTTATGAGATGGACAATATGAGCTTTAAATGTAAATCTAAAATCTGTCCCATGTTTTTACAATCGGAAAAGCTTTTTTTATGATACCTCTCCAATTCCTTTCGTAGACGACCTATTTTAACCTTTGTAGATAATTCATCATTACAAAGGCAATGTACTAATTTTTGAAAACGGTGTTGAGCCGTTTCATATCTCCTTCTAATCAGCACCCTTTCCTCCTGTCGATATTGTTCAACTGTCTCGGGTGTCATAACCTCTGAACAGAAATCCACCACCATTATGTTTTCTTTAAAAAACTGTGGTAAGTACATGTTTTTTCGTCCCTCATAACATTGCTGGTCAAAATCAATAGCTCGGACCCTATATTGTTCGTCTTCAAAATCAGGAGTAATATCCACAACGTAATTGTATGATCTCATATCTCCTAAAAGACGAACAAAGCAACGCTCATTAAACTTTACGAACTCTTTAGCGATACGCACTTTATTAAATGACGGTGTTTGGGTATATGAATCCATGAACTTATCTCCGGGAATACCGGGAATATGTTCTTCGATGAGGGTGTCTCCATCTACATAGAAGTTAATCCTATTTGGGCTTAAAATATATTCTAGTTCGAGTCCGTAAACCCTTGAGGCATCGGTTTTTTTTACATAGAAATAATCGTAGTTATCATTGAACTTGTTGACGATTCTAATTCTAAATGGCTTTGAGTTACCAAAGTGACAATAATCTATTCTATCCACATAAAGGTGCTGCATAAATGACATGTCTCCATCTGTTTTGAGTAAGGAATAAATGTATGTAAGGCCATCGTTAAATTCCTGAATAGTGTCTACACTGTATATAACTGATTCCCACAAGGTATTATTTCCATGTTTATCCATTAGAGGAAAGCCATCAGAGTATCTTAAAAGGTCCGCGTAAGATATGGGTAGTTTTTTAACTCTACCTATATCTACTAAGTATCTCTTTAGCAAGTGACTTACAGGAAAAAACGGTTTCTTTTTCGATATATCCATTCTGTTTTTCGTGGTTTTTTATACCTGCTTTTAGGCTTCAATCATGACCAACAACACCTAAAACAAAAATAGTGATTCTTATAGAACGATTGATCTCTAAAATCGTTTTGCATAACTCTTTAATGGTTGCTCCAGATGTAATTACGTCATCTACAATTCCAATAGAATTTACGTTGCTAAACTTAGGGGAAGCCAAAAAAGAATTCTTGACATTTTGGGCCCTTTCATTTTTATTTAACCTCGTTTGGCTTGAGGCGTTTATAATTTTAAAGGTAAAATCAGCAGAAAACGGTATGTTCAATTGTTTAGACAAACCTTTTGCAATTGCTTCAGACTGATTGTATCCTCTATCATATTTCTTTCTGTGATGGGATGGAACTGAAATAAGCAAATCTATAGAACCCTCTTGAATTTTATTTTTGAGTTTTTGACCAAGCCGCTTTCCTAAAAAAAACCCTGTATATTTCGAGTCCTGATATTTCAAATTATGAATCAAGACCTGCTCAACCCCTTCTTTGGTGAAAAAAAACAAACTGTACGCATCCCAAACACAGGGTAAATTAACGAGCTGTATAATTTGACTATGAACCTCTTTATCCATATGCGACGTCCATTTTATTCTAGATGCACAACCGAAACAAAGAAGCTTGAACTTATCACTTATTTCTAGTCCACAACTTACACACTGGATAGGAAAAACAAGAGTGAACGCAGACAACAGAAATTCCTTAAGTACCTTTCGACTATTCCAAGTTCTTTTGTTCGGGAAACCACTTCTTTTCATGTCCGTGCTTTAAAAAATCCAACATCCCAAAAAAAACATTAATGATGATTTTTCAATTTTTGACTGATTAATATTCAAAAAATATCAATACGAATCGGGAAAAGAATAGATTAAAGTTTTACATCATCAAGATAAAACGATGTGGATATCTTTCAATTACATGTTAATAATCGCTGAAATGACTATGTATGAATGACTTGCAAAATGACCTGTTAATAACCCAATTGCATTGTTCATTTCTTTAGTTTGAAAAGGGTATATTTTTGACAACTTTTGTATTGCCTCGGTAAACGAAGACAGCAATGAAGTTTGACAATAACTTTTGCCCGAAAATCTGAGGAAGCAAGACTCACCTAGAGAACATTATTATCAGGAACACCAATCACCTTTCCCTGAATAATTTGTTTGACTAACAAAAAAATTGAGATGTACGTAGTTAAGAGAGATGGAAGAAAAGAACCAGTGAAATTTGATAAAATCACTGCAAGAATAGTAAAAATGTGTTATGGCTTAGACCCTCTGGTTTCTCCCGAGACTGTTGCGATGAAGGTTATTGAGGGTATCTATGACGGTGTAACCACATCTGGTCTAGATAACCTTGCCGCCGAAGTAGCTGCGGCAAAAACAATTGATCATCCAGATTACGCATTATTGGCCTCACGAATTATCATTTCCAATTTGCATAAAGAAACAAAAAAAACGTTTTCCGATGTGATGCAGGATCTATACAACTATATAGACCCTAAAACAGGAGAAAACGCATCTCTTTTGTCTGAAGATGTTTACAATATCATCATGCAAAATAAGGAGGTTTTTGATTCAAGCATCATGTATGATCGTGACTTCCGATATGATTACTTCGGTTTTAAAGCTCTTACGCAATCCTATTTGATGAAGTTAGAAGGAAAAATAGCTGAAAGGCCTCAACAAATGTTAATGCGTGTATCCATAGGAATACATAAAAACAACGTAGACGAGGCGATAAAGACCTACAACTTAATGTCTGAAGGATGGTTTACTCATGCAACGCCCACATTATTTAACTCTGGAACACCTCGGCCTCAAATGTCATCTTGCTATGCTTTAACAACGAAAGAAGATAGTGTCGCTGGTATTTATGACACACTTAAGTCTTGTGCTCAAATCTCTCAATCGGCGGGTGGTATTGGACTTGCAATACACGACATTCGCGCAACGGGTTCATATATTAAAGGCGCTAATCGCTTTTCTGATGGGATCGTGCCTATGCTGAGGGTCTTTAATGACACGGCGCGTTATATTGATCAGGGCGCGGGAAAAAGAAAGGGTTCTTTTACTATTTATTTGGAGCCTTGGCATGCGGATGTTTTTGATTTTTTAGATCTAAAAAAGAATCATGGTAAGGAAGAACTTAGGGCTCGTGACTTATTTTTCGGACTGTGGATTCCTGATTTATTTATGAGGCGGGTAAAAGAAAATGGTGATTGGACTCTGATGTGTCCACACGAATGTCCTGGCCTATCAGAAAAACACAGTGGGGAATTTGAAAAGCTTTACATAACTTATGAAAAATCAGGAAAAGGTAGAAAAACTATAAAAGCTCAAGATCTTTGGTTTAAGATCCTTGAATCTCAAATTGAAACAGGGGCACCATACATGTTGTATAAGGATGCCGCTAATCAAAAGTCGAACCAGCAAAACCTTGGAGTTATCAAGTCATCGAACTTGTGTGCCGAGATGATTGAATATTCGGCTCCAGACGAGGTCGCCGCGTGTAATTTGGCTTCATTAGCTCTTCCAAAATACATTAACGGTGACAAGACCTTTAACCACGAGAAACTCTTTGAGGTCACCTATCAAGTCACATTAAACTTGAACAAAATTATTGATGAAAACTATTATCCTATTGAAGAGGCCAAGAGCTCAAGCTTAAAACACCGCCCCATTGGCATTGGGGTGCAGGGGCTTGCTGATGCCTTTATTCTTATGGGTCTTCCTTTTGATTCGGAGGAAGCAAGGGCATTAAATAAAGAAATTTTTGAAACCATGTACTTTGCCTCCATGACGGCTTCAAAAGACCTTGCAAAAGAAAATGGGCATTATGACTCTTATCCGGGATCCCCCGTCTCTAAGGGCTTTTTTCAATTCGACATGTGGAGCATAACACCCACGAACCGATGGGAGTGGAACCTTTTAAAAGAAGAAGTTCAAAAATATGGGATTCGAAACTCACTGCTTTTGGCCACAATGCCAACAACTTCGACAGCCCAAATTCTGGGAAATAACGAGTGTTTTGAACCATATACTTCAAACATTTATACCCGCCGGGTGCTTTCTGGTGAATTTGTTGTTGTCAATAAACACCTCCTAAAGGACCTCGTAAAAGAGAATCTTTGGGACGCGAAGATGCGACAAAAAATAATGGCCGATAACGGCTCCGTACAAAAAATAGAAGGGATTCCAGAGCGTATTAAAAACCTATATAAAACTGCTTGGGAAATCTCACAAAAATCCATCATAGAGATGGCTGCAGAACGTGGAGCTTATATTTGTCAAAGCCAGTCTTTAAATGTCTTTATGGAAAATGCAACTTTTGGAAAGCTAACCTCTATGCACTTCTATGGATGGGAAATGGGGTTGAAAACAGGAATGTTCAATTTAAGGACAAAGGTGGCAACGGATGAAATTAAGTTCACAATAGACAAAGATGTTCTATCAATAAACGCAGCCAAGTCAAAAGAGGAGAATGCCTAAAAAATAGACAAGGACAATGATTGTAAAATGTATGTATAATAATCTTAAATTGTATTAATTTTACACCTCTGTAAAATGTTTGTGAAAACAACCCTTTATACGTCATTAAAAAGACAGACCCTATTATTTTAATTCTATGAAACATATAAAATCTGCACTTATATCAGTCTACTACAAAACAGGCTTGGAGGATGTTGTTAAGGAGCTTCACAAAAACAATGTCGAAATATATTCCACTGGAGGAACTCAGTCCTTTATTGAGGAGCTCGGAATTCCTGTTATTGCTGTAGAAGATCTCACAGAGTATCCCTCGATTCTTGGAGGCCGAGTCAAAACACTTCACCCTAAGGTTTTCGGGGGCATTTTAAATCGGCGATCCCTCTCTGAAGATCAAAAAACAATCAAAGACTTTTCTATACCTCAAATCGATTTAGTTATTGTAGACCTTTACCCGTTTGAAGAAGTCTGTGCATCTGGAGGAAGTCACGAAGAAATTATTGAGAAAATAGATATCGGTGGTATTTCTTTAATTAGAGCTGCTGCAAAAAACTTTAATGACGTCATTGTTCTTTCATCCATTAGTCAGTATGCCGGTTTTGTTGATTTATTAAAAATCCAAGGCGCCAAGACATCGGAAGAGCAAAGAAAAAATTATGCCGGAGAAGCCTTTCAGGTTTCGTCTCACTATGACACCGCTATTCATGATTATTTTGCTCCCGAAAAAACTGATGTTCTTAAAATAAGTAGCACTGATGTTCGGTCGCTCAGGTACGGCGAAAACCCGCACCAAAAAGGTTTCTTTTATGGGGATTTCAGGGCCATGTTTAGTCAACTACATGGAAAAGAGTTATCTTACAATAACCTTCTTGATATTGATGCGGCCATGAATTTGATTCTCGAATTTCAGGACGATTTGCCAACATTTGGTATATTAAAGCACAACAATGCCTGCGGTTTTAGTACAAGAGATACAATAAAAGAGGCATATGAAGCTGCTCTTGCAGGAGACCCCGTCAGCGCATTTGGAGGTGTTCTTGTTTCCAATAGACCTATAGATAGCTCCACTGCCAATTTAATCAATGATTTGTTCTGTGAGGTTGTTATTGCTACGGATTATGACTCCGACGGGCTGACTGTTTTGAAGTCTAAGAAAAATAGAATTATTTTAGTTTCTAAATCCCTAAAGCGATCAAAAAAGCTAGTTCGTACCGCATTAAACGGGTTTCTCGTTCAGGATCGAGATGAACAAATAGAAACTGAAGAAAACCTCGAATGTGTAACAAAAGAGTCTACAAGCGCTAATGACATTTCAGACTTGTTGTTTGCCAATAAAATATGTAAGCACACCAAGTCAAACACCATTGTTTTGGCCAAAAACAACCAACTACTTGCGAGTGGTACAGGTCAAACTTCGAGGGTTGATGCGCTCCGACAGGCGATTCATAAGGCTAAATCATTTGATTTTGATTTGAATGGAGCGGTAATGGCAAGTGATGCCTTTTTCCCTTTTCCTGATTGTGTCGAGATTGCAAATAACGAGGGTATAAAAGCCGTCATTCAGCCCGGCGGATCGATTAAAGACAATTTGTCTATTGACTATTGTGACGCGAATAAAATGAAAATGGTTTTTACTGGGATTCGTCATTTCAAACATTAACTTTATTATATTTGAACGTTGTTCATTTATAGGTAAGTATAACATCACTTCAATACAATTTTAAAATGGGGATTTTTAGTTTTTTGACGCAAGAAATAGCAATCGATCTTGGTACAGCCAACACCCTCATTATTTGGAACGATAAAGTTGTTGTTGATGAACCTTCCATTGTTGCCAAAGACATCCAATCACAAAAAATTGTTGCAATTGGTAAGAAAGCACAGCAAATGCATGGGAAAACGCACAAATTAATCGAAACAATTCGGCCTCTTAAAGACGGGGTAATTGCGGACTTTCAGAGCGCGGAGCAAATGATTCGAGGAATGATCAAAATGATCAATTCTGGTAAAAGCATATTTAACCCGACATTGAGGATGGTTATTTGCATCCCATCTGGAATTACGGAGGTTGAAAAAAGAGCCGTTCGAGATTCAGCAGAACACGCCGGGGCGAAGGAAGTATATTTGATTCACGAGCCAATGGCTGCTGCTATTGGAATTGGAATCGACGTGGAAGAACCAATGGGAAATATGATCATTGACATTGGTGGAGGAACTTCAGAAATTGCGGTCATTGCACTTGGTGGAATCGTTTGTGACAAGTCTATTAGAGTTGCTGGAGATGACTTCACTAGTGACATTGAAGACTATATGAGGAGGCAGCATAATATTTTAGTTGGTGAAAGAACCGCAGAGCAGATCAAGATCGAGGTTGGGGCAGCCCTTCCTGATCTTGAAAGCCCTCCAGATGATTTTGCCGTGAGGGGAAGAGACTTAATGACGGGTACCCCTAAAGAAATAATGGTCTCGTATACAGAAGTTGCTCATGCACTTGATAAAACCATTCAGAAAATTGAAGCGGCGATATTAAGCGCTCTTGAGATGACGCCTCCTGAGCTTTCAGCAGATATATACAGGACTGGCATTTATTTAGCTGGTGGGGGGTCCATGTTAAGGGGACTTGACGATAGGATATCGTCTAAAACCAAACTCCCAGTTCACATTGCAGAAGACCCTTTAAGAGCGGTTGCCAGGGGGACAAGCATTGCTCTAAAAAACATTGACAAGTATCAATTTCTTATCAAGGATTAATTCCTTATTATTTTCTTAATTGTTCAATTCATTTCACGGCTTGTTTCTTATCTTTGAAAATGCAGAATTTGATTGCTTTTATTCAAAAACTTAGGGTCTTCTTTGTTTTTATGGTTCTTCAAGTTATTACATTTTGGTTATATGTTTCATATATGTCGGTTCCAAAAAGTAATTTTTTCACCACGGCATCTTACATTTCTGGTGTACTTTTTGAGGTCGAGCACACCATAACTAAACACTTCAACCTAGAAGAAAACAATTTAAACCTTCAAAAAGAAAACATTCTTCTTCGAAAAAAAGTCCCTTCCTTTTTGTATAACGATAGCCCTGACTCCTTGTTCCAAAAAGACCTTTCGTATCGGCAACAATTCAGCTATATACCATCAACAATCATTAACTCCACGACTACTAAAAGAAATAATTTTTTTACCATCAATGTTGGTCAAAATCATAAAATATCGAGAGGGATGGGTGTCTTTTCGAGTAACGGAGTTGTTGGAATTATTCACAGTTCGAGTAATCACTTTAGTTTGGTAAAAAGTGTCTTAACATCAGACATCAATATTGATGTCATGATAAAAGATGTTGGTGCTTTCGGGCTGTTGAAATGGGATGGGAAAGACCCTCGTTTTGCGACGATTTATGGGATAACAAATGACATTAGCGTTCCTATTGGTTCAAGTGTAATAACCCGTGGTGGTGGTGGAATCTTTCCGAAGGGTATTTCTGTTGGGAGGGTTAAGTCTGTTAAATCCATCGAGGGAAAACCCGTCTGGCGCATTCAAATTGAGCTGTCAGAAAAATATGGGTCTCTTGAAAATGTTTATGTGTTAAGAAATGTATTTATTGAAGAGTTTTCTTCTCTTCAAAACGAAATTCAATCACAATAAGATGAGATTATTTTACGGTGTCATTTTGCGGTTTTTTCTGTTTGTTTTTCTTCAAGCGTTTATTTTCAATCAACTCGAAATTAGTCCATATGTACATGTGATGATCTCTCCTCTTTATATCATGTTGCTTCCTTTTGATACGCCCGTAATTCGTTTGTTATTGGCTTCATTTATTTTAGGGCTTTGCATTGACTCTTTGTCAAATACCTTTGGTCTTCACGCCTCGTCACTGGTTATTTTTGCTTATCTAAGACCCCTTGTTTTTAGATGGTTTTCGCCTCGAGAAGGCTATGACTTTATCAAAACTCCGTCTATATTTGACATGGGAAATTACTGGTTCCTTATGGTTTTTGGGATCCTCTTGCTTTTACATCACCTGTGGTTCTTTACCATGGAAAGCTTTTCTTTTGATGAGCTTTTGTTAATTCTTCTAAAAACATTGCCAAGCTCACTGCTGTCTTTTATTGTATGCATTATATTACAAACGTTATTCTTAAAAAGATCAAAATAATTTGAACGTAGAAAATAGAAGATATGTTATTATTACCTTCATTCTGTTTGTTGGGCTTATGTATTTTTTTCGTTTATTCTACATGCAGGTTTTAGACGACACATGGAGTAATAGAGCACATCAAATCAGCGAAAAAAGAAGGGAAATCACTCCTCCTAGGGCTATAATATACGATCGAAACGGCGTAAAAATTGTAGGAAACAAAACGTACTTCAATCTCATGGTTGTTGAAGAGAAAATGGGAGGGGATTTTGATACTTCCGCGTTTTCAGATTTAATTGGATGGTCGGTGGAAGAGGTGCACAATCGATTCGAAGAAATTGTAAAGGGTGAGGGGAAATACTACAATAAATATTCAGGGAAAAAAGAAGCAAACTACCAAAAGAATCGATCATACCCCTTTTTAAAAGAACTTACAAAAGAAGAAATGGTTCGCATTGCTCCATATTTAGATGCTTTTCCTGGTTTTTACGAGGAAGAGACCAGCATGCGCACCTACCCATATCCAAACGGTGCAAATATATTAGGTTATTTATCCGAAGTCAACCGGCAGGAAATCGCTAAAGACCCTTTTTACAAACCAAGCTTCAATATTGGTCGTGCAGGCATAGAAAAGTTTTATGAAAAACAACTTCGTGGATCGAAGGGAGTTCACTATATCGTTCGGTCAGCAATGAATAACGAGGTTAAAAAATATGAGGAGGGCAGGTATGACACCATGGCATTACAAGCCAATCCAATATACCTAGGTCTTGATATTGAGCTACAGGCATACGGGGAAAGACTGATGAAAAATAAAAAGGGGTGTATTGTTGCTCTAGAGCCAAAATCAGGAGAGATTTTATCTATGGTTTCTGCACCGTCATATGACCCCAATATTCTTGTGGGTCGCAAAAATATAAGCACCCACTATCCTCGGCTCCTTAATGACCCGGACAAGCCCCTCTACCCTCGTCCTACGCAGGCAGAGTATGTTCCTGGCTCAATTTTTAAACTAATTCAGTCCTTAATAGGCTTGCAGGAAAAAGTGATCACAAAAAATACAAGCTTTCCGTGTAACCAAAGCCTTGTTGGCTGTCACAATCACGCCGCCCCCAATTCCATAGCAAAAGCAATAAAATTTTCTTGTAACCCTTATTATTACTATGCTGTTAAAAAAATCATTGAACAAAAAAAATTAGATAACCGATACGAAGATGCAGAATCTGGTTTGAATCGCTGGAACGATTATATGCAAAGCTTTGGACTTGGTAAAAAGTTAAACAGTGATATATATGGATTAAAACCAGGGCTGATTCCAAACTCGAGTTATTATGACAAGTGGTATGGTCAACATCGTTGGGCTTTCTCTACAATAAGATCTATAGCCATTGGACAAGGAGAGGTAAAATTGACTCCTTTGCACATGGCAAATCTTGCGGCAATCATAGCCAACAAAGGCTGGTATTATGACCCACACTTTTTAAGGTCTCCTTTAAGCGGATTTCCCCTGAAAATAACAAGAAACAAAACAATGGTAAACCCAGAATACTTTGACCCAGTAATAGATGGAATGTGGCGCGTTGTAAACGAAACTGGAGGTACTGGTGTTCGGGCTAAAATCAACGGGATTAATGTGTGTGGAAAAACAGGAACGGTAGAAAATTACAAGGGCGGAGTTAAACAAAAGAATCACTCCGTTTTTATTGCTTTTGCTCCGATGGAGAACCCAAAAATAGCTATTGCAGTTTTTATTGAAAATGCTGGTTTTGGAGGGACCTGGGCTGCGCCTATAGCTGGCCTAATGATGGAAAAATATTTAAATAAATCAATCTCCAATCCCGAAGAAGAGAAACGTGTTCTTGATGCAAAATTGAACAATAAATAAAATGAGAAAAACAAAGTCCCTTACGAATAATTTGGACTGGCCTTTATTGATTGGCTTTCTTACATTGATCTGTTTTGGCTTAATGACTATTTATTCCGTGGCCTTCAATGATGAAAGCCCAAGTATTTTTAGCTTTTCTGAGAAATACGGAAAACAGATTATGTGGATTTGTTTGTCGCTTTTTCTTGGGGTAATCGTTTTTCTAATCGATTCTGATATTTACAAGAAATTTGCCCTTCCTGTTTATTTTGTAACACTTGGATTGTTGGTTCTTGTATTATTTATGCCGCCAATTAATGGTGCCAGAGCTTGGTTAGGTATTGGAAGCATGGGAATACAACCCGCAGAATTTGCAAAAACCTCAACGGCATTATTGCTGGCAAGGTATATAGGAGGCTTAAATCTTAAACAATTAAACTCAAAAAAAGTATTCATAGCGCTTATCATTATTGTTATACCCATGGCTTTGATTCTGCTTCAACCAGACGCGGGAACATTTATTGTCTTTACCGCCTTTTTTTTCGTTTTGTACCGTGAAGGCTTAACGTTTGACCCTTTTATTTTAAATTTCATCAATTTAATACCAAAAGTGAAATATAAAAGTACCTGGATTGGAAGCCATTTTATTCCGATACTATTTGTTTTGGTTTTTTTGTCTCTACTCACCCTTTTGCTGGGACATAAAAATATCGGCATTATTCCCGGGGTGCCTTTATACGGTTCTCTTGGAATCATTGTGAGTCTTCTGCTGATATCTATCGCTGGAATTTTATTTGTACAAAAGTTCGGAACAAAACGAGAACTTAAAAAAGTTCGTTTAATCATTATCTTGTCTTTTATCGTTGCCAGCTTTACCTCCTTTATTGTGGAATATTCTTTTGTTCAAATAGCAGATCATCAAAAAGACAGAATAGAACTTTTTCTCGGGCTAAAAGAAGACCCAAACGGCAAAGACTATAATCGAAATCGTGCAATGGCGGCGGTGGGCTCCGGAGGGTTTATTGGCAAAGGGTACAAAAATGCATCCGTTTCTAGTGTAAAAACTAATCATGTTCCGGAAAGTGAAACCGATTTTATATTTTGTCCTTATGCTGAAGAGTGGGGGTTTTTAGGGTCGATAGTACTATTGTTTCTATACCTTTTTGTAATTATACGAATTCTTATTATTGCTGAGCGACAACGCTCTTCTTTCAATCGAATATATGCTTATTCTGTGGGCATGTTTTTCTTTTATCATTTTGCTATTAACATAGGAATGAACATCGGTTTTGCACCTGTAATAGGTATCCCGTTACCATTCTTTAGTTATGGCGGATCTTCGATGATGTCTTTTTCGATAATGGTTTTTATCTTGTTAAAATTAGATAGCCAAAGAAGACACGTACTGAGATAAATTGTAATTTTAACTTATGGCAGAAAATAAAGCTTCTATATCTAAAAAGGAAAAAGCCATTTTAACCTTCGTTTTTTGGTTTGGAATGCTTCTTCCTATGATGTTGGTTTTCTCCATCTATTTGATGCAGTCCGAGGAAGACCTCCCCCCTGTTTCTATGCTGGACAATCCTCCAGAATTATTAGCTTCAGAGGTAATCGCCAAGACTGAAACAGGGCAAGACACTATTATAGGACACTATTGGAAGATTAATCGCTCAAGTGTAAAGTATCGAGAAATTTCACCTTATGTCATCGATGCATTGATATCTACGGAAGATGAGCGCTTTTATGAACATTCGGGTATTGATTTTAGGGCTTTGGTTCGTGCTGCCTCTTCTGGTGGAAAATCTGGCGGGGCTTCTACAATAACACAACAATTGGCCAAACAGCTTTTTACACTTCAAAAGCGTGCAAAAGAGAGAGAAAATGGTTCAAAGGAATCAGTTAGAATTAGCACTTTCAGTAGAATTCATGAAAAAGCACAAGAACACATTATTGCTACTCGACTTGAACAGCGATATACAAAAGAAGAAATTATTACCATGTATTTAAATCAATTTGATTTTTTATACAATGCTGTAGGAATAGAAAGTGCCGCAAAGGTTTATTTTAACAAATCAGCCATTGAACTCTCAAAAAATGAAGCTGCGATTCTTGTTGGTATGTGTAAAAACCCTAGTCTTTACAACCCTTTTTCCTACAAAAACAAGAATTATGCAACTAAAATCGCCCTAAAAAAGAATATTGCTGTTTCTAATGTTTCACTGAAGGAAATTCGAGAGGCAAAAGCAAAGGATTC
>MDTD01149511.1_pt1 | contig 13256 bp, 15 predicted proteins | sample 811221 | NCBI WGS metagenome assembly MDTD01 (sample SAMN05326646, study PRJNA326480) | marine metagenome | isolation source: seawater | place: Pacific Ocean: South West | collected 2011
TATTAATGACTTTTACGAACGATTACATTCAAAAATTATCGATTTAGTTTATAATGAAAAAAGATGTATGTTACTTGTAATAAATAAAATTGATAACTACCCAGAAAAATCATACAATTTAATAAAGAAAAAAATTTATGACTTAAATCCTCAAATTTTGGATATGCCTATATTTTTTATTTCGGCTTTGAAGAGAATTGGTTTTAATAATCTAAAAAATGGAATTAACAATCAAATTAATTGTTGGAGAAAAAGAATAAAAACCAGTGTATTAAATGAGTGGCTTAAAAAAACTGTAAACAAAACTCCACCACCACTGCATAATGGTAAACTAATAAAGCTTAAATATTTAACGCAAGTAGATATTGGACCACCAAAATTTAACATTTTTACAAATTTCCCTAAAAATTTAAAAGAGCAATATAAAAAATATTTAATTAACAATCTAAAAAAGAAATTTAGATTGAATGGTCTTCCAATAAAAATAATATTTAAGAAGGCAGATAATCCGTATGATTAAATTTATCTTCGTTTTTTTTTTTTTTTTCAACATTATTCTTGCCGATGAAATCAAAATTCCAATAATTTTAGAAAATTGTAAAAGTTGTCATGGATATAATTATAAAGGAAATAAATATATAAATTCTCTTTTTGATATTGAAAAGTCAGCATTTATTACCAAAATGAATGATTATAAGAATGCTGATGACAATTATGCAATGAATAGAATATCAAAAGTATTAACAGAAAATGACATAAAAAAGATTGCTGAACTAATATATGATAAAAAATAGATCAAAACGTGATTTTATTAAAAAAATGGGTCTTAGTTTGACTGGACTTTTTCTTTTAAACGTATTTTATTTCAGAAAAGCTAAATCAAATTATAAACCAAAAGTTGTAATCATTGGCGGAGGAGTAGGAGGAGCATCATGTTTAAGATACCTTTCGGATTATTCAAATTTCATTGAATTGAGTATAATTGAAAAAAATAAAAATATTCAAACTTGTCCATTTTCAAACTTAGTAATAGGAGGTTTAAAAAATCATGAAGACATAGTTTTTGAAACAAAAAGTTTTTACAGAAAGAAAATAAACTTTGTAAATGATTACGTAAACAAAATTGATATAGACAATAAAAAAATTCTTTTAAATGACAAGAGTTTTCTAAATTATGATTTTTTAATTTTATCACCTGGCATAAGTTACAAATGGGAAAACATTTTTGGTTTAAAAAAAAATGACCCTAAAATACTTCCACACTCTTGGGATGGAGATAAAAATCTACATAGCTTTAAAAAAAGAATTGATGATTTGGAAAATAATTCAACAATTATAATTTCATCGCCAGATTATCCTTACAGATGTCCACCCGCTCCATATGAAAGAGCCTCATTAATTGCTAATTATCTTATAAAAAAAAGAAAAAAATTTAAAATTCTCATCCTTGACTCTAAAGACTCTTTCACAAAAAAGAAACTTTTTATAAGAGAGTGGGATTTATTCTATAAAAATAAAATTGAATGGGTTAGCAGAAGTGATGGGGGGCAAGTAGTTGAAATAGACAGTAATAATAAAATTGTAAAAACAAAAAATGGACAAAAATATAAAGGAGATATTATACATATAATACCTGATCAAAAAGCCTCAGATTTGTTTTTTCAATCCAAACTAATTTCAAACGATTGGTGTAATGTTAATCCTGTAACCTTTGAATTAAATGGTTTCAAAGATATATATGTTCTAGGTGATTCGATTGATGCGTGGGATATGCCAAAATCAGCTTTTTCTGCTAATAGTCAATCTAAAGCTCTTTCGCAGAATTTAGTAAATAGGATTCTTGAAAAAGAATATATAAACCCTGCCTTTTTAAATACCTGTTATAGTTTTTCAGCACCTGAAAGAGCATTTTCAATATCTTCTTGGTATAGATTGAATTCTGAGAAGAATAGGATTGTATCTTTGGGAACTAAGGAGAGTGATGTAAATGCTTCAGACTATCAGCGAAAAAAAGAAACCATTGAAGCATACGGCTGGTATGAAAGCTTAACAAAAGAAATATATGGCTAAATATTAATTAAAATATTTTCATTATCCTCAAAAAAACACTTGTTTATTATTTGGTCTACTATCAAGTTTAGGCTCTTATCTGAAATTTTTCTTCTTTGTAATATATTTGAAGACATTCCAGAATTCAAATTTTTGATTTCAACTAGATTCAAGCATATTTTTAGTCTTTTATTTTCGTCTTGGTAGGTTCTACAGAATGCTTTTATAGCAGCTTTGCAAATACTAAATACGTTATAGTATGCTAACCCATTTGATATTTCATCATTTGAAAAAAAAATTACTCTAGGATTCTCAGATTTTTTTAGAAGTGGTTCTAATTCCTTCAAGGATCTCCAATAAGAATTTAAATTTAATTCAATTAAATCATTCCACATTTTATGAGTTAAGTGAGTTGATGGATATAAACCATTAAACTTTCCAACGGAATTTATTAAGAAATCAAGTTTTTCAAATCTTGAAAGTACTATATCTTGTAAGTTTAAATAAAAATTTGTATCGGTAAGATCAGCTTCTATTAAACTACTACTCTTCCCCAACTGTTTAATTTGATTGTCTAATTTTTTTAATTTTTCTTTTGATTTTCCATGAAGAATTAAATCGGCCCCTAATTCAGATAATTTTTTTGCTAACCTTGAACCTAATAATCCAGTTGAACCAAAAATAACACCTTTTTTATTCTTAAAACTGTACATGAATAAATTAATTATTTTGTTTCAATTAGTAGAGCTAATTGAGTTGGTTTTTTCCCAGAATTAAAATCAATAAGTTTCACAGGATAATCTCCACTAAAATAATGATCTGTGAATTTTGGGTTTTTTTTATCTCTACCTTTTTTGTAGCCAAGTGCTTTATAAACACCATCCAGAGAAATGAATTTTAAACTATCAACCCCAACCATTTTCTCAATTTCTTTAAGGCTAAATCTTGATGCTAAAAGCTCTTCTCGTGTAGGAGTATCGATTCCATAAAAACAGGGAAACTTAACTGGTGGACTTGCAATTCTCATATGTATTTTTTTTACTCCAGCATTTCTAAGCATTTCAACAATTTTTATTGAAGTAGTTCCCCTTACAATTGAATCATCAATGAGTGCAACATTTTTGTTTTTAAGAGATGAGAGGTTTGGATTATGTTTCAATTTAACAGCTAAATTTCTGATTTGATTGCTTGATTGAATGAATGTTCTACCAGTATAATGGTTTCTTATAATTCCAAATTCGAATGGTTTTTTTAATTTTTCAGCATAACCTAGGGCTGAAGCATTTCCTGAATCTGGAATAGGGATTATTACATCAATTATTTTTTTATCTAATTTATTCTCAGTAGCTAACTGATTACCTATTTTTTTTCTTACATCATATACATTCCTTCCTTCTAGGATACTATCTGGTCTAGAAAAATATATGTATTCAAACAGGCATGGTCGCAGAGTATTATTCTTAAAAGGTTTTATAGACTCTATTGTGTTGTTTTTAATCATTAAAATTTCACCAGGTTCAATATCTCTTACTATTTCAGCACCGATAATATCTAAGCCACAACTTTCAGAACTTAAAATATATGAATCTCCTAATTTACCAAGTATAAGTGGTCTTATTCCAAATGGATCTCTTACTGCAATTAAAGAATCTCCAGTTAAAAGTATTAAAGAATATGCTCCACTTATTGAATTTAATGCATAAATAAGTTTATCAATTAAATTACCTTTTTTTGTAGACATTAAGTGAAGAATTACCTCTGTATCAGATGTTGAATGAAAGATTGAACCTTGTTCAATTAATTTTTCTTTTAAAAAATTTGTGTTAGTAAGATTTCCATTATGTGCAATTGCAACCCCTCCGGTATTTAACTCAGAAAACAGTGGTTGAACATTCTTTAAAGCAGATTCGCCAGTTGTTCCATACCTGTTATGTCCAATTGAAAAATTTCCCTTAAGACTTTTAAGTATATTAGGATTTGAAAAAACTTCAGAAACTTGTCCAATTCCTCGATGCGCAAAGAAATTATTTTTTTCATAAGTAACAATTCCAGCAGCATCCTGTCCCCGATGTTGAAGTGCGTGGAGTCCTAATGCCGTCAATTCTGATGCATTTGAATTATTATATACACCAAAAACTCCACATTCTTCTTGCGGTTTTTTATTTAAAAAAAGATATTTCATTGATTTGAATTTTCTATCAGATAATCAAGATTACCCCTATCTTTTTCATTATATAATTTTTCTTCTTTTTCAGAATGATTTCTTAATTTTAGGTGTGAATCAACACTTTTTTCAAAAAGTTGATTTGATTTTTTTTCAATTTCTTTTTTAATTTTCTTTGAATATTCGCTATTTTCACTTAAAAAATCCAAAACTTTTGAATTAGTTAATAATACTACAAAATTAATTTTTGAATCATTTATCCATTTAATTTTACTACCATCATAAAAAAAATTAAATGAAAATAGACCCAAACTAATAATGAAGTACCCTCTTAAAATACCAAATAAAAATCCAAGAGTTCTATCAACCATACCTACATCACTACTTTTGATTGTTTGAGAAAATCTTTTGGTTAAAAATGATAAAAAAAATAACAAAACTATAAATACGAGAATATATGCAACTACACTTGACAAAATTAAATTTCCAAAAAATTTATTTATATTATTTATGAAATAACTTGCAAAAAAATATGAACCAAAAAAAGAGCCTGTCCAACTTAACAATGATAAAAATTCTTGTGAAAATCCTCTTAGAAAAGCAAATAATGCGGACAAAAGAATGAAAATAAGAATAGTTAAATCAAAAATTAAATAAGTTTCCAAAATTTCTCCTTTTAAGTTTTTCCATTAATAAAGTTTTTTAAATCTTTATTTTTTGTAGTTGAAATCTGTTTAGAGCTTCCATGCCAAACTATTTTACCCTGTTTAATAAATGCAGTTTTATCTGCAAATTCGTAAACACTTTCCATATCATGGGTTACTGTAATAGTTGTGACCCTTTTCTCTTTAACTAAGTTTTTTATTAATAAATTAATTTGTCTTGCTATAATTGGGTCTAAGCCTGTTGTAGGTTCATCAAAAATTAACACCTCTGGATTCTTTAAAATCGCTCTAGCTATTCCTACTCTTTTTTGCATTCCTACAGAAATTTCTGCAGGGTATTTTTTTAAAATTGTTCTAGGAAGTGCTACATCATCTAAAATCTTATTATAATTTTTTTGATTCTTTGCTAATTTTAGATTTTCAAAAATTGTTAAACTATCCAATAATGCAGAATTTTGAAAAAGAATACCAAATTTTGAAATATATTTAGTTCTACCTCTAAATCCTAAATCTTTAATATTAAGAATTTTTTCAAAACTTACTGTACCTTCATCAAATTCAATAAGTCCTATAATACATCTTGTTAAAACTGATTTACCCGAACCTGATTCACCAATAATTGCCAGAGATTCTGATTCAAAAACATCAAGGTTTAATTTTTTAAGAACCTCTTTTTCAAAAAATTTTTTTTTTAAATTTTTAATTGAAATTTTTTTTCTTTTCATAATTTAAAGAAAAAGGACGTTAAAATATAATTCATTAAAAGAATCAAAATAGATGATGAAACAACAGAATACGTTGTTGACAATCCAACACCCTGAGCACCACCTTTTGCATTAAATCCATGATAACAACCCATAAAAGTAATTATAAAACCAAACACACATGCTTTTACTAAACCTGAGAATACATCAATAAATTGCACAAAATTATATGTATTTTGTAGATAAACAGTTGGATTAAAATTAAGTATCTTAGTGCAAATTAAGAATCCTCCTAAAACACCTATGATATCACCTATGAAAACAAGTATTGGTAATGAAATAATTCCAGCTAGTATTCTTGGAATTACCAAGTAATTAAAGGGGTTGGTTGATAATGTTCTTAAAGCGTCAATCTGTTCAGTTACTCTCATAGTTCCAATTTCGGCTGCTATTGCAGCTCCAGCTCTACCAGCAACCATCAATCCAGCTAAAACTGGAGCGAGCTCTCGAGTTATCGATAACACTACAACATTTGGAATTGCACTCTCAGCAGAAAATCTTGAAAAACCTGTGTAAGATTGCAATGCTAAAACCATACCTGTAAAAATAGAGGTAAGTCCAACTACAGGCAAGGAATTGAAGCCTATTTTTACTAGTTGTTGAAAAAAAATTGATGAATAAAATTTATCTACAAACATGTATTTTAAACATTCAAAAAGAAAAAAGATTAATTCTCCAATAGAATGAAAAAAATCAAAAACGAAGCTACCAAATTTTGTAAAAAATTTTTTCACTGACCTATTATTTTTAATACTGCCAATATAATTTTTTTTTAATCTAATACCAATACTATTTATAATTTCATCTAAAGTCTTCTTTTGAAACTACAAAAATAAAATGCATTATTTGAAAAGACGACATAGTAATTATTTTATCTTAATTTGAATTTGAATCTGCGAGATCGGAAAATTTTGTGTATGCGGCATTGAAATGCAGTTTTACTTTTGAGATTGGACCATGCCTATGTTTAGCTATGATAACTTCAGCTACGTTATGAACTTCATCCATTTTATTAGTCCAAGCTGCATGTTTTTCAGTTCCTTCTTGAGGTTCAGTTCTTGCTAAATAATATTCTTCTCTATAAAGAAAAACAACTAAGTCTGCATCTTGCTCGATAGATCCTGATTCTCTTAAATCAGCTAATTGTGGTCGTTTATCCTCTCTATCTTCAACTTTTCTTGAAAGTTGAGATAGTGCAACTACAGGTATATTTAGATCTTTTGCAATTGCCTTTAAACCTCTAGTTATATCTGATATTTCTTTAACTCTGTTATCATTGAGATTGCGTGATTCACTACTAATTAATTGTAAATAATCTATCACGATAAGGTCTAGTCCAACCTTCCTTTTTAGTCTTCTTGCTCTTGTTCTTATTGAAGAAATAGTTAATGCCGGTGAATCATCAATGAATAAAGATAATTTTTTTAAATTATCACTAGCTACTATAATCTTATTAAAATCGCTTTTTGATAAATTCCCAGTTCTGATTCCTTCAGATGAAATTTGAGAAATTTCCGACATTATTCTTGTTGCTAATTGATCCGATGACATTTCCAATGAAAAAAATAGAACATTCTTATCAATTTTGTCTGAATTCATTTTCTTCTCTTTTGAAATATTATAAGCAATATTTGTAGCAAATGCAGTTTTTCCCATTGAAGGTCTTCCAGCTATAATTATTAAATCAGATTTATGAAGTCCCCCTATTTTTTTATCAAAATCTGACAACCCACTTTTTATTCCAACAACTTCATCGCTTTTTTTATATGCTTTTTCTGCATGATCAATCGCATCAGAAAGAATTTCCTCAAAACTTTTAGGCCCTCTTTGTATATCCCCATCATTAGCGAGATTAAATAAATTTTCTTCGACATTTTCTATTATTTGTAAGGAATTTCCGCCGTCATCACTTAAAAAAGATTTATTAACAAGATCAGTTCCTAAAGTAATAAGTCTTCTCCTGATTGCTAAATCGTGGATAATTTCACCATACTGTTTAGAATTAATAATACTTATTGAATTATCACTTATCTTAAGAAGATATTCTAACCCCCCGTTCTTTTTAAATTCTTCGTTATTTTCAAGATAGAGCTTAACAGTATTAATATCTGCTAATTGCCCTTTTTGTATAATTTTTTTTATTGTTGAATATATTAAATTGTTAATTTTATCTGAAAAGTCATTCTCCTCCAAAAAATCTTCAACTTTTTCTATTGCTTGATTATTAGCTAAGATTGCTCCCAATAAGGCTTGTTCGGCATCAATATTTTTTGGAATTACTCTGTTTGAGTCAGGCAAGTCATTAGTAACTAATTTAGCTAAAGTTTTTGTTTGGTCACCTGAAATCATTTTTTTATATTAACAAACTTAAAACTCTATGCATCAATTTTCTGCCTGTGAATTTTGTGGATATCGTGTAAAACTTTATAAAAAATTTTTGTAAAATAGATTTATTAAATAAATTAAGTAGATAGCAAATAAAACAACTGAGATTTTAAAATCAATTTTCTTTTCCTTATGAGTTAAAATCCAAAAAAAACCAACAGATAAGAAAAGTAAAATCACTTCTGAGTTTAGTTCATTCTTATTGTAATTAAATGATTCAAACAGGCTAACAAAACCCAATATCAGTAAAAGATTATAAATATTTGATCCTAGAATATTGCCGATGATCAGATTTATTCGTCCTTTCCTGGCTGCAATAATTCCTGTGGCAATTTCGGGCAATGATGTACCCAAAGCTATTATAGTTAGACCGATAAAAGACTCTGATATACCAAAATAAGTTGATATTTTGATAGTCGAATTAACTGTTAATTCAGCGCCAAGTAATGTAACTAACACAGAAGATAAAACTATTGGTATTCCGTATACAAATGGTTGACTGTAAGAAAGAAGTGCTAATTTATTATTATCAATTTCAATGTGACTTTTTTTTTCTTTTTTTTTATAAAAAAAATTTGCAAATAAATATATAAAAAAAATTACTAGAAAAAAGCAACCAACAGTTCGATTAAGTTCAAAAAAAAGGAATATTAATAAAAATAAAAAATGAGAGCTAATATGAAAAATATTATCTAAATTTGTAATTTTTGGAAGTGAAAATTTTCTTACAATCCCCGCACAAGCAATTACTAAAAAAATATTTGCGATATTTGAACCTAAAACATTTCCTAGCGAAAGTTCGGGTGCATCTTTTACAACTGCATCAATTGAAACTAACAGTTCAGAAAGAGAAGTGCCAAAACCAATAATTACTATCCCAATTATTAATTCAGAAAGACCAAACTTTTTACCCAAAGAAATTGAACAAGAAATTAGAACATCTGCACCTTTGATAACTAAGAAGAGCCCAAAAATAAGTATTATCAGTTTATAAATAATCATAAACTTTACTAATATTTTATAGAGAAACTACTTTTCAGTCTCTTTTGTTGCATTAGTTGAATCATCAATTATTTTTTCATCGTCTATTTTTTCAGAAATTTTCTTTTTTGATTCAGTTTTTTTAACTACCTTTTGTGAAACTTTATCATCTATGTTTTTTAAATTGTTTTTTACAGAATCATTTTTCTCATCAGTTTTTTTCTTATTTGTATCTTCTTTTTTGTCAGCATCATTTTTTAATTCTGTTTCTTCTTTTTCTATAGGAGTATCATTTTTTACTTGAGATAAATCTTCTTTTTTATTAGTTAATTCCTTTTTTTGCTTTTTTGCATTTTCTTCAGAAGTAGCTACATTAAGTTTAAGTAAACAAACTACTTCAGCATGTAGCTTGATATTTATTTCAAAAAAACCAATTTTTTTTATAGCAGAATGTAAATTAATGCATGAAGGTTTGATATCAATTTTCTTCTCCCTAAAATAATTTGAAATATCTTTAGGTGTAACAGATCCATATAATTGCCCATTATCGCTTGCATTTCTGATAAATATTATTTCTTTATCAGAGATGTTTTTTACAATATCATTTGCATCATTTATTATTTTTTTGTTTTTTTCTAATAATTCATTTTTTATTTTTTGGTAATAATCTTTATTTTCTTTATTAGCCCTCAATGCTTTTTTTTGTGGTATTAAAAAGTTTCTTGCAAACCCATTTTTTACCTTAACTATATCACCTACTGTTCCTAATTTGTCTAAACTTTCTAGTAATATTACTTCCATATGATCTCCTAATTCTTTTGCAGAAATAATAGTCTTATATTTCTATAAAAACCTATAAAAAAAAATAACAAAATCAGAACATACCCTAAAAATAAAAAAAGTAAAAATATAATTAAAATTTTTAAAAACGTATTTATTTCATATTTTTTAATAAAATCTAATGTATATAAAAATCCGCTGAAAAAATAAATAAAGGATGATAATATACAAACGTTGTTGAAAAAAATTTTTGAATTTGAATCTAAAATAAAGCTAGCTAATAAAGTAAATATAAAAAAGTAAAGGTACCATTTTGGAATAAGAAAGTTTTGAAAATTAAATTTATAAAGTAGATTAAAACTCAGTTTATTAATTATTAGATTTGCTAGAAAAAAATTAAAAAAGAAGGTGATTAAAATAATATAAAAATTAATTGAAGGAAGAATTTTTATAATTCTTTCAACTAATATTTCAATATCTGTCTGGTTATATACATCACTTTTATCAAACAATTTGATAAAAGTATTTGTTATTAGATTGGTAATATCTTGTAAGTTTATTTTAGAAAAAAATAATAGCAAAAAAACAAAAAGGAAACTGCTACATATAACATTAAAATAAGCAAGTTTTTCACCAATTGAATCTCTTTTATTTTCTTGGTTCAAATTAAATAAAATAAAAAAAATAATTACCAGGCTCGAAAAAAAAATATAACTAAATACAAAGCTTGAAGAGTTTAGGATGTTATTTTGAATATCAAACTGTTTTAATCCAAGAAAAATAAAAAATAAGATTGAAAATATTACGCTTGTAGCAAAAATTTTCATTTCAATTACCATTGCTATGAAAAAAATTGGTAAAAAGTTAAAAATAGAATAAATTTGGGGAGAGATTTTAAATAAAAGTAATTCTAATGTTATAATAAAGAAAGTAGCATAAAATATTTTTTTCAAACTACCAAAATTTGAATCCATCAATTTGAAACAAACGGAAGAAGTGCAAGATATCTTGCCCTTTTTATTGACAATGAAAGTTGTCTTTGTTTTTTTGTGGAAACTTGAGTTACTCTGCTAGGCAAAATTTTACCTTTTTCTGTGGTGTATTTTTTTAATAGATCAATATTTTTATAATCAACCAAAGGGGCGTCTTTGCCTGAAAGTGGGCATGATTTGTTAATAAGCAGTTTGGTTGATGTATTATCAAATACTTTTTTTTTCATAATCATATTATTTCTTATTTTTTTCTATAAGTGGGGAGTCTTCATTTATTACAGATTTAATCTTTATATTCAAAAATCTTAAAAGACTATCGTCTCTTTTAACAATTGAATGAAAATCATTTAGAATATTTGCTTTACAGTCCGTATTTATCATAAAATAATACCCTCTAGAGTTCTTTTTTATTTTGTAAGCAAGCTCTCTCAATCCCCAAAATTCATTTCTTAGTATTTTCGCACCAGATTTTTCAATAACGGATTTAAATTCAATGAACTTATCGTTAGCAGCTTTTTCTGTTAATTGACCGCTAAAAATAAAGACACTTTCATAATACATTTTTAGGCTCCTTTTGGTTAAACTTAATTTAAGCTTAGCTAAAACAATTAGCAAGGTTTTACTTCTTGAGTATATAACATTAATAATATAAATTTGAAACCCAATTTGTTGAAAAAATGAATAAGCCATTAGTTTTAGTTTTTCCCGGCCAGGGTTCTCAAATTTTAGGTATGGGGCAAGATCTTTATAAAGGACATAAAGTGGGGAGAGATGTTTTTGATGAAGTCGATGAATCTCTTAATCAGAAGTTGTCTAAAATAATTTTTTCGGGTTCGGAATCAGAATTAAGACTTACTTCAAATACTCAGCCAGCCCTTATGGCTGTAAGTTTGGCAATTATTAGAGTAATTGAATTTGAATTAAAGAAAAAAATATCTGATTTTGTTGAAATAGTTTTAGGGCATTCTTTGGGCGAATACTCTTCACTGTGTAGCATTGGTTCAATAACTCTCAGAGATGCGTCAATACTTTTGAGAAAAAGAGGAACTGCTATGCAAAATTCAGTAAAAAATATTAACACAAAAATGTCAGCTGTAATAGGACTAGAAATTGATCAAGTTGAAGAAATTTTAGGTTCTATAGATTTCAAAAAAAATGATTTATGTGAAATAGCTAATGATAATTGTCCTGGCCAAATTATAATTTCTGGAACTGAAAGTGGTGTTAATGAAGCTAGTCTAAAACTAAAAGATTTAGGAGCTAGAAGTATAATTGATTTGAATGTAAGTGCACCTTTTCATTGTAGTTTAATGAATCAGGCATCAATAGAATTAAAAAATTCTATTGAAAGTACAAATTTTATGAAACTACCAACAAAATTTGTAAGTAATGTAAGTGCAAACTTTGAAGATGATCCACAAAAAATTAAGGAATTGTTAATAAAACAAGTTTTTTGTAGAGTAAGATGGAGAGAAAGTATTTTAAAAGTAAAAAATTATGGGGTAAATAAAATTATCGAAGTTGGTGCTGGAAAAGTTCTTACAGGTATAAATAAAAGGATGAAACTAGATATCAATTTAGAGAATATTTCAAATTTGAAGGAAATAGATACTTTTATGGAAAATAACAAGGGAATTTTGTGAAAAAAAATGTCTTAGTAACAGGTGCCACTGGAGGAATAGGAAGATCAATCTGTAAAGTTTTTTCTAAAAATTATAATATTATAGTATTAGGAAGAGATGAAGAAAAATTAATTAATTTATACAAAAGCTCTGACTCTTTTTTGAAATATTTTAAGTGTAATCTAGATGATTTTGAGGAGATAAAAAACACTGTTGAAAAAATTAATGAACAATTTAACTCTATTGATATTCTTATTAATAATGCTGGTATGACTAATGACAGTTTGTTTTTGAGAATGAACTTAGATAGTTGGCAGAGAGTTATAAATACAAATCTTAATGCAAATTTTTACCTAACTAATCTTGTTATTAAAAAAATGGTCAAAAATAGATGGGGAAGAGTTATAAATATTACTTCTGTAGTAGGGCATACCGGAAATTATGGTCAATCAAATTACAGCGCATCTAAGGCAGGTATAATAGGGATGTCAAAATCTTTAGCTATGGAATTTGCTAAAAGAAACATTACTGTGAATTGTATATCACCCGGTTTTATTAACACAAAAATGACAGATGTCCTTGATGATGATCAAAAAAAAAAAATATTAGAACAAATTCCAATGGCAAAAATCGGGGAACCAGAGGATGTTGCAAATTGTGTGTTTTTTTTAGCCTCTGAAAATGCAAAATATATTACTGGCGAGACAATACATGTAAATGGAGGTATGTTAATGACATAATAATATTTTGTTTGAAATAAAAGTTAATAATTAATATAAACAATTACTGTTAATAATTTAAGGAAATTTTATGAGCGATATTCAAGAAAGAGTAAAAAAAATTGTAGTTGAACA
>MDTD01174677.1_pt1 | contig 13255 bp, 14 predicted proteins | sample 811221 | NCBI WGS metagenome assembly MDTD01 (sample SAMN05326646, study PRJNA326480) | marine metagenome | isolation source: seawater | place: Pacific Ocean: South West | collected 2011
TTGCATCTGCAAATAACATTAATGTATTTTCTTTATAAAAAAGATCATTATCAATTCCAGCGTATCCTGGCGATAAACTTCTTTTTACAAATAAAACAGATTTACATTTTTCTACGTCAAGAACTGGCATACCATAAATTGGGCTCTGTGGATCTGTTTTTGCTACTGGATTTGTAACGTCATTAGCTCCTATTACAAAAGCTACATCTGCGTTAGCAAAGTCATTATTTATTTCTTCCAACTCAAATACTTCATCATAAGGAACATTTGCCTCAGCCAATAATACATTCATGTGACCAGGCATTCTTCCGGCAACTGGATGAATAGCATAAGATACTTTAATATCGTTTTTCTTAAGCGTGTCTACCATTTCCCTTAAAGCATGTTGAGCTTGAGCAACTGCCATACCATACCCTGGAACTATTATGACTGAAGATGCATTTTTCATCAAAAAGGCAGCGTCGTCTGCATTACCGCTTTTAACCGGTCTTTGCTCTTTACTTAATTTACTAGAAGTTTCATCGGTTGCTCCAAATCCTCCCAAAATAACGTTAAAAAATGAACGATTCATTCCTTTGCACATGATATAAGAAAGTATCGCACCTGATGAACCAACTAATGCTCCTGTTATTATCAAAGCTGTATTTTCCAATGTAAAACCAATTCCAGCTGCAGCCCAACCTGAATAAGAATTAAGCATAGAAATAACTACTGGCATATCAGCTCCACCAATTGGGATAATTAAAAGGAAACCAATTAAAAAAGAAGCTGCTAAAAGTATCCAAAATAAATTTGATGATTGAGTTGTGCATAGTAAATAAATTAAAATAATTATTGAAACTAAAATAATTGCATTAATTGGGTGTTGCCCTTTAAATATTATTGGTGATCCAGACATTATTCCTTGCAATTTTAAAAAAGCAATTATTGAGCCTGAGAAAGTTATTGCTCCTACTGCGGCTCCAATAGACATTTCAATCAAACTACCTAATTTTATATTCCCTGGAGTTCCTAAATTAAACGCTTCAGGATTTAAAAATGCAGAAATAGCAACAAAAACAGCAGCAAGCCCAACAAGGCTATGAAACCCAGCGACTAATTCTGGCATAGCAGTCATTGGTATTCTGTAAGCTATAAAAGCTCCAATCGATCCGCCAACTAGAATAAATATTAATACAAATATAAATCCGGTAGAAAAATTACCCGTTGATAAAAAAGTAACCGTTATAGCAATTACCATTCCGAAAATACCAAACATATTACCTTGTCTAGATGTTTCTGGTGAAGACAAACCTCTTAAGGCAAGAATAAATAACACGCCTGAAACTAAATAAAAAATTGCAGATAAGTTTGCAGATATCATAATTATTTATCTTTTTTCTTTTTTTTATACATTGCCAACATTCTTTGAGTTACAAGAAACCCTCCAAAAATATTGATTGCTGCTAAAGCAATAGCTAAAAATCCAAAAACACTGGATGTATTAAAAATAGTTTCAGAATTTCCAGAAAGGCCTGCAATTATAGCGCCCACAATAATTACAGAGGATATCGCATTAGTAACTGACATTAAAGGTGTATGTAATGATGGAGTAACACTCCACACAACATAATATCCTACAAATATTGAAAGAATGAATATACTTAATCTGAATATTAATGGGTCTATTTCCATGTTTTATTTTATCAACGTTTTTTCTATAATTTCATCTTCTAGGTTAATATTTATTTTTTTATTCTCTTTATCAAATAAATTTTCAACAAAATTAAATACATTTTTTGCGTATAAATTTGATGCAGAAACAGGAAGTTTGTTCAAGATGTTGCTTTCACCCATTATTTTAACTCCGTTTTTTTCAATAATTTTATCAACTTCTGTAAATGCAGTATTTCCTCCTTGAATTGCAGCTAGGTCATATACTACAGATCCTGCTTGCATGTTTTCAATCATATTATCTTTAATGATCAAAGGAGCTTTTTTTCCTGGTATCAAAGCAGTACAAATTACAATATCAATTTTTTTTAAAGTTTCAGATAGGAGTTGTTCTTGTTTTTTTTTAAATTCATCAGATGTTTCTTTAGCATAACCTCCTTCTGTTTCTAAATTTTCTGAACCTTCAACAATTAAAAATTTACCACCCAAACTTTCTACTTGTTCCTTTGATGCCATTCTTACATCAGTTGCAAATACTATAGCACCCATTCTTTTTGCGGTAGCTATTGCTTGCAATCCAGCTACACCAGCACCAACAACTAATACCTTTGCTGCTGGAACTGTACCTGCAGCTGTCATCATCATCGGTATAGCTTTTTCAAAATTTGCAAAAGATTCTATAACAGCTTTGTACCCAGCTAAATTTGCCTGGGAAGACAATATATCCATTGATTGAGCCCTAGTAATTCTAGGAAGTAATTCTAATGAAAAAAGATTAATTTTTTTTTTTGCTAAATTTTCTAATGTTGACTTATTATTATATGGATTTAAGACACCAATAAATGTCTGATTTTCTTTCAAACATATGATTTTTTCTTCTGACAACAATCCATGTTGAACGATTATATTTGAAGAGTTAAAAATATCATTTTCATCTTTTGAAATATTTGCGCCCATATGAGTAAACTGCTCGTCTTTTATACCAAGATGAGAACCATAATTTTTGCTTAAGAAAACTTCAAATCCAAGAGAGATATATTTTTTTACTATCTCGGGTGTTATCGCTATTCTTTTTTCAATATTTTGATTTTCTAATATAGACCCAATTCTCATTATGAAACCTTACAATAAGAATATTGCCATTAAAACCAAAACTCCAACTACAGCGACAGTACCCCACAGAACAAATTTTGTAAAATTGTCCCAAGTTTTTTTATGGTTTTCATTATCCATAAAATTACTTCTGTCTTGCTTTAAATTTTGGATTTGTTTTATTTATTACGTACACTCTACCTCTTCTTCTAACCAACTTAGAATTTAAATCTCTTTTTTTTATTGATTTAAGTGAGCTTTTTATTTTCATAAATTTCAGTCTTAATAAACGAACTTATGTAATCTTTCAAACTAATTTTTCCATAAAATCTAATTATCTTATTATTATGAGAAAATTTAGTTAATTTAGACGCATATCTTTCTCCTGGTCTAGATTTTAGTAATCTAATTTTTGTTTTAAACATTTTTGCAACCTGTAAAATTGAATAAGATTTTTTATTCGATATGCTATAATGACTACATTTATTTTTTTTCCATGCTAAATAGCATGTCTGTATTGTATCATTTATATGGGTGAACCTTCTAGTTTGTGTACCTGGTTTAACGACTGGAAGTGGTTTTTTTTTCTTTAAACAATTTTCAAAAATGCCAATAACTGTTGCCATATCACCTGTTTCAATTTGGCCTGGACCATAAACATTATAAAAATAAACAATTTCAAATTTAAAATTAAACCATATTTTTAAATTTTCTAATAATTCTAAATTCTTTGATTTTGTAAATGCATATGGAGATAGATTTCTATCATTGCCTAAATTGCCTAACGATGCTGAAGTTGCTGAGTAAACTAGTTTAATTTTGTTTTCTAGGCAAAATTTAAAAACAGCTTTAGATCCTAAAGAATTAGATTCGTAGCATTCATCAAATTTCTTAAAACTTTGATATATTCTAGAAAATTCCCCAAAATGAAACAAAGAGTGTATTTTATTCTTTTTATTAAAAAAAATTTTATTTATATTAATTGTATTGCCTTTTAAATAACTTACCCTTTTGTTTGCTACGTGATTTATTTTGTTACCAGTAGAATAATTATCCAAACTAATAATTCTTTTATCAGTTTTATTTAATAAAAATTTTATAAGATTAGAACCTATAAATCCTGCTCCACCAGTTATTACAATGATATTTTTCATCAAGATTAAAGCCTGGCAACGTCCTACTCTTCCATGTCTTAAGACAAAGTACCATCGGCGAAGAAAGTCTTGACTTCCGAGTTCGGAATGGGATCGGGTATTACACTTCCGCTATAATCACCAGGCAGAATTTATTACTCTTTAATTTAAAAAAAGTAAAACGTTTTTTTAACTTTTTGTGAATTTTTTAGTATTTTCCATTGAAACTATTTGATCATATATCCATTTATATGTCTTTTCTAGTCCAGTTTTAAGTTTAATACTAGGTTCCCATCCCAATAATTTTTTTATGTTTGTATTGTCACTTGATCTTCCTCTGACACCTTTAGGTTTGTCTAATTGATAATTTCTTTTTACTTTATAAGAGGAAATTTCTTCAATTATATCTATAAGTTGATTAATCGATACCTGTTCACTACTTCCAAGATTATATGGCAATGAAGAATTGCTATTAAATATTTTCATAGTACCTTCAATACAATCATCAATAAACATGAAACTTCTAGTTTGCTCACCATCTCCCCAAACATCTATGGTGCCTTGATTTTTTTGTTTTGCGTTGATGATCTTTCTACATATTGCAGCGGGTGCTTTTTCTCTCCCACCATCATAAGTTCCAAATGTACCATAAACATTATGGTATCTTACAACCCTAGTTTCTAATTTAAAATCTTCAGTGAAATGTCTACACATTCTTTCACTAAATAATTTTTCCCACCCATATCCATCCTCTGGGTCAGCAGGATAAGCATCATCCTCTTTTAAAGGCTCTATAAATACCTCTTTTTGCTTTGAAGCATTATAAACACACGCACTTGAAGAAAAAAAATATTTTTTAATATTATTCTGCAATGAAGCACGTAATAAATTAGTATTAATAAGAACTGACAACATGCATTCCGCTTTATTGTTTTCAATAAAGCCCATTCCACCCATGTTGCAAGCCATATTGTATATAAACTCAATATTTTCTGTTACTTTCAAACAATTATCAAAATCTTTAAGATCTAGTGAAAAATTATTAGAATTTTCATTTATTTGAAACCAATATTCAAAAGGTTTTATATCTACACAGGTAACTTCATGATCATCATTTATCAATTGTTTAGCCAAATGCCCTCCAATGAAACCTCCTGCACCACAAATCAAATATTTACTCATAATTGTAATTTTTCAATCATATTTAAACTTTGTGATGGGTCAAACATAATATCATCTTTGAACTTATTTTTTTTAAATAAGAATTTTAGTACGTAATGAGATACTAACATCAATTTTTTTTTAATTAAAATTAATTCTTTCTTTTTCTAAGACTAACGGCAAGTTTTTGTTATAGTCCAAAATTATACTTACATATTCACCAATTATTCCTAAAAACAAAATTTGTATGGATGAAAAGAAAAAAACACCAATAATTATTGGAGCGATTCCTAGTGAAAAATAGTTCCAAAATAAAATCTTTAAAATAAAAAAAATAATTGAAATACTTAATGATAAAAAACTTAATATAAAACCAAAAATAGTTAAAAATCTTGATAATTTTGTATGTTTAATTAAACCCAATATTCCTAAATCTAACAAAGTGAAGAAGTTATTTTTTGTTTTACCATGAATTCTATTTGGCTGATTAAATTTAATCAATTTAATATCAAACCCAATCTCAAAAATTAATCCTCTCAAATATGGATAGGGATCTTTAAGGGATTTTAAAAATTCAATTACTTTTTTATCATATAGACCAGAGCCTATAATATTTTTTTCAGGGTTATGCATGGAAAGTTTATTTAAAAAATTATAATATAAATTTTTAAAAGTTCTTAAAATCAATTTATCTGTATTGCTCTCTTTTTGTAATAAAACTATTTGCCTGCCATCTTTCCACTCTTTAATCATGTCGGGAATAAGATCTACTGGATCTTGTAGATCTGACATCATTAGTATTGTTGCATCTGCTGAAGAGTCAATCATTCCATAATATGGTGATTTAATATGACCAAAGTTTTTGAGATTTAAAATAGCCTTAAATTTTTTATCAGTTTTAGCAATTTCACGTATATATTTTTGAGTATTGTCCGTAGAATTGTTGTCAATTACCACATGCTCATAATCAATGTCTAATTTCTCCATTTGATCTTTTATTTGTTTATGAAGTATGTAAATATTTTCTTCTTCATTATAAGTAGGTGTAAGTATTCTAATTTTCATTATAAAGTGATGTAAATTTTTTCTTGTAATTCCTATCTAATACATAATTTAACTAATTGATTTAATATCTAACATCTTTTAGCAAAATAAAAATTTATATATTAATTTATTCAAATTAAGAGATAATTTATAAACAATTAAATTAAAATTTGTTAAAAATTATCTTCTCTGTTATATCATATTTACAACTAGCACCATATTTATGAAATTAGTTATATTAGCTGGAGGTAGAGGAACTAGATTAAGTGAGGAAACTACTCTAAAGCCTAAACCACTCGTTGAAATTGGAGGTATGCCAGTAATTTGGCATATAATGAAAATTTACTCAAAATTTGGAATAAAAGATTTTATAATTTGTTGTGGTTATAAAGGTTATATGATCAAAGAGTTTTTTTATAACTATTCTTTACATACCTCTGACATAACCATTAACACAAAAAAAAATAAAATTATTACTCACAGAAAAAATACTGAGGATTGGAATATCACTTTAATTAATACTGGAGACACAACTTTAACTGGAGGAAGAATTTTAAGGATAAAAGATTATGTTGATAACACTTTTCTTTTAACTTATGGCGATGGTTTAGCAAATGTAAATATTCAAAAACTAATTAAATTTCATAAAAATGAAAAAAAGTTAGCAACAGTCACGATAGTAAAGCCTCAAGCAAGATTTGGATCAGTTAAATTAAAAAATAAATTCCAAATCGAGTCTTTTATGGAAAAAAGCATCAATAATCAAAATTGGGTAAATGGAGGTTTTTTTGTTTTAAATAAAAAAATATTTAAATATTTAAAAAATGATAATACGATATGGGAAAAAGAGCCATTGAAAAAACTTGCATTTGATAATCAATTAGTTGGATTTAAACATAACGATTTTTGGCAACCAATGGATACTTTGAGAGAAAAAGAATACTTAGAAGAATTGTGGAATAAAAATCAAGCTCCTTGGAAAATCTGGTAATAAATGCATAGTTTTTGGAAAAACAAAAAAGTTTTAGTCACGGGACATACTGGTTTTAAAGGTTCGTGGCTATGTTTAATGTTAATTTATTATGGTGCAAAAGTATCAGGTATATCTTTAAAGCCAAAAAAAAATGAATATATGTTATTCCAAAAAACTCTGTTAAATAATTGTAAAAATTATTACATCAATATCATAAACCAAAAAAAAATTAATTCTTTAATAAAAAGAATTAAGCCTGATCTTATTTTTCATTTAGCTGCTCAACCTTTTGTAATAGAGGGATATAAAAATCCAAAAAAAACCTATGATACAAATATTTCAGGAACTTTAAATGTTTTAGAGGCTATAAAAAAAAATAAGATAAAAACATCCATAATTGTTACAACTGATAAAGTTTATAAAAATTCAGAAAAGAAAAGGAATTTTGTTGAAACAGATCAACTAGGTGGAGACGATCCTTACAGTTCCTCTAAACATATCTCTGAAATATTAGTTAAAAATTATAATGATATATATTTTAAGAATAAAAATATTAATGTTGTTACTGTAAGAGCAGGCAATGTGATTGGTGGAGGTGATAGGGGAAAAGATAGATTAATACCAGATTTTTTTAAAACAAAAAAAAATTTATATATAAGATCCCCTTATTCAACTCGTCCATGGCAGTTTGTACTTGATCCACTTTATGGATATTTAAAATTATCCAAATATATACATAATAAAAAGCTTCAAAAAGATGATTTTTCTTGGAATTTTGCACCCAACGATAAATATTCAAAAAATGTTAAATACGTAATTACTGAAATAAATAAAAATTTTAATAAAAAAATTATATTTAAAGAAGATAATAAAATAAAAGAAAAAAAATATTTAAACTTAAATAGCGGAAAAGCAAAAAAAATTCTTAATTGGAAGTGTAAATATAGCCTAAATAAGAGTTTAGAAAAAATAATCGAATGGGAAAAAAATTATAAAAAAGGGATTTTACAAATTTGTCAAAATCAAATTGAAGATTATTTAAGTACATAAATCTATAATGTCTAAATCTTTACTTTTATTAGGTGGGACAGGTATCTTTGGTGAAGTATTTATAAATGCTTATAACTGTGGTTTTTTAAAAAAATGGAAAATAAGCAAGATTGTAATTGCATCTAGAAATCCTCATTCAATTAAAAAAAAATTCAATAAAACAAAACTGAATGGAATAGATTTGATTAAATTAGATTTATTTAAAAAACCAAGTATTCCTGTTTGTGATTATATAATTTATATGGCTACTTCGACAAAATTAAATGTAATAGATAGAGAACTAAAGAAATATAAAAAAAAAAATCTAAACGCTTTAAAAAATTTTTTTAAAAAAATTAATAATAAAAGTTTTTATGATAGTAAAATTCTCTATACAAGTTCAGGTATTATTTATGGTAAAAATAAAAAAAAAGTTCCAATTTCAGAGGATAATTTAAAAAAAATAAAAAAAAATGAATATAACGCTAATCAAAAAATTTATTATGATATTAAAAAATATTCAGAAGAGTTTATTTCAAATCAAGTAAATAAAAATAAAAAATTAAAAATTTCTATAGCTAGATGTTTTGCTTTTATTGGTCCTGAGATTCCATTAAATTCATACTTTATAATTGGAAACTTATTTAAATCTTCACTTTCAAAAAGAAAAATTTCAATTAATAAACAAAAATCACTGAATACTTACCGAACTTTTATGTATACTAAAGATTTAGTAACTAGTTTAATGTCTATATTAAATGTAACTAATAGGAAGTTAAAAACAGTAAATGTAGGCTCAAATGAGGTAATATCGATTTATAATTTAGTAAATAAATTTTCAAAGAAATATAAATTTAAAATTATATATAAACAAGATCTCAAAAAACATAATATTGACTTTTATGTTCCATCTATAAAAAAATTAGAAAAAATTTTAAATTTTAAAAAACTTACTAATTTAAATTCTTCAATAAACCAAACTTTTAAAAAATTAAGATGAAAAGAGATTATAATAAAAAATTAGTAATCTTTAATAATTACTTTCAAAATATTTTGAAAGTTAAAAGAGAAGAAATTTTTAATGAAATTAATCGTAAAGTAAAATTAAATAATAAACTACAAAAACTTGATGTCGGTACTAGTCCGTTTTTAAATGAAGTTGAAAATACATTTATACATAAATTAAATGGAGAAAATATAACTTCAATTTCTGATCAAGATTGCAGAATATTAAAGAAAAAATTTAAAAAATTAAAAATTATTAAAAAGGATGCAAGACAAATATCTTCTAATTTTAAAAAATTTGATATTGTACATTCTAACGCAACTATTGAACACGTTGGTAATTTTAAAAATCAAAAAATATTTTTAAAAAAACTTCACAGAATTACAAAAAAAACTTTAATTGTAACAACACCCAATAGATTTCACCCATTAGAATTCCATACAAAAGTTTTGATTTTACATTGGCTACCTTCGAGAATTTTTAGATTATTACTCAAAATTTTTGGAGATAACTTTTATAGTAAAGAAAAAAATCTTAATCTTTTGAGTGAAGAAAATTTGATAAAGCTTTGTAGAGATTGTAAATTTAAGACTTATGAAATTCTAAAAATAAAATTTTTAGGTTTTACTTCTAATTTAATATTAATTGTAAGAAAATAAATTGAAATTAACTATTATAATTCCTTGTTACAATGAAGTAGATACAATATTAAAAATTGTTGATAAAATAAAAAAGCAAAAAATATTAAAACAAATTATTTTAATTGATGATTTTTCAAAAGACGGTTCAAGAGAATTAATCAAAAAAAAATTAATTAATAAAGTAGATAAAATAATTTTTCACAAAAGAAATTTTGGTAAAGGGCAATGTATAATCAGTGCAAAAAAATTTGTAAATGGAGATATTGTATTAATTCAAGATGCAGATTTAGAATATAGCCCAAGTGATTATAAAAGACTTATAAAACCCATAATTAATAAAAAGACTCAGGTTGTATACGGTAGCAGAGTTTTAAATAAACAAAGATATAAAAGTAATAACTTTACCTCTACATTTAGAATATTTGCTAATCATATTCTTACGATAATATCAAATATTATAAACTCACAAAATTTAACAGACGCTCATACATGTTATAAAGTATTTGATGCTAAAATTTTCATGAAAATAAAACTTAAAGAAAAAGGTTTTAATTTTTGCCCAGAAATTACTTCAAAAATTTCAAAGTTAAAAATAAAAATTTTAGAGATACCAATTAAGTATCATGGAAGAACTTATGAAAAAGGAAAAAAAATTAAGTTTAGAGATGGTATAATTGCAATTAGAACTATATTAAAATATGGTTTAATGAACAATGCATAGATTTGTTAGTTGGTTTATTCTATTTCTGTTATTGGTTACATCTTTAACATTAAGTTTTTTATATACATTAAATCATCAAGATTTTCATCACTGGTCATTCATTTTAAATTCATACTATGATATTAAAAATAATTTTGATCCTTTTAAGGAAATTTATTTACAATATGGAATAGGCCAGCCAGCTTTTTTTTTAATTTTAAGTAAAATATTTCCTATAAATTATTTATCTGTTGGATATATAACTGCCACTGCTTACTGTATTAATTTATTTTTAATATATAAAATTTCCAAAAAATATTTAAGTGAGCATTTAAGTTTGCTTCTTATTTTTACAATATTTGGTTTACATCCTTATATTATTTACCCTTGGCCTGATTACTTATCGAGTTTATGTTTAACAATATCTATTTTGATTTTTATTAATTCTAGTAGAATTTATTTGATATTTATTTCTGCACTATTTTTAAGTTTTGCATATATATTTAGAACTTCATATCTAGTAAATATATCTTTATTCATTTTAATAACTCTTATTATTAATTTTAAATACTTAAAATCAAAAAAAATTTTATACTTTTGTAACTCATTTATATTAATTTTATTTTTTTTAATTTTTTTATTTTATATTGATAAATCCTTATACGAATGGATATATCAAGGAATATTCTCCATTAAAGATTACGCATACGGCTCAAGTTATAAGCACATGGATAAGATAATTTCAATTATTGGAGATTATGGTTGGTTATTTTTAAAATTTTCTAAAATGTTATTAAGATTAATTGAAAATTTATTTTTTACATTAGAATTTAAAAATATTGTTTTCACTTTATTTTTATTTTTAAATTTTTATTTTTTATATTTATTAATAAAAAAAGAAATTAAAAGTAATGATTTAATTTTATTTTCTATTGTTGGATTGTTAGGTTTTTTACAATCTTTCATGATATTTGAAACATTTAGGAACATTAATGCTACTGTATTAATGACAATTCCAGCTTTTTATTTATTACAAACAAGAGAAAATAAAATTTTCAAAAATATAATTATATTAATATTTGTTTTTCTTACGAGTATGAATATTTTTACCAATAGCAAAAAAATATATAATATTACAAAAAATAAGAACTATTTTTTTTATGACAACAATTATTTTTCAAAAAAAAAGTTTAATGAAGAAAACTACATATATTATAAAAATATTTATAAAAAAATCTGTAGTCAAAAAAAAATTTTAATTAATGTGTCTTTAGAAACATCTCTACCTTATTTTTGTGATACCAAAACAAAGAAAATAGTATCGCCTAATTTTTTAAGCTGGATAAAGTTTGTAAATAAAAATCTATATAATAGAATTAATAGAAATGATTTATTTGAAAATGAGCTATTGATTACAACAAAAAATATAAATAATTTAAATGAAATTTATTCAATCAAATTACCTAAAGATTTAAATTTTATTGGATGGCCAGACAAATCAAATAATATTTATTTCTACTCAATGAATTAATTAGAGTTATGAATAGCGATTTAATAATTTTATCAATGGGAAAATAATAAATCCAGAGAATTGTAATACTATTCTATCTAAAGAATTTGGAAGCATATCATTAAGTTCATATGGTGTAGAAAAGTAAACAGATATTATAAATAAATAAAATAAAAATAAATAAGATAAAAAAGATATTATATCATCTCTCTCAAGAATTTTTTCTTTCATGCAAATTAGAAAAGATATCAAACTGATAATTATTAATGGATATTTAAAAAATGTAATCATTAAATGCAAATGTAATTTAAATATAAAATGAATTAAGTACTCTAAATTAAATCTTGAATATAATAAATTTAAATCTAAATCTGCCTGAAATTTAACCCCCCCTTTTATTTGATATTCTAAAAAATAAGAAAAAATTATTATTAACAGAACTGCAGCAGAGTAAATAAATAATTCTTTTTTAAATTTATAAAACTTTCCTATTAAAGAAATTAAAACAAATATTAAAAAGAATACCCCTTCATCTTTTGTCCAAATTAATACTAAAGATGATAGCGAAATAAGTAATAGAAAAAAAACTTTATTTTTAAAATATTCTCCAAAAAAAATAAATCTTGATAAAATTAATAAAATTGAAAAAATAATATATTCTTGATACCCAGAAAAAATAAATAGGTCATGATTTAGAAATAATACTATTATTAATGTGAAATAGAAAAAAACCTGATTTTTTATTAATTTACATATTGAAAATACTGACACTAAATAAATAAAAGGAATAAATAATCGTCCTATATATTCATAATCAGCTATTGATGTATTCCAAAAAAATGACCAAATATAACTTCCTAAATGAGGATAAAAAGGAAATGGTATATTTAATAAATCCTTAATTTCACCACCATGTCTAAAAATTTGAACTTTATATATCCAATGAGCTAAAGCATCCCAGCCTAGATCATTAAATCTTGCTATTTCAACAAAAATGCAAAAGCAAAATATATAAAAAATTAAAACGCTTGCATCAAAATAACTTTTATTTACTAAATAAATAAGACTTAAAATTGAAATAAATAAATTAATATAAAAATAATAAACAAGATTAATTTTAAAAAATGAAAAAATTAATAATATCGAAAATTGAATAAGTATATTTATTGAAATACAGTCATACAAGCTAAAGTAAGTTGAAATGGTTTTTTTTTTTATTATATACGTGTAAGTATTAAAAAATAAAAATAATATTAATATTTGAATATTAATTATTAATATTTCGGTCATTTTCTATTTTTATAAAAAAACAA
>MDTD01062095.1_pt1 | contig 13254 bp, 14 predicted proteins | sample 811221 | NCBI WGS metagenome assembly MDTD01 (sample SAMN05326646, study PRJNA326480) | marine metagenome | isolation source: seawater | place: Pacific Ocean: South West | collected 2011
CAACACAAAGGTGAGATTCATCTAAAGCCGGAGGTCTCGGGTAATCCCACACCGACTCTTGTCCAACCTGTGGTGGGTGCGGGTCCGGCAACTTTCGGATATTCGCCATCGCTTAGACCCTAACTGCCAATCATTTGCAATAGGTTCTCAGACGTTCACTCCAGGCCAGTGATTTTGTGTCGGGGGGCAACCCTGAATCACCAGGCAGTGGGTGACAACACAAAATATCCAAGATCAGGTCCGCAACTTTGCGAATACTTGAACGGGTCTCGCGAGGCCTCAGAACTCAAGTCAATGGGCGCTTGTCGCTCGGAGGCGCTAGGGGCTCAGTTGACACGACTTCGTTTTCGGCGCGAGAGCTTTGTTTTTTTCGTTTTGATAAGCGAGCGGATGACCATCCAGCCACAGCGGCAGTGAGTACTCAAAGCATGATTCGACCTCGCTTGAGACGTTATCGGCAGCTACCGCTCGGCTCCTCACCCTCCTTGTCTCGGTGAGGTTTGGCAGGTATCTGCGGTGTTGCTGATGGCGATAGGAAAACCGTCTCAGGTCTTGTGGCGCCTAGTTCATCCGCAGCGGCGAGATTCCTCGTAGCCTCACGGGTCGTTCTTGAGTTGCGATTGGGAAGAATGATGAGTTTGTTTGCTGTTGTGTTGCTTGTTTCGACCGTTCTGTGTGCCTTGGTAACTGGTTTTGTTTTTACCTATGCGGTTGTTGTTATGCCTGGCTTGTCGAAACTTGGCGACAGAGAATTTATTAGAGCTTTTCAGGTGACAGACCAGATCATTCAAAACAATCACCCGGTGTTCGTGACCGTATGGGTAGGGTCAATTTTGTCTGTGGTTGTGACCATGGTGTCCGCCCTTGTGGGGTCGACTGGCTTTGCAGGGTGGGCTGCAGGGGTGACCGGTGCGGTCTATCTGATCGGAGTGCAGGGAATCACGGTGTTGGTTCATCTGCCGTTGAACAACCAGCTACAAAACGTTCGAGTCGACGAGATGGATTCGGCTTCCCTGCATGAGCAACGCGAGCTATTCGAAGCACGTTGGACCTCTTTTAATGTCACGCGCACCGTTATTTCCTGCCTGGTAACTGTGTCCTTAATGTTTGCTGTTGGTATGCAGGGAAACTGAACTTGAGTAGTTCGCTGATTGAGTTTTAGCTGCAGCGACTAGGTCTCCCAGAGCGATATTCATATCGACATCATGCAAGCCTGATTGAGAGTCGAACCTGCTGCTGATATGCGTTGCCCGCGGATCAGTCAAACCGGCATGAATCTCAACAGATAAATAGCCGAACGTTCCATCGTTGACGCATTGACCAAATAGTAGGCCCGGGTAGGTAACCCAAAAAGTGTCTACATCGAATGCCTTTTCGATCTCTTCAGAAACGGGAAAATAGGGTGTGAACTCTGCTTTGCCAGACGTGAAGGTTTTTGGGTTCACACATAGTGAGGGAGCTGATACGACCTTTTCCCAAGAGAGATCCTCCCAAGAGGAAATGCTCCACGAAGGATGATGCCAAGTTCGACCGAACCATGAATCTGCAACAGGAGGCGCATCATCGTGAAATGTGTTGTACGCAATGATGCACCCGACTTCCGTAGCGTCCGCGCAGCCGGAAATTTTCTCAAACTCATTACCGCCTGCAGCGATATGCGCCCCACCGAACAGATGAGCCGAAACGAAACGATCACGGAGAAGAAGGGATTGATCGATTTCTCTTCTCAGGAGTTCGGTCAACATTGCGGTTCCTTGAGAATGCCCGATCAAGATAAATCCGCGCCCTTCGGCAGCATTCGAGATGTAATGCCTGAACGCATCGAAAACATCCGCGTAAGCGATTTCAAAACCAGTTGTACCGGGGCCACCAATGAGGTCATCTTCAGGAACCTCGACCAGGCCAGAAACAGCTGGCATTGGTCTTTGTCGATACATCGGTGCGTACACATCGCAGATTTCGCTATAGCGAGAAACCTGATTCCATGCGGTGGCCAGCTCACCTTCTGGGTCGGGGATCAAGTCACTGTTGGGAGCCATGTCGTGACTTGCAGTGGGGTAGACGTAAAAACAATCAACCAGTGCATCCGAATTGGCTTCAGCAGCAATTACTTCGGTTCTCCCGTCGGGGTAAATGACTGTTGTTGTTCGTTCACCTTCACAAACGTCGTCAACATCTGGCAGACACAACCAAACTTTCGGATCGCTGTAAACAGCGCTTGCGTAGTTTTGGTACAGAGCGTCCCGGGTTTGAGTCTCGATAGGGCCCGTGGTTATAGGGGCAGTTGCCAGCGGGGCAGTAGCGGTCTGCTCGACTGTGGTCGAAACACCCGAATCGCCGGCAGTTGCGCAGGAGATCACCAAAACCGTCAATGCGAACAAGCAGACAGTAATCAGCCGTGGAAGAGCTAGTCGCACCCCAGCAACTTAGAAGCCAAAACAGAAAGAACAGTGCACTCCCACCATGTCTCTTTTTGGAGTTGCCTGCGACGACCGGACATCGACGCCCGTATCAGCCCCCGTGCTCTCTCGCTACTACTCGGACGCTGCGAAACTCAACTTCTAGACCCGAGGATCGCCCACCATGAAATAGCGGATTTAAATCACTCCCCGGACGCCATTTCACTCATTTCGTGATCCAGCTGAGCCCAAATGTCTTTTACGACGGAAACACATACCGAAACAAACAAGCCGTATGAAACGAGTTTTGTGTCTATCTCATCAGGTGCCTTTAGCGAAGCGACAGTGACCAGAAATATGCCGGCTACCACAAAGATCTTGTTGTAGGCATTAGAAGTTTTGATCAACCAGATGTCAAGAAGGAGAAACGCTACGAGGAAGCCGACCGACCAGATAGTGATATCCGGAAAGCCAATAGCTATCGGCAGTGCAACCGCCATTATTCCCATCACCACCGGAGCCGTTACTTTCAAAACAGCGGACAGCAATCTAGGAACCTTTGGGTACTTAAGGTGCCTGAGGGGTTTAGTCATTGACAAGCAGCTCCGTCAACCAAATTTCTTGGCGCGTTCCTCCAAAGCCGCGTGCATCCCCTGCTCGCGGACAGTCTTAAAAAACCCAATGTAGGAGTCGCTTTGGTGAAAGAACGTATCCAGATCCGCAGTGCTATAGGTCGAAGCTATAAGACCCATATTCTCGAACCATCGGTTTGTAGCGAGTTTCGATACACGAAGACCAACCTCTGCTGTTCGTGCAACATCAGCGGCCATCGCCATCGCCGCTGATGTCAGCTCCTCAGCTGGAACGACCTGGTTCACGAGACCAATACGTTCGGCCTCAATCCCATCAATCAACTTCGCAGTCAGAAGCAATTCTTTGGTTTTGCGCATACCGATCAGAATTGGCCAAAAAGACAACGTGACGGGAATCCCTAAATCTCGGCCCGCAGGGTGACCAAATCTGGCGTTTTCGGCAGCAACCACGAGATCCGCCATCGCAAGAAGCTCTCCCGCCCCCGACAAACAAGCGCCCTGAACTTCGGCAACGATTGGCTTTGGAAATTTCCACAGCCGCAACCAATATTCAAGAATTTCTGTCACGTCTTCGCGATCTTGGACTGCGTTCACCGGCCCCTCGAAATCTGCACCATATTGGGTGAGGATCCAATCATCGGGAGCTAGGTCATATCCGGCACAAAACGACCGACCGGACCCTTTGAGTAGAACCACCTTGACACTCGGATCACTTTTCGCTTGCTCGAACGCAACCTCTAAATCATTGAGCAAACTTCGACTCATAGCATTGAGCTTCTCGGGTCTATTCAGAGTTATCGTTGCGATTTTCTCCGAAGTTTCGTAGAGAATTTGGCCAGAGTCTGGCACGGAACCTTCTTTCGTTGACGACACACCACGAATTCCATCAGGAAAAATAGGCGACGGCAATTTAAAGCCAACTGAGTTGACACATGGCGTAACGCAACTGTGTCGAAGCTCTCGGCCAGGGGTCATTAATCGAAAGAGGTTTTAGAGTGACTAATCACTCTAAAATTGTTATCATTTGGCTTCGTGAGCAGACCTGCCAAGCACACACCTGAGGCGATCCTGGCCGCAGCGCTCGGCGTATTTCACCGCCAGGGCGTGGGTGTTTCGATGGCTGACGTCGCGTCGGCAGCCAACGTCTCCAATGGGACCTTGTTCAATTACTTCGCAACAAAACAAGAACTCATAGACGAGCTGTATATCTGGGTCAAGAGCGACCTTGCTGAGGCGATTAGCGCAATAGACGAAGAGCTTTCGATTCACGAGCAAATGAGGCTTATCTGGGATCTTTGGCTCGAATGGGCATCCTCTCAACGCGAAGCCCACGCGGTCATGAATTTGTTACACCAATCAGGGCTGGCCAGCGAAGCGGCTCGCGTCAAAGGAAGCGAATTGATCGGCGGACCAATGCAGGTTCTCGGGACGGCCTATGCCACAGGTTTACTCGTTGACCTGCCCCTGAACTACCTGGTCTCACTGATCGAGCACCACTTTGACCAGGCCGTCGCTTCAGAACTGAATCAACGAGAAAGAGACATTGCCTTTCAGGTGCTCTGGAACGGCATAACCAATTAAACCCAACAACAACTATAGAAAGGTCAAGAGATGACTCGTATCGGATATCAGATCCCCAATTTCACCTACCCCAATACCTCCGAGCCAGCGATTTTTGACTCAGTTGTCGCGCAAGCTAAAGCAGCAGAAGCAGCGGGCTTCGACAGAGTCTTTGTGATGGACCACTTCTACCAACTGCCCGGAATTGGGGCTCCAGATGAGCCAATGCTGGAGTGCTACACAATCCTTTCGGCGTTGGCTCAACATACAGAAAAAGTTGGGCTTGCCGCCCTGGTGACCGGCAATACGTATCGTCACCCAACCCTCTTGGCGAAAGCGGTCACCGCTCTTGACCATGTCTCGTCGGGCAGGGCGACTCTAGGAATCGGCGCAGGCTGGTTCCAGCTTGAACACGATTCGCTTGGCTACGAGTTCGGTACCTTTACCGACCGATTCGAGAAACTCGAAGAGGCGTTGCAGATCGTGATTCCGATGCTTAACGGCGAAAAAGTGAGCCTCGACGGTAAGCATTATCAAGTTTCCGACGCCATCAACTCGCCGCTACCTGTCTCTCGGATCCCGATCATGATCGGTGGAAGTGGAGAGAAGAAAACATTACGGATGGTCGCGCAATATGCAGACGAGTCAAACCTCTCAAGTGGCCCGATCAGCGAAATCCCACGAAAACTTGAGGTCCTTGAGGAGCACTGCGATCGTCTGGGACGTGACCGGTCAGAAATCAAGGTGACCAAGCTGCAGATGGTTTGTGTCGCGCCGACCATGGAAGAAGCCGAAGAAGATTTACGCGAGATCGCCCAAACCAAGGGATGGTCCGATGAAATCATCGAAATGGCAAAGATGATCCTCATCTTTGGCGACCCAGACACCGTTGGAGAACAACTCCAAGCGTGTATGGACACTGGTATTGACGGGATGACAATAAATCTGCCTGCTAACGGCCACAAGCTTGAACGGATAGGCCTGCTAGGAGAAATCGCGTCAGCAGCGACCTCGGTCGGCTAGCGCTCCTCTAGCTGCAAGTCATAACCTTCTAAGTGGTAGCCAGTTAGGTAGCGGCGAATCCGAACGTGCGCATGGAGCGAACGATATTATTGAGCATCTAATGGCATGACTCGGCATCGCTAGCTCGGCAGGTGCCTGTGCGGGGGGATCGCAATGGACTATGACATCGTTATTCGAAACGGAACCATTATTGATGGAACCGGCGCAGAAGGCTTCGCCGCTGACGTAGCGATCTCGAGCGGTCGAATTGTTGAAGTTGGCGACGTAAACGGCAGCGCTCAAAGAGAAATAGACGCCCAAGGCCAACTGGTAACACCAGGCTTTGTGGACATTCACACCCATTTCGACGGTCAAGTTTGCTGGGACAAGCAAGTAACACCCTCGTCCTGGCATGGTGTCACCACCATCGTGATGGGCAACTGCGGAGTTGGATTCGCCCCGGTTCGCCCAGGTACCGAAAACGAGCTGGTAGAGCTCATGGAAAGCGTGGAAGACATCCCGGGAACTGCACTGCACGAAGGAATCCCCTGGGGATGGGAGACGTTCGCGGAATACCTGGATGTCATTGACACCCCTTACACGATCGACATAGCGGCCCAGGCCCCACATGTTGCTATTCGCCACTTCGTTATGGGTGAGCGCTGTTACGACGACGCTACTGCTGAAGACATGCAACAAATGAGTCACATCACGAAAGAGGCTCTACAAGCAGGCGCAGTAGGTTTCAGCACCAGTCGTTTCTACGGCCACCGAGATAAGGCCGGGAACCTCGTGCCGGGAACCAACGCAAGTAGCGACGAAATGATCGCTATCGCAGAGGCGTTCTCACATGTTGACCACGGAGCCATTGAAATTATTTCAGACCACCTAAAAACTGACGAAGAGCTGGAGTGGATCGAACACATGGCAAGGGTCACCGGTCGACCCCTAACCACCTTGGTCACCCCAGAAACCGGCGAGGAAATTTGGAAGCTGGCTGAACGCCTTAGAGCAGAAGGCGTAGAGATACGACCTCAAGCCGGAGCCCGACTCGCATCAATACTGATGACTCTTGAAGGCACGGTTAACCCGATGCGGCAGTTCCCGTCCTATGATGCGATCCGAGAGCTGCCGATAGAGCAACAAAGAAATCTCCTGCGATCTCCAGAATTCAGATCGAAAGTTCTTGCGGACGAACCCAAAGTCGCCCGAGATCGCGACACCAACAGAATGATTTCCTCCTGGGACAAGATGTTCGTGTTACCCGAAGATCTCTCATACGAGCCTGGATACGAGGATTCCCTCGAAGGAAGGGCGACCAGCGAAGGAATTTCCGTCCGAGAAGCATTGATGGACGCCATGGCTGATGGTCGCCCAATCCTCTACCTGTTTGGAGATTACGACTACACGGTCCAACCCCAGTTCGACTTCATTTCGCGAGACCAATCGGTATTCGGTCTGTCTGATGGTGGCGCTCATGTGGGAGTGCTATGCGACGCAAGCGTTCCCACCTACATGCTTGCTTATGCCACTCGAGATCGACAGAAAGGACCACAACTTCCCCTTGAATTCGTTGTGCACAAAATGTCGCAAGACACGGCACAGGTCTACGGATTCACCGATCGCGGTGTCATCGCAGAGGGGTACAAAGCCGACGTCAACATTATCGACTACGACAAAGTCCGCCTTCACGACCCAGAGATGGTCTTTGACCTGCCATCAGGTGGAAAGCGTCTCATCCAAAAAGCTGACGGCTACACCGCCACAATTTGCGGAGGCGTCGTCACATATGAAAACGGTGTCCACACCGGAGAGATGCCAGGTCGTTTAATTCGAGGCGGCCAAATCGAAGCGGTCTGAATCTAGATCCTCAGCGCCCCTGGCTAGTTGCTCAACCCAAGATATTGTCCGCCAGTTACTTTCAAGAATTCGGTACCGCTCAACACCTGATCGTCTATGAGGCATTATCTGACCTAGGGGATGTCCCCTTCCTTAACCAAGACGCCACATTATTTAGCTACGGTCAGATGGCGAAGCACAGGAGGGTCGACAAATGCCAGTAGGGCACATTGGTATCAACGTTTCGAACCTAGAGATTTCTTATTCCTATTACAGAACCCTCATGCCATACCTGGCCTACGAGCCATTTTTGGCAGAAGACGACCAGTTCGCGTTTCAGCCAGCCAAAAATAAGAGGGGTACGTTCATCTTCTTCTATCCAGGCCAAAACGGATACCACCCTGACTCTGTGGGATTGCAGCATCTTGCTTTTATGCTGCCCACCAGACTTAGCGTTGACGAAGCTACGGGTGTGGCAAGCGACCTTGGATCAGAGATTATTCACTCGCCACAAGAATGGCCGGAATATCCGCCCCCTTACTACGCATCTTTTTGGCGTGACCCTGACGGGATCATGCTTGAAGCGGTGTGCCATAAGTAGCGCTCAACATTCGTTCAATGGAGACACCACTTTTCGCATCACCAGGCAGGGGCCGTGAACACGCCACCTTTTCGGAATATCATGCGGCAGGCGCGCCAGAGTGACCTTTGTTGCCCTGGATCAGTAACAAGCGCGAACGGGCGCATGCAAACGGGTGTAAAGATGAGCGAAGCTCATAGTGGAGCACGACATTTGATCAGATGCGCACATTTGTTCGACGCAGTGTTGGCTCGCATTCCTAAAGACAAATGGGGCAACCAGACCTGCTGCGAAGGCTGGGCGATAACCGACTGTGCCTCGCACGCAATCGGTGTGATGGTGAATCTCAAACACAGAGCAATTGGGGCTGAACCGGTTGACTATCAAGACGGCTCGTGGGCCGGGCCTGACCCTTCAGCGTCTTGCCGCAAGCATCTTGATGCCCTGGTTGCAGCAATCCAAGAAGCCGATTTAGCAATGGAGTTTGACCACCCGATCTTCGGTCAAGTTAAGTTGGATGACTTTTTCGGAATGATGGCTTATGACCTCCTGGTCCACGCGTGGGACCTAGCCGACGCGGCTTCAATTGAGCACGGCATTGATGAAATCACGGCTGAAGTAGCTGTCGATAAGTCAGGTCATCTCAGTTCTCTGGTGCGATCGGAGGACTATGAATTCAATCCAGCTTGCGGCGATGGCGTCCTCGAACGATTGATCGAGTCAACGGGTAGAACACCCGTCAACGGCTGGTAGTAGGAGGGACGGTTCATATGACGAAACCGGTTGTGCTAGTGCACGGCGCATTCCACGGCGCCTGGTGTTGGGAAAGAGTCACCCCACTTTTGGACGACGCTGGGGTGCCATGGCACGCGATTGACTTGCCGAGTTGCGCAGACGCAGCGTCGGGAGCAGGAGTGCCTGAAGATAATGCGGCGGTACGAGAAGTTCTGGACGGCATACCTGGTGACGAGCCGGTAATCCTGCTTGGTCACTCACGGGGTGGAACAGTCATTACTGAAGCAGGCACCCACGCTAGAGTCGGCCATCTGGTTTATCTCACAGCGCTACTCCTAGAACAGGGAGAAAATCCGGGTAATCGACTTGGTCCGACGCTCGCAAATGCAACCGTCAAAAATCCTGACGGGACATGGAGCGCGGATATCGGCGCCGGGGCTGACCTGTTCTACAACGATTGCGACGGCAGCAGCATCAGCTGGGCTGCGAACAAGCTTCGTTCTCAGACAGTTGCCGTTGACACCAGAAACTCGAGTGAGGCATGGAGAACAACACCAGCCACCTATGTGGTTTGTGGCCTTGATAAGGCATTACTGCCAGACGCTCAACGGTCAATGGCACAACACGCGCAACACGTAATCGAATGGGATACTGGACATTCACCGTTTCTTAACCGTCCAGAGCTCGTCGCTTCGCTGCTAGTAGGGCTGAGCGTCAGCAGCTAATTAGCGCTCATCATGTCTGTTGCGGGAGATTCTTTGGAGTCATAACTATGTTTCGTGTTGCAAGACGTTTTGGATCCCAGCGAGAGAGGCATCTAGGCCCCGCCATCATCTGTTTGCTGGTTTTAGGTTGTTCCAGCGCTCCAACTGCTAGCCCTCAAGAAATACAAGATGATCGGGGAAGTGGGGTTAGTTCAGAACAGAGCGATTCGGAGGCCTCAAGTTCCGACGAAGTGCTGGCTGATGATCGGGGAAGTGGGGTTAGTTCAGAACAGAGCGATTCGGAGTCTTTGAACCCGAACAACGTGACTATCTCGCAGCCGCTCACGATAGAAGTCTTTGCGGCAAATGATGTTGAGGATTCGGTTGCTGAAGCAATCCTGGCCTCGTTGAACCTGGCAGCAAATATGTGGGGTCTCTACTGGCCAGTGGAGTACTGGGTCATGGGGTTGGATCCAGAAGCAGGAGAGGAATTGGTCGACAGATTCTGTTCCCGACGCGAAGAGCGCGACGAGTGGGACTACAAGTCGTGCATGGCCCGAGAGGCGGGCTCGGAACAGCATTCAATGATTGAGTACCAACAGTTGGGAGCGCAAGCTGTCGCTGAAAATCGGGCCTTTGGCACCGCTGGCCACAACGGTGGATTTGACTGGGGAATCCACCGCTTCACAACGACGCTACCATGGGGTCTCGCTGGGCGATTCGGAACTCCAGGCGCGGAAGACGTTAAAACTGTTCTTCACGAATATTGGCATGCGGTCCAGCACTCGTTTATAAGCACTCTTGATCGCGATAAGCGTGATCGTGCAATGGGGCCGGTCTGGTTCGCAGAGGGGTCGGCAGAGTTCATGGCGCAATATGGGGCCGCTCAACTGATCAGTGAAGGCTTGATGCCGGAAGTGCCCAAGGGTGAGTGGCCGTTCAGTTATGAAGAGCAGATGGCTAACAAACTATGGGACATCGAAAACGAATTTGCTAATGGCTGTGCTGAGCGGAACCTGAGCTCGATTATCGAATATTCGGATCCATGTAGCCGTGTGGGATACGAATTGGGTGCATGGGCTATGGCCCTCCTGCTTTCGGAGACAGGCACCGATGTGTTACTCAATGATTTTCACCCAATAGTCGAAAGAGTTGGTTGGGAAGAAGCCTTCGAAGCGACCTTTGGTCGAACAGTTGCTCAGCTCGATCAGGATGTAAAGCGGTTTTGGGAGTTGCCGAGAAATCAGAAAATGGCTCTTCTCCCAAACCCTTAATTGCTCTCTTATTGATTGAGGCAGATTCGGCCCTTATCGACGCTCAGTGGCTTATTGGGTGTCATCTGGGTTAGGGCGAATCGCCGAACGTGGCCGAAAGGCCTCTACGAAATTGGGGTCGGTAGTGATATACGGTCCACCAACTAGATCAACGCAGTAGGGAACAGCGGCCATCACTGCGTCGAGACATTCGGCGATCGCTTTTGGTTGTCCCGGTAAATTTATTACCAGAGCACCGCCGCATATCCCGGCTGTCTGTCGGGAAAGAATAGCGGTAGGAACTGCGCGTAGAGAGGCCGTCCGCATGGCTTCACCAAAGCCGGCCAATATTTTGGTACACGCCGCTTCGGTTGCCTCCGGAGTTACATCTCGAGCTGCGGGACCGGTGCCGCCTGTGGTGAGTATTAGGCAGCACCCGCTGCCTGCCAGATCTTTAATAGCCGATTCAATGTCTGGCTGTTCATCGGGAATAACTACGGCTTCAGCTGTCCACGGAGAGGTCAAAACCTGGTCGAGGTACTCGCGGATGGCGGGACCGCCGCGGTCTTCGTAATCACCTCGGCTCGCTCGATCAGAAACCGTAATTAGTCCAATTAAGGCGCCCCTATCAGGGTCACTTTCAGCTGTACTTAAGCCCATTACTCAGATTCCGTTCTCATTGCGTGTGTGATTATCTCGGTAGGCGTGGCGTGAAGATCAGCTCTTTGATCGATACCCAACCAACCGAGATAATAAATAGGAACGATTCTTATTTCTACTAGTATTGCGGTGCAACGATTTCTAGAACGATAAGGAAGACCGGATGACGAACCGAAGAATTGAAGTCGAACGTGCAATAGCGGCCACCCCAGCCGACGTGTTTGACGTGGTAAGCGATCCGCTAGGCCATGTAAAGATTGACGCTTCTGGAATGCTCATGGCTGCGACAGGAGCTCGACCCACTGGAGTTGGTGATCGTTTCGACGTGGAAATGGACCGTGACTCCTTGCGAGATCTGGACCTCGGTGAATACAAGGTCACGGTCATAATCGAAAAATTTGAAAAAGACCAGGAAATAGCATGGACTGTTGATGGGGGCAAACAGCCGCCAATTGGCCACATCTACGGTTATCGCCTGCAGGAAATTGAAGGTGGCACACTCGTAGCGTCCTATTACGACTGGTCTAACACGCACCCAGACCATGCCGAACTAGTCGAAGCCATCTTTCCAATTATCTCTGAAACTCACTTGCTAGCAACTCTTGGAATTCTTGCTAGGACTGTGGCGCCGGGAAAGCGGCGACCGTCGCTTTAGAGAGATCAACTCCGGACCAAGGTCCCAGTGATTCATTTGTCGATGCAACAATTCTCTGTTTCTTTGGGCTTATCTCAGATCTGGCAGAATCTCGTATATGGACATTGAGACTCTGATAGCGAAGCAGGAAATTACTGATGTCGTATACACGTATGCGCGAGGCATAGACCGACTTGATTTCGAGTTAGTGAGGTCCTGCTACCACCCGGACGCGTACGACGACCACGGCGCCTTCAAAGGCAACGTGGACGACTTCATCGAAATGTGTGAAAGTTTTTTGCCGCGTTGGACGGCGACTATGCACTTCATGGGCAACGTTCTCGTCGATGAAATTACTGAAGATTCGGCGAGGGCGGAAACCTACGCAGTGGCCTACCACCGCAGAGAAACGACCGCAGACATCGAAGGCAAGGACGACATATTTGGGATTCGATATGTCGACCGTTTCGAGAAGCGAGATGATCGTTGGCTCATTGCGCACAGAGTCGTCGCCACTGAATGGCGACGAGTTGAGCCAGTTCCGGCGAATGGGACTCGTGGCGCAGTTGGCGTATGGGGAACAAGAGACGGAAACGATGTGATCGACTGGATCATGGACGCGCAAGGCGCTTCGTCATAAATTCCTTAACAACAACTCGTGTCCGAAACTTCTCACGCTTTGGATTGCAACCTGAAAGACAGAGGCACTGATCGCAAACCCTCACCGTGGGCGGGTGCTAGGAGTGCAACAGCGGCATTCCCTCTATGGGCCAGTCGAGGGCATACACGTAGCCCTGATCGGAAGAAGTTACGAACAAGGTGCGAAAATCTTTCCCGCCGAAACAACAATTAGTAGGTCCCTTATCGGGCAGTTCGATGATTTGAACGGGGCGACCGTCATGCCCATCGAGTACAAAGAGGTTGCTGGAACCATGACCTGCCACGATGATCTGACCCGACGCGTCGAGGCAGAAGCCGTCGGGTACTGACCGTCGCCCAATCATCCCATTCGGCTTAGGGGTTCCACTCAAAGTTCCGGGTTCTTCAATTCTGTAGCTCAAGAGCATCCCGGTAAGAGACTCACAAACAATCAACACTTTGCCGTCCGCTCGAACCCCTAAGCCATTCGGGAAACCAATATTTGAAGCTACGCGAGACGCTTCGCCCTCAGCGTTGACATAACACACCGGACCGCCGTCTCTATCTCCGCCGACAAGCCCACTCCATTCGGGATCGGTGAAGTAGTAGCCACCGTGAGAGTCGAAACATAAATCGTTCGGGGAGTTCAACGGAAC
>MDTD01063595.1_pt1 | contig 13252 bp, 7 predicted proteins | sample 811221 | NCBI WGS metagenome assembly MDTD01 (sample SAMN05326646, study PRJNA326480) | marine metagenome | isolation source: seawater | place: Pacific Ocean: South West | collected 2011
ACCTGCAACTGACACCCGGCCAATACACACTGCATGCCAAGCCCATGAAATTCGCTTCCGTCGACAAGCCCGACTACACCGATATCAAACCGGTGAACACCGGCAAGATGCAGGCGCCGCGCGTGATCATCAATGGTCAACGCATCCCCGTCAAAGAACTCATCTTCAATGAGTTGAAAACCATGGTGGATGCACTGCCGGTGTTCAAAGCGGTGAATGCCAAAGTCAGCATCGATGACAAGATGCTTCTGGTTCACCACAACAACACGGAACTGCGCTGTCTTAACGGCAAGAATTTCTGTGAGATTGACGGCCAGAAAATGGAACTGGACCAACCGCTGCGTTGGCAGGGTGATCACGTTAATCTCCCCCTGGAAATTCTCGCTGGTTTCCTGCAAATGAAGCCCAAAGCTTTATCCGTGGGCAATACAGTCTACCTGGATGCATATCCCGAAGGTCGCAAACACTATCCGTTTTACCGTCGGATTCGCACTAGTCATCCCAACGTCGGACACCCTGCTGAGGATGCAGCTGATGGTGATCTCAGTACGTACTTTGCTTCACAGGGAACCGGCATTGAACTTGCCATGGACCTGGGACGTGTCTTGCCGGTCAAGGGCATGGATATCGTCTGGTATCGCTCAAACGGACGGAAAGCCATATTTAAAATTGACGTTTCCGTGGATGGCAAAAATTGGAAACAGGTCTTTGATGGCAAGAGTTCCGGTGATACCCCGCAGGACAAGCCGGAGTTCTTCGGCTTTGATCAAATCAACGTGCGTTATGTCCGCATCACCAGTAACGGCAATACGCAAAATAACTGGAACTCCATTTGTGAAGCCATGGTCGTGCTTGGAGATTAATTGGATGCTACCCTTGAAAAGTACAATGTGTTTGTTTGAAACATGCTTTGAAAGGGGCAACTGATGTCTAATCGCGTTTGTCTGGTTCTGCCTGATGATGATCGTCGTCAACAACTCTGGCATGCCAAGTCCGAAAAACTGGCTTCCGATCTGGGGATCGAATGTTTCCTCACCGCACAGGGCAATAAAGTCCCCGTCGGAGATTGGCCCAGGTTACTTGAAGATGTCGATGCAGTGATCACCAGTTGGGGCGCACCGCGCTTCACGGAAGACTTACTCCCAAGTAATGACCGACTCAAGGTTATCGCTCATGCAGCAGGCAGTGTCGAACCCATTGTCTCACCAGCCATCTTTGAACGCGGCATCAAGCTGCTTTCCTGTAATCGCTACATGGCCGACTCCGTGGCTGAGTATGCGTTGATGATGACCATGGTCGGACTTCGCCGTCTGACGGATAACGCGCAGTTTGGCTCTGCGGTCAAGCAATTCAAAACCTTCACCGGTGGCAGGATCAAGGGACTGGATCAGGCAACCGTGGGCATCTGGGGTTTTGGTGATGTGGCCAAACATCTGATCCGCAAACTCAAAGCACTGGGCACTGAAACCATCATCGTCCACAATGATTACCTTTCACCTCAAGTGGCAGTTGAACTTGGTGTGGAGAAGGTCGGCTTTGATGAGATGTTCCAACGCAGTGACGTGGTGCATCTCTGTGAGTCTTTACGTGAGGACACCGTCGAGAAAGTCCGCGCACCGCAGTTGGCTGCGATGCAGGACAACGCGGTGATCATCAACTCCGGCAGGGCGCGACTGGTTCACGAAGCGGACCTGCTCGCAGAACTGAAAAAGGGTCGGATCATCGGCATTTTTGATGTGCATTTCACCGAACCGCTACCTGAGGACAGTGCCTTTAGGAAATTGGATAACGTGGTGATTACCCCGCATTTTGCAGGCTCATCCGGCCGCGGGCGTTACACCAGCATCATGCTCACCGAGGTCCATCAGATTCTCAATGGGCAAACATCGGAATATGAAATCTCAGCTCAGCGCGCTGGGACGATGACCAGTAACAAACTGGTCAGCAAGGTAAAGGAAAGCAAATGAAGTTTGGATTCAAATGGTTTTTCGTGCTGGTCGCTTTGATGACGATCACGGTGATGGCGGACGAACAGAAGATCAAGTTCAACCATGTCTATCGCACTGTCGATGGCATTGAACTCAAAGTCCACATCTACTATCCCAAGGACTGGAAAACCGGCGACAAACGTGCTGCGTTGGTCTGCTATCACGGTGGGGGTTGGGTCAAAGGAACCCCCGGCCACTTCGGTAAGCAGTGTCAGTACTTCACGCGCGAACATGGCATGGTGACCATGAGTTTTGAATACCGACTTCTGAAAAACAAAACCAAGCCCGCAGCCAATGTCAACGACTGTCTGAGTGACACCAAGGCAGCCTACCAGTGGACTTTTGAAAATGCAGCGGACCTTGGGATTGACCCGAGCAAGATTGTGTTGATGGGGGGGTCAGCAGGCGGTCATCTCGCTGCAGCGACGGCGCTGTGCGCCAACCCGGAGACTGGCAGCAAGTCGCTTCCCGTGGAGCCCTATGCGATGGTGCTATACAACCCGGTGTTGGATGTGCCTGAGTTTTGCGGCTCAAACAAGAACTATGCAACACAGGCTATTGCCGATATCACCGCTCCAAGCCCCATGCATCAGTTAAGCAAGACCGCGCCGCCGACGCTGGTTTTGCATGGCACGGTGGACCCGGTTGTCCCGTTTGCCACCGCACAGAAATTTGTCGACGGACTCAAAGCCCTGGGCGTGAATGCCTCACTCATTGCTTATGAAGGTCGCAAGCACGGATTTTTCAATGCCAAAAAGGGTCAGATGGAAGATCATCAAAAATCCATTACGGATGCCGATGCGTTTCTGACTGGCCTGGGCTTGCTGAGGGCCAAGTGAGTAAAGGACGTTTGAAGTGATACAGCGCCAATCCGTGAATGTTGTCTTGATCACATGCCATGACCTGGGGCGTTACCTGGGTTGCTATGGCATTGACACGGTTAAAACGCCGCATGTCGATTCGATCGCTCAGCAAGGCCTTCGTTTCACACAGAGTTTTGCAGCAGCGCCGCAGTGTTCACCTGCCAGAGCAGCCATCACCACCGGTCGACATCCGCATTGCACGGGCGTCCTGGGGTTAACGCATGGTCGCTTTGCCTGGGACCTGACGGATGATCAATTGACCTTGCCACAATACCTTTGCTCGCAGGGGTATCACACCGTGCTTGCAGGCTTGCAGCATGAAGCCAATCGCACAGCGCGGCTCGGTTTTGATGAGCGCATCGCCAGTTGCCCGGGCCATGATTTTGCAGGCGTGAGTTGCATGGATATCGCAGACCATGTTGATGGTTTTCTCGCGGAGCACAAGGGCAGTGACAAGCCGTTTTACCTGCAGGTCGGACTCTTTGAACCGCATCGTGATCCAGCAAGCCCGACCGGTTTCACGCAAGGGTTTGGTGATGCGGAGCAGGATGTCACCGTCCCGGGTTTTCTCAGTGATACGCCGGAAGTACGCAAGGAATTGGGTGAGTTTCAGGCGGCGGTGCAGTTGGCGGACAAGGCCGTGGGGCAGATGCTTCAGTCGTTAGCTGATCACGGCATGGCAGGCAACACGCTGGTGATCTTCACCGCCGACCACGGCATGCCGTTCCCCCGCGCCAAGTGCACGCTTTACGATCCGGGCCTTGAAGTCCCCGTGGTGATGTCCGGGCCGATGCTCGATTCACAGGCTGGTAAGGATTACAACGGCTTGATGAGCATGATCGACTTGTACCCGACGATCTGCGAATTGCTCGGACTTGCTGTCCCGCAAACCGTGCAGGGTGTGAGTCATGCTGGGGCGATGTTCAACCATGAATCGGCACGTGAAGAACTCTATGCCGAGATGACGTATCACGATTATTACGATCCCTTGCGCTGCATCCGAACCGATCGTTACAAGCTCATTGCCAGCTTTGAAGCGACACGCGCATGGATGGACCCGACACAGCAGTGGGTGCATCGCAGCCAGGTGCATGACTCCATGGAGAAGGCCGGGCTGCGTCATCCCCCGTTGCGACTTTACGATTTACAGAACGATCCGGCGGAAGTGAATAACCTGGCGGGTGACACTAAGTACGCAGCAGTCTGTCAGGATTTGGCGGGACGGTTATTGGATCAGATGCGACAGACGGATGACCCGGTGCTTTATGGCATGCCGTCCAGTCCGGCGCATCGTCAGGCGGTGAACTGTCTGATGCAGGCCGCGGGGCGTCATCCCCAATCACAGGAAAAACGAGAAGTCGAGGTGCTGCCATGATCCGTATAGGTTTGATGGATCTGGATACCGGCCACGCGCTGGCATTTACCAAGCGATTAAACGACATGGCTGACGTGCAGGTGACCGCGGTGTATGATCACGGCGATGTACGTGATGCGTCGGAAATTGCTGCTTTTGCTGACATGTTTGACTGTCAGGTTGTTGAGTCGATCGCGCAGTTAGCCGACTTGGTCGATGGCGTGATGGTGTTGGGCGTGGATTGGAACAAGCGGTTTGAACGTGCTGCCCAATTGATCAAACGCAATGTCCCCGTGTTCATGTGCAAGCCGACTGTCGGCAGTGTGTCTGACATTGAATCACTGATTGCGCTTCAGCAGCAGACCGGTTCACCGGTGATGACAGGGTCGGGTTGGCGATGGTGTAAGCCGACACAGGAAGCTGCTGCATCCATCGACATCAGCAAGGTGACGCATTTTGCAGTCCATGCGCCGATGCCTCGGTTTTACTACGGAGTTCACGGCTGGGAGTTTCTTGCTGGACTGTTGGGTGCGGGTGTGCAGTGGATTGAACCGGTTGCGATCACCGAAAAGTCCGTGCATTTTGCCTGTTGTCATATCAGTGGAGTTCAAGGCGATGTGTATGTTGGTTCGGATCGCGCGCGTGTGATTCAGTGGACGGATGAGCAGGGTGAACATGAACTGGAACTGGATATCCCGTCAATTCAGCTTGGTTTTTGTCAGACATTTGTGGACATGATCAAGACCGGGAACATGCCTGCACCGATTGCATCACAACTCCTGCCGGTGCGTTGTGGGATTTTGGCTGAGCAGGCCTGCGAACTTGGACGTCGCGTGATGGCAAGTGAACTGGAGCAAAGCCGCATCGTCACGACCTCGCAGTTCATGCAGACGTATCATGCTCGGCCGCTGTTGCCACAGACGGTTTGAATATTGCTATAGAGCGGTTGAAAGAATTTTCACCTTCAGTCGCACCCGCGCAGGTGGGCGTTCAGTGGAATATGCAAGTACACACAGAATATCACTGGATTCCCGCCTACGCGGGAATGACGAAATGAGCGATGCATGAGATTACTTGTGTGGTGTATTACGAGAGCGTTTCCAGAGATTCATGTTCAACGACCATATCAAAGGGATTGGTGATTAGGGCTGTTATTCAGGTATCGCCTTGTATTTTGTCTTAACCCTAATTCCTAATCACAAATCACAAATCCCTTATCTACAAAAACGTGAAAATGAATTGCTGGAACCGCTCTAGCGTGGCGTTGATGCAAAGCCCAACGTGGATTCGCCCTTGTAGAGTTTAAGCACATCCGGGACGAGCATGCCGGGGTTTTGCTTGCTGCGGGATTTACCGAGGATCCATTCGATCGCGCGCTTGATCACCGGCACGAGATCCGGCGCATCCACACAGGTGATATCAGGCAGGTACTCTCTGAAGAAGACACCGCCATCAACGGTGGCGACCGCCATTTCCTTGCCGATTTTCAGACCACAATTATGCGCTGCACGAATCGAGCCCAATGCTGCAGGTAACGTGGTGGCAAAGACGCCGTCGTACTTGCCTGGGTTGTTTTTAAATTCGTTGGTCGCTTCTTCGCAGGCGCCCCGGCTGAGCAGGGCACGGGGTGTGTCGTGCATGTGCTCGGTGAGATTGTGTCGTTTGACCCAACGTTGATAGCTGTCGATCCATGCATTGATCACCGTGTCCATCGGCTGGACATTCAGGCACATGACATTGCGACAACCGATTTCATACATGTGTTCAAGAACCATGTCTGCACCCTGGGGAGGAAAGTCCCAGATGGATGGGATATGCAGATGCGTCAGGTCCGCAGAGATGCACATGAGCTTGGCACGGTAATCCTGCCAGGATTCGATGAGTTTGGGCAACTTGGCAGTGGGAACAAAAAACACCCCCTGATACTCATCGAGTGTTTCGCGAATGCTCGGGTCGTCTTCATGAACATATTCCACCGGTCGAACACGCAGATTCATTTCGCTGGCTGTGCGTTCAATGTCATATCGCCAACGCGTGATCGATTCACTGGAGCATGCGGGCGTGAGCATGGCAAGGGAGGGGAGGATGGACTTGTTCTTGTCGTTGGGCACCGCGCGGCTGCCGGGTTGGCGGGTGATGATGCCCTGGTCCATCAGGTGAAGAATCGCGCGCCTTGCCGTCATGCGCGAGACGCCGGTTTCCATGGCAAGGAACTCTTCAGACGGTAACGGCTTGCCGGTGTAATCGCCCTGGTGAATGCGTCGCTGAAGCAGTTCTGCGATCTGTGTGTAGCGTTTGCGATTGGCCATTGAACTTTTCTTTATCTCTCTCAAACCCAGCGTGGACCGATGCGATGCTCAGGGTAAAACATTGTACATCAATGTGGTATCAGCAAAAACATCGGGATTGACAGGCGATCGGTTTTTCTGTCTGCAATCTTCTTGTCCAAAAAATAGCGCAGGAAATGGTTGACAATCACTTTGTTTAAAGAATACAATAATTGTACAAATACGCAAGCCGACTCTTCAAGGAATCACAACATGATCCGAGACGCAAGAACGGTGAGTAAGCATGGTTTTACCTTAATCGAGTTATTGGTTGTTATGTCGATTGTGGCGCTGCTCATTGCCATACTCCTGCCTGCATTGGGGAAAGCTCGCCAGGCTGCCCGCACCAGCATGTGTCTGAGCAATCTCAGGCAGTGCACGGTCGGGGCGATCACCTATGCAACGGACTTTAATGAGCATCAGATTCTCTACCGGACCAAGGGTGGCAACATCAAGCTCTGGGCTTACTTCCTGGCTTATGGCTACAGCGTCACCGATACGCCCAGCGGGACCCGCTACATCACGCCCGATGTCCGTGTCTGCCCGGAAAGTGAGTACTACGCAACGGATTCAAACAGCACGAGTTCTGCGGGGTTCAACATCTCCTATGCTGCGTATCTGTCCAACAGCTATGACAAACAATACGGCTATGGCACGTACTTCCAGGGCTTCACACTCAACCCCGGCATCCCTACTGCCGGTAACAAGTTGGTCATCGGCGTGAATGTCCATAACGAAATGCGCGAACCGTCCAGGGAGATTCTCTTTGGTGACAGCCTGTCCAAACATCCCTCGACACCCAACGGCGGCGGGCACATGATTGGCAACTTCAAACGCAACGGTGCAAGTAACTGGGGCGGGCGTCTACGTGCTCAACACCAGGCCAACTGCAATGTCATCTTTGCTGACGGCCACGCCTTTAGCGCATTACCCGGATATCTCAGAACCGATACGAACGTCAAGCCGCAATACATTTACGATTACAAGGGCGAGCTTTACCAGTATGACAGTGCTGGCAACGGCACGCTGGTTCCGTAATAACCTTCACACAAACCCTCACCCACCGATTAACAGAGACCGCAACAGTCACACGATTTGATGAAGCAATTGATCTGCATCGTCTTTGTCCCCAGCAGATGAATACAAGGAATATCAGTATGTTTAATGGTCCCATGTGTCACCGCAACCCGTTTGCAATCCTGTTTTGCATGTTGCTTGTGTTTTCAGCATCCAGTTTGCATGCACAGGAAAAAGCAACACTCATCGAAGCTGGCAAAGACACCGGTGGATTCAGATTCGATAACGGTAGGGAATTCCCCGGCGCCAAGGGCGATGCCAAACTCATCGACACCGATCAAGGCAAGGCCGTGCAACTCACCGGTGACTTTTCCGGCGGTGGGGCCTACGTGCAGATTCTCCGCAAGACACCGTTGGTCGATCCCTCCTTTCTCTCTTTCGAAGCCAAGGTCATCGGGTGTAAACGTGTCACGTTGCGATTGATTGACGTCACGAATCAATGTCACCAGATCACGCTCAACATCAAGGACATCGACGATTGGCAACGCATCACCTTGCCGGTACACGCGTTCTTCCAGAACATGGGCCGTGCCTCGGCTGTGGAAAGTGTCGCCAAGTACGAACGCTGGGGCGGCGCCAAAGACGGCAAGTGGCATGGGCCGATTAAAACCATCGCCATTATCGGGGGCAGTCCCACCACCGCGGACAAAACATTCAGTATCACTGTCCGTGATCTGTACATGATGTATGAACCGCAGGACGAAAGCCCATCCCAGGCTTCGGAGTCACAACCCCAGTCCACCAACATCAAACCTGATTGGCATGACATCACGCTCAATATCGGCGAAGTGCCCAATCTCTCAACCTACATCGTTGGCAAAAATACATCCGCCAAAGCGATGGTGCTCAAGGACACGGATGACAGTGAATTCGTCCAACTTAAAATGCACGTTGAAAAAGCAGGCACCTATGTCGGAGCCAGCATCCACACCGCTGAACCCGTCATCCAATCCCTGGAAGCGATGACTCTGGAACTCCGCTCGACCACGCTCAAACATTTCTCCATGCGACTCAAAGACGGTACCGGGCAAACGCACCAAACCAAGTGGCTCAAGATCAACCCCGATGGACAGTGGCATACCTACACCTTCCCCATCAACAAAATCTCCGGCGGGGAAACATGGGGCGGTGCCAAGGATCGCAAGTGGCATGATCCGGTCAAAAGTTTCGCCTTTGCCATCGGTGCGGATGCTGTATTCAACCCCGATGCGACGTTGGACATCAAACGTCTTTCATTCAAAGGTGTCGCGCCCAAGACACAAGCCAGTGATGCAGCATGGCTCACCTTGCCACTGCTCATCGAAGACTTTGCTGATGTCTCCACCTTCGTCGTCGGTAAAGGGCTCAAAGCCAAGGCAAGCGTTACCCAGGATGATGACAAGACGTCCTTTATCCGTGTGAATTACGCGTTCCCCGCCAATGGTTATTCCGGTGTCGTGCGCAGCGTTGCTGACACGCCCATCTCGCAGGTCAAAGCCATCCAACTGACCCTGCGTACCGACACCGTCCGGAAAATCGGTACGCAACTCAAAGACGGGACCGGCCAGACCCACCAGGCCAAAAACATCCCCCTCATCTCCGATGGGAAGTGGCATACCTATACCTTCCCACTTGTCAAACTCGTCGGCGCTGAATCATGGGGTGGTGCCAAGGACCGTCAGTGGCATGATCCATTGACACTGCTCAATATCACAACCGCCACACAACTCGCTGAAAAAGAAGCTTCCCTGGATATCAAAGCCATCAAGGTCTTCGGCGTCAGCCTGGACCCGACACTCAATACCCCCGAACCATTGGCCATTGATTTTGAAGCTGCGGACGCCATCAAGGATTGGGAAACGAGTAACCAAACCGTTGGCATCAAACCTGCTGTCGGTTTCGAAAACTCCAATGCAATGCAACTTCTTCTCACCGAGCAGGAAGTTCTCGACAAGAAAGCCTTCGCCTACTCCCCGACTTTCCCCGCAGCCAAGGGTTGGTGGAAAATCGCCGGTGTCTTTGCAGGTCAACTCTACTCACCGGACAACTCCTTTGCAGGCATCACTCGTCTGCAATGTCTCGACATCAATGGCAAACCGCTTGAGAGTTTTGAACTCAATCGTTGCACCACCAAAGAAGCATCACTCCAATCGGTCTCCAGGGAAATCCGACTTCCTGACGGTACCGCCAAGGCACGCTTCATGATCGACATGGTCAAGACCCATGGTACATACACCGTGGACCAATTGTCCTTCTCCTTCATCAAACCCGTTGAAAACACCGAAGACCTCATCGAACGCATCGTCATCAAGTCCGACGCGCTGGGCAATCTGTTTATGCCTCAGGACAAGCTGGCTTTCGATGTCACACTCATGGCCAAACGTCCCTTGTCCGAAGCCAATCGTCAATTGGATTGGCATGTCGTTGATTACTGGGGCATTGAACAGACCGTTGCCTCCGTGCTGACACTTCAAAAGGATGGACGCAACAAGAGTGGTCTCTTTGAATATGTTGGCAAGATTGATCTGACCAACTTCAAAGCAAGCCAGGGTCAATATTATGAACTTGCATTGACCGCGCTGCGTGATGCTCCGCGTGCGTACAAGGACTATCGTTCCTTTGCGATTCTCCCCGAAGCCCAGGCACGTAAGCATTCCTGGAAGGATATCCCGTTCTCCTCGCGTAACTGGGATAACCGCATCACCGAGTACATTGACCTCTCTGCACGTCTTGGCCTGCCGATCATCGGTGCCTGGACCAGTTGGCAGGCAACTCCGCCGTACAAGACGAATCTCCCCGGCGTGAAGCGTATTCTGGATCACAACGTTGCTGTCATGGCAGCAACACCGATGGGCGGGATCGAAAAACATCATGGCAAGTGGCAGGCGTACGATGAGACCGCCATGCGTCAGGGACTGACCAACATCTTTAATCAAATCAATCAAGACCAGATGGTCATCACCATGGGCAATGAACCGCCCAACAACTACGAACGCGCCATGGAAAATCTCTGGGCATACAAGGCGATGTACGAAACCGCCAAGAGTCTGAATCCCAATGTCACCATGGTCGGCACTTCCGTGGGTGACATCGAAGCCTACTTCAAAGCCGGTGTTCATCAGTATTGTGATGTCGTTGACTTTCATGTCTATGAATCACATCAACGCATCCGCAAAGTCTTCGAACGCTATGACGAACTGTTCAAGCAGTATGGACATCGCAAGCCGATCTGGTCAACCGAGATTGGTCTGAACTCGCAGGGTGTGCCGCGTCGTGATGTGGCATCATCGTTGATCAAGAAGTTCTCTATTTTCTTTGCCTGCGGTGGTGAGAATATTTCCTGGTTCGGCTTGCTGTATCCGGATTCCAGTGGTAAGTCCAGTGGCAGCAGTGGTGACAGTCACAACGTCTTTGACTGCCGTTACCGCGTGTATTCGCCTCGCCTTGATGCCATTGCTTACTACAACATGATCAACAGCATCTGCGTCAAGAAGTTCGTCACAGAAGAAAAATATGTCAACGACGTCGAAGCGTATCTCTTTGCAGACAAGGATCAGAACCAGCTTCAGATTCTCTGGACGGACAAAGACCCAAAGACGATGTTCGTGCCTTTAGCTGATGTTCAACAGGTGACGGTGACGTATGTCGACGGTGTTGTTCGTCAGATGAATGCCGCGGGTGAAGGGTTGACGTTACGTGTCACGCCGGATCCGATTCTGCTGCAATACAAGTCAAAAAACACAACACTACCCAGGCAGTTGCCCGATGCCAAACTCACGATTGATCAGATGCCAAATGCACTGGTCATGGGTGGGCAGGCCAACCTGAAAATTGCCAACGGTATCTCAGGCAGCAAGGTCATCAGCGTGATGCCAACTCAGTGGGGTGGCTCCGTGGAAGCAACTGGTGACACGTTGGCAATGCGTATCCCCGCCAACTCCTCTGCCCGCTACATGCCTCTGAGTGTTCAGCAGCATGATAGCCAGGGACGTCTGCGTGGTGAGATTCGCCAGGTGCTTCCAATCGTTGGCCGCATTGCCATGCAGGTTCGACCGACATTGGTTGATGAGAAACCAGCAGTGAAAGTTCAGATCACCAACAATGGTTATGAACCGCAGAAAATCACCTGGCGGGCATTGATCAATTCGTCATTGATGATGCATGAGGGCACCGTCAGTTGGGCAACCAAAGCCGGTCCCGCCATGAACGAATTCACCGGCGATACCTCGGGCAATGTCACCCTGTCAGCACGCAAGACACACGAACTGATTCTTCCCATCAAGCATGTCAATCCCATGCAGATTGATCGGGCGCTCGTGAGTGTCCGCGATGCCCAAGGTCGTGAGATTCAAATCCAACGTTATCTCTCAGCCTTCTGTGGCGTTCCCCGCACCAACAGTCAGGTGGCTATTGACGGTCAATTTGACGAAGCGGATTGGGCCAAGGCCAAAGTTCAGTTGGCTAATCATAAACAGCAGTATCACACGCTCAAAAAAGAACGTCAGTGGGAAGGTGTTGATGACTTATCCGCTAAGATTCGTTTCATGTGGGATGATGATCATCTCTACCTTGCTGTCCAAGCCCGGGACAATGTCCACAGTCACACCAAGACCGGGGGCGCCCTTTGGAATCAGGACGGCATCCAGTTGATGGTTGATCCGGCCCGTGGTTCATCTCAGCAGGGCGGCAAGTACGACCTTGTCATGGGTGAGAACGCCGAAGGCAAAGCCTATGCATGGAGTCATCTTGCTGCTGATCCAGCAGTCCCCACCGGTCCCGTGCCGGATATCAAAGTGGCGGTGAAACGTGACGAATCTGCCAAACGCACCTGCTACGAAATCGCCATCCCCTGGGGGCAGATCAGTCCCTTCAAACCCGGTGTCGGTGCCAACCTCGGGATGGCCGTGGCATTGAATGAAGACGATGGCGATGGGCGTGTCTCATTCCTGAGTTGGTTTGCCGATGTTCATGCAAAACAGACCGATGGGGTCGCGGACCTGATCCTGCTTCCGTAGCGTCATTTTTTAAAACGAATCAGTATGAGTCGTCATTCCCGCGCAGGCGGGAATCCAGTGGCATACAGTTGACGCTTGCAACGACCACTGGACACCCGCCAGCGCGGGTGTGACGAATAGGTTGATATCAAGGTGTGATGATGAGCAAGACTTTGTAATACGCAAATCAGTGAAAAGACATCAAGTCCACAAATAACACACCGTGTCTCTGTGATGGAGCATGGTGTGTTTTTATGCACCCAGGTAACGGACATACACATAATACGCACCACGTGCCATGCCTTCGTCGGTTGTGAATGTCGTTGTCAAATGTGTATCACCCGCTTGAAGCGATAGCGCAAAGGCTGCGTATTGGCAGTCATCTTCCAGTATTTGCTGGTGTGTCTGTCCCTGAATTTGAATGTGAGCCTGCGTAAACAGAATCGCCACACCACCGCTGTAATTAAAATGATGACGCGGGTGAATGACATCACTTCGCCAACCCTCAGTATTTTCAGAGATCCCATCGGTTAAGGCAATGTCTTCTTCACGCGGCCAGCGTCTCAGTTCAAAACGATAACGTCCATCACGTTCGACATGAATTTCAAAGTAACCATTTTTGCCATCGCCTTGGCGGATATGCCCCTGGTTGTAGACGAGGTAGCTGTTG
>MDTD01147248.1_pt1 | contig 13248 bp, 14 predicted proteins | sample 811221 | NCBI WGS metagenome assembly MDTD01 (sample SAMN05326646, study PRJNA326480) | marine metagenome | isolation source: seawater | place: Pacific Ocean: South West | collected 2011
ATAGCTGATTATATAAGAAAATATAAGAAGGAGACAAATCTAGCATTAAATAGTAATTATCTTACAATGAAAAAAAAATATTCAAAATATAAAAAATTTATAGAGTTTATAAGATGATCAGATCACAAAATATTTTAGTAGTTGGATCTAATGGAGTAATCGGAAGAGATATATGCACTTCATTAAGACCAAAAAATAAAATTATAGCAATAGATATAAACTATAACAAAAGCGATGATTTTGCTAAATTAAGAAAAAAAAATCAAATTAACATTAAAATTGATGTTAAGAATACTGCTCAAGTTGAAAATCTCTTTTTGAAACTTAAAAAAAATAGAGTAAACATTGACTCTTTGGTTTTTGGACCAACCTTAAAAACTAACGATTTTTATGAACCGTTCGAAACAACGGCATTCAATAGCTGGTCTAATATAATTAAAACAGAATTAGATGGTGCATTTAATTTTTCTCAACAGTTTATAAAATCTTCAAAAAATAAAAAAAAAAGAAATATTGTATTTTTATCCTCAATTTACTCAATAGTCACCCACGACCATCGAATGTATGAAAATACGAATATTGCTACTATTTTGACAAAAACTAAGAAAAATAAAAAAAAACTTTTTTCTCACGCGGCCTATCCAGTTGCCAAAAGCGGTATAGTCGCACTTACAAAATATCTTGCAGCATATTGTGGAAAAAAATCAATAAGAGTTAACTCCGTTTCACCAGGTGGCGTTGAACAAAAAGGTATTGATAGAAAATTTGTAAAAAATTATTCTGACAAAGTTCCCATGAATAGAAGAGCTAAATTAAGAGAAATTACTAATGTAGTTAATTTTTTACTTTCCCCTGACTCAAGCTATATAACTGGACAAAATATCATTGTAGATGGAGGATATACGATTTGGTAAAAGAATTTAAAATATCAAATAAAAATATTTCAATTAATACTTGTCCGCTTATAATTGCAGAAATTGGTGTTAATCACAATGGAAGCCTTAAATTAGCAAAAAAATTAATAGATATTGCAAAAATTAATAAAGCTCACTGCGTAAAGTTTCAAACCTTCAATTCTGAAAATCTTGTATCAAAGAGTGCCAAAAAAGCACCATATCAAATTATAAACACAAAAAAAATAAAAGAGACACAATTTGAAATGCTACAACGATTGCAATTAACAGAAACTGATCATTTAAAGTTAATGGATTATTGTAAAAAAAAGAAAATTATTTTTTTATCAACCCCATATAATTTTGATGATGTGGACTTATTAAATAAATTAAATGTTCCAGCTTTTAAATTAGCTTCAATGCACCTCACAGAATTAAGCTTTATTGAATATGTGGCCAAAAAAAAAAGACCTATAATTCTATCTACAGGTATGAGCAATATTAACCAAATTAAAAAAGCAATAAAAATACTAAAAAAATATTTAAATAATAGATTTATTTTGATGCAATGTACGACAAACTATCCGTCAAGAATTGAGGAAGCTAATATAAATGTTTTAAATAAATTTAAAAATATATTTAAATGTCATGTTGGCTACTCTGATCATACTATGAATAGCATATCAGCAATAAGTGCTGTTTCATTAGGTGCTGTTGCTATAGAAAAACATATTACCCTTAATAAAAAATTAATTGGACCAGATCACAGTAGCTCTTTGAACCCAAAAGAATTTTATGGATATGTTAATGATATTTACAATGCAAAAATTAGTCTAGGATCCTCAATAAAAAAACCTTCTTTAAGTGAGAAAAAGAATGAAAAATTTATGAGAAGGAGCATTTATTCAAAAAAATTTATAAAACAAGGAAAAAAAATTGAGTTATCAGACTTAGAGTTTAAAAGGCCGGAAAATGGTTTATCAGCATCCTTAGCAAAAACTATTATAGGAAAATTTGCCAAAAGAAATATTCAACCAAATATTTTATTAAACAAAAGTTTTATTAAGTAAAATGATTGTTATTATTGGATCAGGAAGGCATGCAGGTGTAGTAGAAGACTCTTTATCAAAAAAAAAGATTAAATATCTTAATTTATCGAAAAAATATAATCTGTCATCAGACAAAAAATTAGAGAAGATTATTTCTAAAAATAAAAAAAATTATCGTCTTCATATTGCTATTGGTGATAATAAATTAAGAGAGAAGATTTATAATTTGTTTAAAAAAAAAAGATATAAATTTCAAAATGTTATTGACACATCCTCTATAGTTTCAAAAAATGTCCAATTAGGCCATGGAAATTACGTTGGCCCGGGCGTAATCATAAATACTAAAGCAAAAATTGATAACAATTGTATCATTAATTCTGGATCAATTATTGAGCATGATGTAAAGGTGAAATCTTATACACATTTAGCTCCAGGTTCTAAAGTTATGGGATCGACTGTTATCGGAAAAAGATGTTTTATTGGTGCAGGTGTAATTTTGAATAATAAACTTAAAATTTGTGATGACTGTGTAATCGGCTCAGGCAGTGTAGTTATTAACAATTTAAATAAAAAAGGATTATACGTAGGAATTCCAGCAAAAAGGAAAAAAAAATGATTTTTATTTCATCTTCTTGTGTAAAGAAAAAAAATATTTTAGATGTTTTGAACGTTTTTAAAGAAAATAATATTCATCAGGTTGAATTATCAGGCGGTACAGATTCTTTTCCCAATCAAGAGGACAAGATTCTTGAATATGTTAGCAACTCAGATTTTGAAATTAGAATTCATAATTATTTTCCACCACCAGAAACACACTTCGTAATTAATATTGCCTCTCTAAATGATGATATTTATCAAAAAAGTATTGATCAATGTTTGAAATCTATAAATTTGTCAAAAAAATTAGGTTCTAAAAAATATAGCGTCCATGCTGGTTTTTTAATTGATCCAAGGCCAATTGATTTAAAAGACCAAGGAATTAAGTTAACTAATGAGCTTTTTGAAGAGGAGAAAGCTATTTTAAAAATGAAAAAAAGTTTAAATGTGCTTGAAAATGAGGCAGGTAAAAATTTAAAGATATATTTAGAAAATAATGTCATTAATAAAAAAAATTTAAGTAGATTTAATAGAAATCCATTTTTATTAACTGACAAAAGCTCTTATTTAAAACTAAAAAAAAATTTTAATTTTAATTTACTATTAGATCTTGCTCATTTAAAAGTAAGTTGTAATACTTTGGGTTATGACTTTGAGTCAGAAGCAAATTTTTTATTCGATAAAACAGATTATTTACATTTAAGTGGTAATGATGGAGTTGAAGACAGAAATTTGCCAATAATTTCAGACAAAAAATTAAATAAATTTTTGTCTTCAAAAAAAATCAAGAATAAAACTGTTACTTTGGAAGTTTATGATAATTTCAGCAATATTCTCAAAGACTATTCATTTTTAAAATCTTTATTGAACTAAATTGAAACTATTCGGATATAAATTATCTTTTAAAGAGGAAAAAAAAAAAGATATTATTTTCTTTGACAATAATTATGCAGAAATTAAGATCAGAGGACTTAAGAGTCATTTTTTTGATTATAAAAGAATTAATATTTTAATACTTTTAAAAACCTTACAAGGCTTGTTTCTGCACAATTTTAAAATTCCTCTTAAATACATTTATCTTAAAAAATTTCTAGAAACAACAAATCCTAAAATAGTTATAGGACACCATCTCAATGATGTAATGTATAAGATTAAACAAATTGATCCAAAACTAAAAACTATCATTTATTTACATCATCGACTTTATCTCGACCAAATCTTAGAATTAAAAAAAAAATACAATAAATCAAAAGTAGACTATTTTTTTGTGTGTGATCTTTTACACAAAAAAAAGATTTCAAATTTTATATCAAGTAAATTTATAATTAATGGGCTTACTAAAAATAATGAAATCAATACTTCTTCAAAAAAAAAGAAATTTGATTTAATGATTATTTCTGAATATAGGAACCTTCCAAAAAACCATTTTTATTCAAGATGTATTCAATTTGTATCAAAAACAATATCAAATTATGCAAAAAAAAAAAATTTTAAAGTCTTGATAGCTTTAAATACGTCAAGAAAAGAAAAAAAGTTTGATAGAAAAAAAGAAATAAATTTTTTTAAAGAAATTAATCCTGCTTTCTATTTTACTAAATTTAATTCATATCAAAATGCTGAGTACTCTAGATTAAATATTTGTTTAGCCTCAAATCTAGGAGCGGATTTATTAGCGAGAGGTCACAAAGTTTTATTTTTACCCTTTTTAGCTAAATATTCTAGAAAATATAAAAACATGTATTTATTAAAAAACTCTGAATTTGTTTATAATAAAGAAAATAGTGAAGAGATCTTCAAAAAAATTGATGAATTACTTAGAATAAAAAATATAGATTGGAAAAATCTTATGATCAAATCTAATATCAAGTTTATATTTGATAAACAAAATAAGATAATGAAAAAAATAATTAAAAAGATTATTGTTGATGATAGGAAAAATAATTAGATTCGTAATTGAATTATTTACTTTATAAAAATGAAGACAGTAGTCATTATACCAATAAAAAAAAAATCAGAGAGGGTAAAAGGAAAAAATTTTAAAAAAATAAATGGGGTTCCATTATATGAGATTACACTTAAGAAATTGAAAAAATGTAAATTCGATGAAGTTTACGTTGATACAGATAGTCAAGAAATAAAGAAATATTGTTTAAAAAATAAAATTAATATTATAAATCGTCTAAGATCACTAAGCAAAAATACGGCAAATGGAAACGACCTATTAAACTATCACTCTAAAATAATTGATGCCGATATATATTTTCAATTATTTATAACTGCACCGTTGCTTAAGATTTCCACTATAAACGAGTGCATAAAAATTCTACAAAAAAGCAAAAAACATGACTCTATTTTAACAGTAAGATCTTTGTACACTTGGTTTTGGTTTAAAAAATATCCGATAAATTATGATCCAAAAATTTTGCCAAGAAGCCAAGATGCAAATCCGGTAATTGTTGAGACCACAGCTTTATATGGTATTAAAAAAAAATCTTTAAAAAAAAGAAAATGTAGAATCGGTTTCAAACCTTTTTTTTATGAAATTTCTGAAAAAGAGTGTGTAGATTTGGATAATAAAAAAGATTTTGACTATTTAAATTACATAATTAAATAGATGAATTTAAAAAAAATTCAAAATTGTTCATTAAATTACGCTTGTATATTAACTACTGGAAGAACTGGTAGTGATTACCTTCAAGGGTGTTTAGATGGCGTGCCAGGTGTTATTACATTTAGTGGAGAGTTACCTTTTTTTAAATTCATGAATAATTCAAAAACCAAAAAGATTGTCACAAAACAAGATTCAAAAAAACTAATAAATCATTTTGTCAATTTAAATAGGAATCTTTTTTTTTACGATAAAATAGAGAATAAAAAATTTAATTTTGATGTCAAAAAATTTAAAAGTTTTTTTATTTTGTTAATGAAAAAAAAAAAATTCTCTAATCAAAACTTATTGAATAATATTTATTTTAGTTATCATCTTTCTCTTGGAAGAAAGATTTTTAATAAAAATTTAATTTTACATCATTCTCATAATGTTCCTGAAACAGAATCGTTTATTAAAGATTTTAAAAATTCCAAATTATTAGTAACTATAAGAAATCCTTTTCAAAACTTAAGATCAGGCATAAATAATTGGGTAAGATACGATAAAAAGAAAAAAAATTTTGAACACTTTTATTTGTATGTAAGTAGAATAAGAGAAGACTTGAATTATGCTTTAAAAAAAAAAAAAGTTTTTTTTGTCAAACTGGAAAACATGAAAAGTTCTTCATTTAGAAAATTAATTGTTAAATTTTTAAATTTAAAATACTCTAAAGCAATTAACATTTCTACATTTGCTGGAATTCCGTGGAAATCGGATAAATTATCTCAATTTAAAAAAAGAGATGGTAAATTTGATATTTCTGTTCTCAATGAAAATTGGCAAGATTTTTATTTCAAAAAAGATTTAATTATTTTACGATTTTTATACTCAAAATATAGAGCGTTAGGTTATAAAATCAAAAAGCTTAATATAATTGAGAAATTATTTTTACCATTTTTTTTTTTATTACCTATGAAATTTGAATTGCAAATGATAAAATCTATTCTTTTCACTAATTCTAAAAATAAAGTCTTATTCAATTTATATTTTTATTTAAGAAAAATTTGTTATTTTTATAAAACTTATTTCATAAGATAAATTATGATTAATACAAAAATATTCTGCACACTTGGACCTTCATCTATAAATAAAAAATTTTTGAGTTATGCTGAAGGCAAAGTTAATCTTTTAAGATTAAATATGTCTCATTTATCTCTAAAAAAACTTGAAGAGAATATAAAATATATTAGAAAATATTCTAACATACCTATATGTATTGATACTGAGGGAGCTCAGATAAGAACTAAAGTAAAGAAAAGACAATATTTTAAAAAAAATTCTAATATAGAGATAACAACTAATAAAAATTTCACTTTATATCCAGATAATATCTTCAATCTTTTAAAAAAAGGAGATGTGCTTGACATTGGTTTTGAAGATTTGAAAATAAAAATTAAATCAAAAAAAAAATTTAGAATTATTGCAAAAACAATATCTGCCGGTCTTTTAGAAACAAACAAAGGAGTGCACATAAAGAACCGTGAGATAAAATTAAATTTTTTGACAAAAAAAGATACAGAGGCAATCAAAATTGGTAAAAAATTATTAATTAAAAATTATGCACTTTCCTTTGTAAATACTGCATCTGATATTGAAAAGTTTAAAAAAATTTTAAAAAAAGAAAATAAAATATTTAAGATCGAAACTTTAAAATCTATTAAAAATCTTAAGCCGATATTAAGTTCTGGTTCAAAATTTCTTATAGATAGAGGAGATTTATCAAAAGAAATTGGCATAGAAAATATACCATTAATTCAAAGAAAAATTTTAAGACTAGCTAATAAAAAAAAAAAAGAAGTATTTATAGCCACCAACTTTTTAGAAAGCATGATAAGTAAAAAATTTCCTACTAGAGCGGAAGTAAATGACATTTATAATGCGATAGAACTTGGTGCTTCAGGAGTAGTCCTAGCAGCTGAAACTGCAATAGGTAATTATCCAATTGAATGTATCAAACTGTTAAAAAAAATATTTAAAAATTTTAAAAGACTTTAGTTTAAATGTCCTTAAACATAGTATTGGCACAAAATTTAAAAGAATTTAACTTCATAAGATCTAAAATTAATGAAGACTTTAAATGTTTACCATTAAACTTAGATTTATTAATTTTTTGTGAGTTAAAGAAAATTCCATATGTAAATTTGAATAAATATTTAGACAACCATTTGCATCTAGACGGCTTACACGAGAGTGAAAAATTTTTGGAAAAATGTAATTTTGGCAAATTTAATCAAGGTGTTTTAAAAAAGAGATATAGAAATCTGGTAAGAAATTATTTTAATTCAGTTTTTTTTTTAAAATATATTTTGTTAAAATTAGAAAAAAAGGAAAAAATTGATAAGATTTATATTTCAGGATGGAATAAAAATAACATAAATAAACCAAATAAAAATTTTATCATTTATGATATCTGCAAAGTAATCTCATCAAAAATAGAAATTGTAGGTAAGGAGGAAAAAAATACTAGAGAAGAAAAAACTTATTTTTATGAATTAGAAAAAAAATACGAGAATAATGAGAGTAAAAACAAGATTATCTTTTTAAATTTTGGATATAATTTTAAAAGAATCCTATTTAAACTTTTACTTAGAAAAAATAAAATTTTATATCTTACTTTTGAAAAAATAAACTTTTTAAAATCAATAATTTTACAAATTTTGGGGGTAAAACTCCTATACTTTAAAAAAATAGAAGCACATATAGAAAAAAATAATATTCAAAAATTAAATAGCGATTACAAAGATAAAGATATTTTGGATATAATAAATCATAGAAATCAATTTTTTTACAAACAAATTGAGGATTTGTTTCATAGATGCGAGGTTTTAAAAAAATGTATTATTGAAATTAAGCCACAATTGGTTTTTTTAAACTTAATCAGGGGAGTAGACGGATATTTAGCAACTTTATCGAGGGAATATAATTTCAAAAGCATTTGTATACCTCACGGTACTGTTTCTACATCATTCGACAAAAATGATAGAATTTATAAAAAAATGATTGCCGAAAATGTTTTTTCTGGAGATTCTATGTACTTTTCCATTCAATCTAAGATTGCCGAAAAGTCTCTCACAACTCATCAAATAAAAGGTGAAGCTATAATTACTGGAAATCTTATTTTTTCTGATGTTGATAAAAAGAGAATTAAAAACAGAGAATATATTCTTTATGCAGCGACTATGAAGGACTTCATAAACTATCAGTTTTTTGGAGTAGAAATGTTTTATGAATTTTACGAAAATTTAAAGGTATTTAACTATTTAAGTGAGAAAGAAAATATTAAAATTATTGTAAAACCCCATCCATCAATTGTACACTTAACTAAAGATCTGCAAAAAAAATTTAAAAATTTAATTTTTTCCTCAGAAAAAGTTGAAAATCTGTTAAAAAAATCATTTTTAACTATTTCCTATTCTTCAACAGTAATCGAAGATTCTATTTGCAACAAAATTCCAGTAATACTTTTTGATCAGTGGGAGAGATATAAACATTGTCATAGCTCTGACGACCCGGAAAAAACTAATCAATTTATTTACTATGTAAAAAAAAAAGAAGATCTAATAAAAGCAATTAAATCAATAAAAAAAAGTGAAAATGAGAATTATTCTGATTTTATTTTTTCAGAGAATGACACAAAAAAAAATATTGATGAGCTAATTAAGAAATTCAATTTATGAAAAAAAAGATAATTTTAATTATGGGCCTTGCTGGATCTGGTAAAACTACAATTGCAAAAAAAATATCAACAAAATTGAATGCTGAATGGTTAAATGCAGATAAGATAAGATCTAAATACAACGATTGGGATTTTACGAAAAAAGGTATTCTTAGACAGTCCACTCGTATGAAAAATTTGTGCAAAATATCAAAAAAAAGATACGTAGTTACAGATTTTATTTGCCCTTATGAAAAAGGAAGAAAAATATTAAAACCAGATATTTTAATTTGGATGGATACAATTCAAAAATCAAGATTTAGAAAAAAAAAATTAGAAAAAATTTTCCAAAAACCAAAAAATTATGACATTAGAGTAACAACAAAAAATTGTAAGTTTTGGTCAAAAGTCATTTTAGATAAAATCAATGGATATAAATGGAACAATAAAAGTTCTACTGCTATTTTGCTAGGACGATACCAACCATTCCATTTAGGGCACGAAAAATTATTTATGAAAAGTCTTGAAAAAGTTGATCAGGTATTGATATGTGTAAAAGATGTACATAATATTGAAGACAATCCTTTCAACTTTCGACAAATCAAAAAAACAATTGACTTTAAATTGAACAAAAACTTTAAAAATAGATATAAAATTTTTAAAATTCCAAATATTACTAACATTTTTTATGGAAGAAAAGTTGGATATAAGTTAAAAAAACTAAATTTAGAAAAAAAAATTCAAGCAATATCTGGAACGAAAATTAGAAAATATTTAAGAGCAAAAGGTAAATTAAATTAATGAAAATAAATTCAAAAAAATACGTCAACTTCGTACCAAGACAACCTCATTGGCTTTCAAACCGTAGAGGGTACTTCACTATGGAGAGAAATGAGAGAGTTGATGAGTTTTCAAAAAAACTGATGGCAAGAATTAAAACTGAGCTAACTTCTTTTGACCTAAGAACTTATCCAGATACAGATAAAATCTATAAAGAGGTTTCAACATGGCAACAAATCAAGCCTGAGCAACTTATTTTACATGAGGGAGCCGATGGAGGTTTATTGAGAGTATTTGAAGTTTTTATTACAGGGAAAGATAGAGTTATTACATGTGATCCTAGTTTTGCTATGTATCCAATTTACTGCCAAATGTTCGGAGCAAAACATTATCCTCTAAAATTAAAAGTTGATAATTATGATTATTTTTATGATTTGAAAATAAAGATAAAAAAAGTTAAGCCAAAACTTATAGCATTAGCTAATCCAAATCAGCCTATTGAAGTAATTCTTAATTTAAAACAAATTAGTGAAATTTGTAAAATTGCCAGAAAATATAATTCTTTAGTTATTATTGATGAAGCGTATTATCATTTTAACAATATTACTGCTAAAAAGTTAATAAATAAGTTTGATAATTTGATTGTAGTGAGAACATTTTCAAAAGCATTTGGTTTAGCTGGGATGAGAGTTGGTTACACAATGGCAAATAAAAAAATTATTGGCTACATGATGTCAATCAAACCAATATATGAAATAAATGCATTTAATATAAAATTGATACGTCTTCTAATAAATAATTTAAACGAAATGAAAAACTATACTAAAGCTGTAAAAAAAGGAGCTTTAAAATTAAAAAAATATTTAGCAAATTACGGTATTAAAATGTACGGAAAATATTCTAATACCGTTTTATTCAGACTTAAAACTTATTCTCAAGTTAAGCAAGTTACAAAATTTTTATATGAAAGGAAATTTATTATTAGACCAATGGTCATCGATGGAGATAATAAGTTTTTAAGAGTAACTATTGGTAGTGAAAAAATAATGGAAAAATTTATTAAAGTTTTAGATAAATCATTTAAAAAATATGCCCTATAATAAAATGGATCAATGGGGAAAGAAAAATGTAGTAGAATTTTATGTGAATAATAGGAACAAATTATCAGATTTATACGACTCTGAAAAAATTCCTTTAAAAAAAATCGATAAAAGAAAGATTAAAGATATTTTGGATTTTGGTTGTGCAGTAGGTGGTTTTTACAACATTTTTACAAAAATCTTCAATAAAAAAATTATTTATCATGGTTTTGATACAGAAATTAATGTTATTAAAGCTGCAAGAAAAAAGTTTAAGTCGAACAAAAAAATTAAATTTTTTAAAATAAATAAAAAAAAAAGAAAAATAAGCTCTAGAAAGTATTCACTTTCTTTTTGTACTGGCGTGTTAAATCACAATGAAAATTACAAATCTATAATTAAAGAATTAATCAGATGTTCATCTAAATATATTTTTATAGATTCACCAAGAGTGCACTTAGGAAAAAGTTTTATTGGAAAACTAAACCTAACAAAGAGATTTCCATCAGAATTAAGAGAAGATAACGTTGTTAATAATCTTACTGTAAATTTTAAGGAATATTTAATTTTTTTAAAAAAAGTTTTTAAAGATAATGGTGTTAAAAACGCATTATTTTTTTCAAACTATTTACCATACAAAAAACGCTATTTAAAAATCAATAAAAAGATTTCATTTCTTACATTTTCCTGCTCTAAAGTTGATCAAAGTAAAAATAAGATAGAATTTATATGTAAAAATAAAGAAATGAAAAAAATTTTTAATAACGTATTTAATCAATGATAAAAAAAACTGCAGTTTTAATCGGGTTTGGTGGCATGGGCAAAAGATATTTAAAAACTCTTCAACTAATGAACTTCAAGATATTAGCCATATGCGAAAAGAGAGAAAATTTTCTTTTAAACATAAAAAAAAAATCAAATATTATTCTTACGACTGATTATAAAAAACTACTTCATATCAAAGCAGATTTACTTTGTTTAGCATCAAACACTCATTCAAGAGTAAAAATATTAAAAGAGTTTATCAGAAAAAAAAATATTAAAAAAATAATTACTGAAAAACCACTAGCAACTAATTTTAGTGATTGCTTAAAAATTTTTAAATTAGTTAAAAAAAATAAAATTAGATTAAATGTAAACACTCATAGAACCTTTTCTCCAAATTATTTGATGGTTAAAAAAATATTTTTGAAAAAGAAAGAAAAAATTACATCTTTTTTTATTAACTCTCCATCAGCTGGGCTTGGAAATATGGGGTCAACTTTTTTTGATATTGGCTTATTTTTTTTAGATGCAGAACCAAGATCGATAGTTGGAGAAATAGATAGAACCAACACAATCAATCCTAGAGGGAAAAAATTTAAAGACCCAGGTGGATTTGGCACTGTATTTTTTAGAGATAATAAAAAAATGTTCTTTGATTTAAGTGAAAATACTGGATTACCTTACGTTTTAAATATTAAAAGCAAAAATATCGAAGTAAAAATTGATGAGATAAATAATAAATTTGAGCAAATCTCCAGACCAAACTTAATGGAAAACAAACCTTTATATTACTATCTATTTAGGCCAGAGCAAAAGAGACTTAAGCTTAAACATAAATTTGATGTTATAAAAATGACAAAATACTCAATAGATAATTTATTCAAAAAAAATTTTAATTATAAGAATTTGGAAAAATCAATTAAAGTTATGGAACTAATATTTGCACTATTTGCTTCATCGAAAGAAAAAAAAATTATTAGTTTACCTCTTAAAAAGAGATATTTTAAAAAAAACATAAATTTTGCATGAACGTAGCAATATTATTTGGTCGGAAAAACAGTAAAAGTATAAAAAATAAAAACATCTTAAAGATTTTTTCAAAAGAAATGTTTATGTATCCTTTAGAGGCGGCTAAAAAAGCTAAGTTTATTGATAAGATTTACGTATCTTCAGACTCAAATTATATCTTAAAGAAAGCCGAGCAAAAGGGATGTGAAAAAATTTATAGACCAAAAAATTTATGTAATGATAAAGCTCTTCTCGAAGATGCAATACAACACGCGGTGCATTATTGTCAAAAAGAAAATTTTTATAAGATTAAAAATTTTGTAATACTTTTGTGCAATTCCATTTGTGTAAGACACCAAGATATTGAAAAAGGTTTTAAAATCCTTAACCAGAATAAGAAATTTGATACGGTAACGACAATTTCTAAATTTAACAACTTTTCCCCCGTAAGATCAAAAAAAATTTTAGGTAAGAAATTGTTAAATTATATACCTAATAATACATTAAAAAACTTTACGCCTTTATCTTGTGACAGAGATAAAAGTGTACACTCTTTTTATTGTACCCAGTCTTTTACAATTTCTAGGTCAAAAATTTTAAAAAAAATGAAAAACAATCCTTTCCCTTTCAATTGGATGGGAAAAAAAACAACATATATATTTCAAGATTCATGCGTTGGAGATATTGATTTTCCTTGGCAATTAGAGGCTACAAAATGGTGGATAAAAAAATTCATAAAAAAAAATTAAAAGTAATAGTATTTGGTGGCTCA
>MDTD01027541.1_pt1 | contig 13247 bp, 10 predicted proteins | sample 811221 | NCBI WGS metagenome assembly MDTD01 (sample SAMN05326646, study PRJNA326480) | marine metagenome | isolation source: seawater | place: Pacific Ocean: South West | collected 2011
AAGCTTAGCTCTAATAGAAGATCTGAAGCCTAAAGGTGACATCACAACAAAGTTTATTAAAAACAAAAATAAACAAGCTTTTGCAAAAATCATATCAAAGCAAAATGGCATTATATCTGGTATTGACTTCTGTAGAAAAGCTTTTCAGCTTTTGGATAAAAAGGCAGTTTTCAAAAAAAAGGTGAATGATGGTGCAAAAGTTAAAAAAGGAAAAATAATTGCAACGATTTCAGGAAAAATAAAATCTATACTAACAGCAGAAAGAACTGCATTAAATTTTTTAAATCATGCCTCAGGTATATCAACTTATACTTATCAATTTGTTAAAAGATGTAATAGAAAAACTAAAATATGTTGTACAAGAAAAACAAGTCCTAATTTAAGATTGCTTGAAAAATATGCTGTAAAGAGAGGTGGTGGTTTTAATCATAGGTTCAATCTTAGTGATGAAATTCTTATAAAAGATAATCATATAAAAGCTGAAAAAAACATAGTTCAAATTATTAAAAATGCAAATAAATCAAAAAAAGAGGTGACGGTTGAAATAGAAAATATTTCTCAATTAAAAAAAATATTGGGATTAAAATTTAAAAGAATTTTATTTGACAATATGAGTATAAAAAATTTAAAAAAGTGTTTGAAAATGTGTAATAGCAAGTATGAAACTGAGTATTCAGGTAATGTAAGCTTAAAAAATATAAGAAAAATTTCTAATACAAATGTAAATAGAGTATCTGTAGGCTCTATTACTCATAGCGCAAAAGCGTTTGATACAAGTTTAGATTTAAAGATTTTTTCTTAGTTCCGCTTGAGCAGCGGCAAGTCTTGCAACGGGCACTCTGTAAGGTGAGCACGAAACATAGTTAAGACCAACTCTTGAACAAAACTCAATACTTTTAGGATCTCCTCCATGTTCGCCACATATGCCTAGCTTAAGTTTTTTATTTTGTATTCTTCCTCTTTGTGAAGCTATTTCAACTAATTCCCCAACTCCATTCTCATCTATACTAACGAAAGGATCTTGCTCAAAAATTTTATGGTTAACATAATCTCCTAGAAATTTTCCTGAGTCATCCCTACTTATGCCTAATGCTGTTTGAGTTAAATCATTAGTTCCAAAACTAAAAAAATCTGCAAATTTAGAAATAGCTTTAGCTTGTAGAGCTGCCCTTGGAAGTTCGATCATAGTACCTACTATATAATCTATCTTTAATTTATGTTTTGTTTGGATATTTTTAGCTACTCGATTCACAAGTTCTCTTAATATTTTAAGTTCCTCATCCGTTGAAACTAAGGGTATCATTATTTCGGCCAAAGCTGACTTAGATTTTTCTTTTTTGCATTCTACCAAAGCTTCGAAAATAGCTTTACATTGCATCTCGTATATTTCAGGAAAAGAAATGCCTAATCTACATCCTCTATGACCAAGCATTGGATTTTGTTCATGAAGTTCGGAAATCCTATCTTTTATTTCTTTGTTACCAAGATTTAATGATCTTGCTACTTCTTCAATATCTTTATCTGACTTTGGTAAAAATTCGTGTAATGGTGGATCCAAAAGACGAACTGTAACTGGGAGCCCATACATAGTTTTAAAGATCTCTTTAAAATCATTTTTTTGATGGGGTAAAAGCTTTTCTAAAGCATTATTTCTATCTTCAATTGATTTTGATAGTATCATTTGTCTGACGTACAAAATCCGCTCCTCATCGAAAAACATATGTTCTGTTCTGCATAAACCAATACCTTCGGCTCCAAATTCTCTAGCAGTTTTAGTATCTTTTGTTGTTTCAGCATTAGTTCTAACTTTTAATTTTCTAAATTGATCAGCCCATTTCATTATTGTTGAAAAATAACCAGATATTTCTGGTTTTACTGTTGGCACAGTACCAAGCATTACTTTTCCGCTTCCTCCATCAATAGTTATTATTTGTCCTTCTTTTATAATTTGATCACCTGCTTTGAACTGTTTGTATTCATAATCAATGTTTATATCTCCTGATCCAGAAACGCATGGTCTTCCCATACCTCTTGCGACAACTGCAGCATGGCTTGTCATGCCTCCTCTAGAGGTAAGAATACCTTTTGCTGCATGCATGCCATGAATATCTTCTGGTGAAGTTTCAACTCTGACTAAAATCGTATCCTCCATCATGCTATTAAGTCTCTCCGCCTCTTCAGCAGAAAAAACTACTTTTCCACTTGCGGCCCCTGGAGATGCTGGTAATCCTGAAGCAATAATTTTTTTTTCTACTTTTTCATCTAAAGTAGGATGTAATAATGTTTCAAGAGTATTTGGATCAACTCTAAGTACAGCCTCTTTTTTTGAAATTAATTTTTCTTTAACCATGTCTACCGCTATCTTAATAGCTGCTTTTGCCGTTCTTTTTCCTGAGCGTGTCTGTAACATCCACAGTTTATTGTTTTCAACTGTAAATTCAATGTCTTGCATATCCCTGTAATGCTTCTCTAATTTAATAAAGATTTTTTTAAGTTCTTGATAAACTTTTGGCATTGACTCTTCCATTGATAAGGATTTCGAGCCAGATTCTTTTTTTGCTTTTTTTGTTATGTGCTGAGGAGTTCTTGTTCCGGCGACTACGTCTTCTCCTTGAGCATTAATTAAATATTCACCAAAAAAAGCTTTCTCTCCTGTTGACGGATTTCTTGTAAATGCAACTCCAGTTGAACAATTTTCACCCATATTACCGAAAACCATACATTGAACATTGACTGCGGTTCCCCAATGATCTGGGATATGATTTAGTTTTCTATAAGTTTTTGCTCTTTGACTGTTCCAGGATAAAAAAACTGCACTTATTGCCCCATAAAGTTGTTTTTTGACGTCTTGTGGAAAATCTATTTTCTTTTCCTTCTTAACTAAATCTTTAAAATTTTTTATTAAACCATCCCAGTCGTTTTCGTCTAATTCCGTGTCTGACAAAACTCCTTTAGTTAGTTTATAATTTTCAATCATTTCTTCAAATAAATGACTTCCAACTCCTAATACTACATTGCTGTACATTTGAATAAATCTTCTATAGCTATCTTTTGCAAATCTTCCGTTTGAAGTTTTTTTTGCTAATGCAACAACTGTTTTGTCATTTAAACCTAAATTTAATATTGTATCCATCATACCTGGCATAGATATTCTTGCACCAGATCTGACAGATACTAAAAGCGGGTTTCTTAAATCTCCAAGTTTTTTATTTGCATTTTTTTCAATGTCAGCTAACTTTCTCTCAATTTCATTTATTATTTTTTTTGGAATTTTTTTTTTATTTTGATAAAAAATATCGCATACCTTAGTGGAAATGACAAATCCCGGAGGAACCGGTAAACCAAGCCTGCCCATTTCAGCTAGATTTGCTCCTTTTCCTCCCAATATATTTTTTTTATTTTTAAGTTTTTTTATTCCTTTATCATTAAAACTAAAAATTGTTTTTTTCATCTATGCACCTTCTAATTTTGAAAAATCGATAAAGTTATTAAATGTTTTACAAAACATTTTTAATAACTCTAAGCGATTATTTTTAATATCATGATTCTCGTCGTTTACCACAACATTATCAAAAAAATTATCTGTGTAACTTTTTAATCCAGATAGTTGAATAAGTAGATTTTCATAGTTTTTATCCTCATCTTTAACTGTAAATGCACGTCTGATTTCGTTTATTTTATCAAATAAATTTTTTTCTTCATCCTTTCTAAATAATACAGCGTCAGGCTTACCAGTTGCCTCATTTTTTTCATTGTTTAAAATATTAAAAACTCTTTTATAAGAATGTAAAACATTTTTACCTATTTCTTTTTTAATATATTTATTCATTAAAAAACTTTTTTTAAACAGATTTAAATAATTGTCCCCCATATGAGAGCTAATAGAAGCTTCGATTATATCGTTTTGAATTTTTTTCTCTTTTAATATATTTCTCATCCGTTCTTTTAAAAAACTTAATAAATCTTTTTCTATATTTGAATTTTTAATTTCAACACCTTGGTCTTTATAAAGACCTACAGACATAGTTATTAAATCTTTGAGCTTAATGTTTAATTTGTTTTCAATAATTATTCTTAATAAACCAATCGCTGCCCGTCTTAATGCAAAAGGGTCTTTTGAGCTGGTGGGTTTTTCATTGATTAAAAAAAATCCAACTAAGCTATCTAATTTGTCAACGATTGAGATAGAATAACTTATAGGTTTTTTTGGTATCGGAGATGATATGCCTGTTGGAAGATAATGCTCACTTATGGAATTAGCAACTTCATTTTCAAAACCTTGAGCTAATGCAAAATGTCTTCCCATTAAACCTTGTAGCTCCGGATATTCACCAACTAGATCTGAACTTAAATCTGACTTACAAACCGACGCAGCAATTTCAACTTTTTCTTTATTTATATTAAGTTCATCAGACATTGAGGAAGATAGTTTTCTCAGTCTTTGTGTTTTGTCATAGATTGTTCCTATTTTTTCATAGAATGTGATATCTTTAAGCTTTGCTATTTGTTTAATTAAATTTTTAGACTTGTCTTTTTCCCAAAAGAATCGTGCATCAGACAATCGAGCTTCTACGACTCTCTTATTTCCCTCTTTTATCAGATTATTTTTGTCTGCCTTATTAACGACAACTAAAAAAAAATTTGTTAGTCTATCTTTTGTATCAAAAAGAGGAAAATATCTTTGGTTTGTTTGTAAAGTAGAAATTATTATTTCTGAGGGTATACTTAAATAATCTTTGTTAAAATCAGCTAATAAGATATTCGGATTTTCTACAATGTTTGTTACTTCTTCAATTAATTTAAGATTAAATATATCTTTATAATTTTTAGACTTACAAATCTTTTTAAATTTGTCTAAAATTTTTCGTTTTCTTTCATCATGATCTAACAAAATCTCATTTGACTTTAAAAATGATAAATATTCTTTTATTGTTTTAATTTGTTTTGATTTTAGTGTTAAATCTATCTCAGAAACAACAATATTTGATGATTTTAGGTGGTAAAATTCAAATTCTAAAATCTTATTATTAAAAATAGAAAGAATTGATCTCAGAGGCCTACCCCACATCAATCCACTACTTGACCATCTCATTGATTTTTTCCAGTTAATTTCATTTAATGATTTAGGTAAAATTTCAATTAATAGGTCTTTAGTTAATATTTCATTAGGCTTTGTTTTTAAAAAGTAAAAGGTTCCTTTGTCTAATTTTTTTTCAAAAACCTCGTCACGTTCTGCATTATGTGAATTTAGAAATTTGTATAAAATATTTTCATCAACACCAACTTTTGGACCTTTTACCTCTTTAGATAAAATTTTGATTTTTTCTGAAATTCCATTGACGATGACTACTAATCTTGTTGGAGATGAAAATGTTTTTAATGACTTAAAATTAATACCCTCATCTTTAAAGTGTTTTTCCAAAAGTGATCTTAATTCGTTTCTTGCATTTATTTGTAATAAAGGGGGTATTTCTTCGCTATAAAGCTCTAATAAAAAATCAGCCATAACTTTAATGCTTTTTATCTAACCAAACAGATCCACAACCTTTTGCAAGTTCTCTTATTCTATTTATATATCCTGTTCTTTCTGCAACACCAATTACCCCCCTTGAATCTAATAAATTAAAAATGTGACTTGCTTTTAAGCATTGATCGTAAGCAGGTAAAACTACTTTTTTTTCCAGTAAAGATTTACATTCGTTTTCGGCTAAGGTGAAGTTTTTTAAAAGTGTGTCTATATTGGCTAGTTCAAAATTATAAGCAGAAAATTCTTTTTCGGATTGCAAAAAAACTTCCTTGTATTTAACACCTTCATTGTTCCAATCTAAATCAAAAACATTTTTTTTTCCTTGCACAAACATGCATAACCTTTCCAAACCATAAGTTAATTCAACTGATACTGGTTTGCATTCTATTCCGGTCATCTGTTGAAAATAAGTAAATTGCGTAATCTCCATACCATCACACCATACTTCCCAACCAAGTCCAGCCGCACCAAGAGTCGGGCTTTCCCAATCATCCTCAACAAATCTTATGTCATGATTTTTTACATCTATTCCTATTGATGATAAACTTTTTAAATAAGCTTGCTTTATATCTTTTGGTGATGGTTTGATTATAACTTGAAATTGATAGTAATGCTGAAGTCTATTTGGATTTTCACCATATCTACCATCTGTTGGTCTTCTTGACGGCTGAACATAAGCAGCTTTCCATGGCTCAGGACCCAATGATCTTAACGTTGTAGCTGGATGAAAAGTTCCTGCACCCACCTCTAAGTCATATGGTTGAAGAATTACACAACCGTATTTACCCCAATATTTTTGTAAATTTATTATTATGTCTTGAAAAGACAAATCTTTTTTATTTTTAATTACTTTTTTATTTTTTTTTGGCATCTATAAACCAAATTTTTGCCACATAGCTCTTTCTTCTAAAGTGTTTGCCAAGTTATCTATTTGATTTTCAATAGACGATGACAGCTTTTTTGCTAAAAAGCTTTTCGATTTTTCAAATCTTTTTATAACTATATCTTTGCCAAATTTTTCTCTCAGTATTTGATCTGCGTTACCTATTCCATCTATGAGTCCTAGCTTAAGAGATGTTTCTCCTGACCAAAATTCTCCTGTAAAAATATTATTTTTTTCAGGATCTTTGAGTTTTTTTCCCCTACTCTTCTCAACAATTTTAATAAAGTGTGAATGTAGCTCAAGTTGTAATTTTTTAATTCTTTGAACATCTTCTTCTTTTTCATCAACAAAAGGATCTAGGGTGCTTTTATTTTTACCTGCAGTGTAAATCCTTCGTTTAACTCCTATTTTCTGAATCATTTCCTTAAATCCAAAGGAAGCAGAAATTACACCAATAGATCCAATGATTGAACTCGCATTAGCATAAATCTCATCACCTGCGCATGCAATAAAATAGCCTCCTGATGCTGCTACATCTTCTGCAAAAATTATGACTTTGCTTTTTTTTTCTTCAGCTAATTGTCTAATATAGCTATAAATTAAATGTGATTGAACTGGAGATCCGCCAGGTGAATTAATTGAAATTGCTACATGTTTTGCTTTTTTAAAGGAGAACGCTTTTTTAAGAATTTCCTGTTGGCTAGCAAGATCCATTCCTTGTTTAAAGCGACCAGCTGAACCTATAACACCGGTTAGTCTAACATGCGGTATAACTTTTTTTTTTTTGAAAATTTTGAACATATTTTAACGATAAACAATATACATATATCAGTACTATAATTAAATTTTAATTATTTTATACGCTACCCCTAGTTGAATTAAAGGTGCGTCACTTGTGATTAAATTAAAAAAACTATTATCAAAAAAATCAACTAGAATAGAAATATGGGAACAGTAATACCTCTTAAAAAATCTGTAAATTCAGCGTATTTGGATTTGAAAAATTTGGTTTCTGATAAGCTTTCTAGTGTTGAAAGTCTGATTGAAACTAGGCTTAAAAGTAAAGTCGGTTTAATCAATAAAATGAGCGATCATCATTTTAAATCGGGAGGAAAAAGAATGAGAGCTATGCTTACATTGGGGTCGGCACGGTTAGCAGGATATACTATTGGAAATAGAGATGTGAATTTAGCTGCTTGCGTTGAGTTAATTCATTCAGCTACTTTATTACACGACGATGTAATTGATGAAAGTGCATTGAGAAGAGGTTTCAAAACGACTAACTCAATTTGGGGTAACCAATCATCAATTTTAGTAGGGGACTATCTATTAAGCAGGTGTTTTGAAATGATGGTTGAGGATGGAGATCTTGAAATTCTAAAACTATTATCTTCAACTTCTGCAAAAATTGCACAAGGAGAAGTTTTACAGCTCCAACATAGGAATGAAGCAGATTTATTAGAGGAGACTTATCTTAAGATTATAAATTATAAAACTGCATCTCTTTTTTCAGCAGCTACAAGAACAGGAGCATGTTTGGCTAAGAGTAACGAAAAAGAAAAAGAAGCACTAGAGTCTTATGGTAAAAATCTGGGATTAGCTTTTCAAATAGCTGATGACGCTCTTGATTATTATTCAAAAGAAATTATTTTTGGTAAAGAAATAGGTAAAGATTTTTTTGAGGGAAAAACAACTTTACCACTAATTATAATTTTTCAAAGAGCAAATAATGAGGAAAAAGATTTCCTTTTAGAAGTATTTAAAAAAGAAAAAAGAACAAAAGATGATTTTAGTGAGACTTTAGCTTTAATTAATAAATATAAAGCTGTTCAGGAAAGTCTTAAAAGGGCAGAATATTTTGTAAATCTTTCAAGGGACTCTCTGAGCATATTTGAAAATACACATGATAAAGATGTCTTGCAGAATTTAACAGGTTTTAGTCTTAATAGAAAATTTTAAGGATATAAAAGTTCTTTTGTCCAAATTCCCTTTTCGTTTTTATAATTAAGTCTTTCGTGAACTCTTCCTTCTACATCATGCCAAAATTCAATTTCACTTGGGATAACTCTCCAACCTGACCAAAAAGGAGGTCTGGGTACCTTATTTTCTTCTGGATATTTTTTTTTGAACTCATCTATTTTTTTTACAAAATTTTCTCTTTTGTCTAAAACTTTTGATTGAGATGATGCCCAAGCTCCTATTCTATTTTTATATGGTCTTGATTTAAAATAATCATCAGCCTCTTTATCTGAAACCTGCTCTACTTTTCCAATAATTCTAACTTGTCTTCTAATGCTTTTCCAATGAAAACACATTGAGGCTTTTTGATTATTTTTTATTTCATCGCTTTTTCTACTTTGAAGATTTGTATAAAAAATAAAACCTTCATTGCTTAAACCTTTTAATAGAACCATTCTAACGCTAGGCTGATTAGTTTTACTTGAAGTTGCTAGCGCTAAAGCGTTAGGATCATTAATCTCTGTTTCCTTGGCTTTTGCAAACCATTTTTTGAATAAATCAATAGGATTTTCTAAATCCTCAAAACATGCGTCTAAGCCAAGCGAATTTTTGCCATTTTTTTGATTCATATATTCTATAAAATAATCTATACATTAAATAGTTATGTCTTTTAATACTTTTGGTAAAATATTTAGATTTACAACTTGGGGGGAATCTCATGGTCCAGCTATAGGCTGTATAATTGATGGATGCCCGCCTAATATTCCTATATCAGAGAAAGAGATTCAAAAAGATATGAACAGAAGGAGACCGGGCCAATCAAAATTTACTACTCAAAGAAAGGAGACGGATAGTGTGACTATTTTGTCCGGTGTCTTTCAAGGAAAAACTACTGGAACACCAATTTCACTTATAATTTATAACGAGGATAAAAGATCTAGAGACTATGAGTCCATAAAAGAAAAATTTAGACCAGGTCATGCTGATTTTACATATTTTAAAAAATATGGAATAAGAGATTATAGAGGTGGGGGGCGACAGTCAGCAAGGGAAACAGCTTCACGAGTTGCGGCAGGTTCAATAGCTAAAATGGTATTGAAAAAAATTTTAGGAAAAAAATTTAATATTATAGGTGCGGTCACTCAACTAGGTCTAATGTCGTGCGATAGAGAAAATTGGAATAATAGCGAAATAAGAAAAAATCCTTTTTTTTGTCCAGATAAAAAATCTGTAAAAATGTGGGAAAATTATTTAATGGCTGTCCGAAAAGCAGGCTCCTCTTGTGGAGCGATTATTGAATTACGCGCAACAGGAGTTCCTGTTGGATTAGGAGCACCTATTTATTCTAAACTAGATGCAGACATTTCCTCTGCTTTAATGAGTATAAATGCAGTGAAAGGAGTTAATATAGGAGCAGGCATGGGCTCTGCCCTCTTAAGTGGTGAAGAGAACTCTGATGAAATAAGAAATAAACTTGGAAAAACAATTTTTAAAACGAATAAGTCAGGAGGAATTCTTGGAGGAATTTCGACTGGACAAAGTATTACAGCCTCATTTGCTGTAAAACCAACTTCTTCAATTTTAACTTCAAGGGAAACGATTAATAAAAAAGGTAAAAACACTAAAATTTCTGTTAAGGGAAGACACGATCCTTGTGTAGGAATAAGAGCTGTGCCAATAGGTGAAGCTATGTTAGCTTGTGTTTTATTAGATCATTATTTATTAAATAGAGCTCAATGTGGTTAATTTGAATTCTTATTTTTATTTTGAGCTAGAATTATATTTGAATTAAGAGCGTTATTTATTTTGTTAACTATCGTATTTGCATCTAAACCAGCTTTTTCATACATTTTACTAGGATCGTCCTGGTCAATAAACGTATCAGGCAAAATCATTGATCTAAATTTAAGTCCTTTATCAAAAACTCCTCTATCAGAAAGTAATTGCATAACATGTGAACCGAAGCCCCCTATAGATCCCTCTTCTATTGTTATTACTGCCTCATGATTGGTGGCAATTTCCATAATTAATTTTTCATCTAATGGTTTTGCAAATCTAGCATCAATAATACTTATTTTTATACCTTTAGCGGATAAAATTTCATAAGCTTTATAGCATTCTTGAAGTCTACCGCCAAAATTTATAATTGCTGCTTGCTTGCCTTGTCTGACAATTTTTCCTTTGCCAATCTCTAAAGTTTCTTCTATACCTGGAAGCACAACACCTACTCCATTTCCTCTAGGATATCTAAATGCTGAAGGCTTATCATTTATAGAAACTGAAGTATTAATCATACGAACTAACTCTGACTCATCGCTCGGAGCCATAACTACAAAATTAGGAAGTGTAGATAAATATGTTATATCAAAAGCTCCTGCGTGCGTAGGTCCATCTGCACCAACCAAACCGGCTCTATCGATAGCGAATCTTACTGGCAAAGACTGTAATGCAACATCATGTACAACCTGGTCATAAGCTCTCTGAAGAAAAGTAGAGTAAATAGCTGCAAAGGGCTTGTATCCCTCTGTTGCTAAACCAGCCGCAAATGTAACACCATGTTGCTCTGCAATACCAACGTCAAACATTCGGTCTGGAAATTTCTTTTCAAACAAATCTAAACCAGTTCCTGAAGGCATGGCTCCAGTTATACCTACAATTTTTGTATCATTTTCAGCATGTTTTATTAAAGTATTTGCAAAAATTTTAGTGTAGGAAGGTATGTCTGACTTCGACTTTGATTGTTTTCCTGTAATTATATTAAACTTTGAGACACCGTGATATTTATCTCCGGACTCCTCAGCTGGTTTATACCCTTTTCCTTTTTTAGTTACAGCATGAATTAAAATAGGTCCATCATATTGAGAATTTTTAACATTTTCCAAAATAGTAACCATATTTTCAACATCGTGACCATCAATTGGACCTATATAATAAAAACCTAATTCGTTGAATAGAGTTCCTCCAGTTACCATGCTTCTTAACATGTCTTCTGCTTTTCCCGCTTTTTTAGAAAATCTTTTTGAGAAAGCAGAAAAAATCAATTTAATAGTCTCTCTTAAACTAAAATATATCTTTCCTGATAATAGCCTAGCTAAATACTTGCTCATTGCTCCAACCGGACGTGCAATAGACATATCATTATCATTTAAAACCACTATTAGTTTCGATTTCATTGCTCCTGCATTGTTCATTGCTTCGTATGCCATACCAGCACTCATAGCTCCATCGCCTATCACAGCTATAACATTATTTTTGTCATTAGATAATTTTTTGGCTGTAGCCATTCCTAAAGTTGATGAGATTGAGGTTGAACTATGAGCAGCTCCAAATGGGTCGTATTCACTTTCCGATCTTTTAGTAAAGCCAGAAAGACCGCCACCTTTACGCAGCGTTCTCATTTTCTCAGACCTTCCAGTAATAATTTTATGTGGATAGCATTGATGGCCTACATCCCAAACAAGTTTATCTTTTGGAGTATTAAAAACATAATGTAAAGCTGTAGTTATTTCAACAACGCCTAAACCAGCTCCTAAATGTCCACCTGTTTCTGATACAACGTCAATGACCTCTTCTCTTAATTCTTTTGAAAATTGACTTAATTGATCTTTTTTAAGCTTTCTCAGGTCTGACGGATATTTTATTTTTTTTAAAAGTTTTTCTTGCATTAAAAGTTTCTATTTATAATAAATTTAACTGTTTTAATCAAATTATCAGCTTTCTTTCCATGTTTTGAAAGTTTTCTCAATATTTTTTTTTCTAGTCTTTGTGCAAAAAATTTTGATTTTTTATAACCCAAAAGTTTAATTAAAGTAGATTTACCCTTTTTTTTATCCTTTTTTAAAGGTTTACCGACAATTTTTTTTGAACCTTTAATATCAAGAAAATCATCAGCTAATTGAAATAATAAACCAATTTCTTCACCTACCTCGCCTAATTGTTTTTTTATTTTATCGTTTTTGTTTGCTAATACACCTGCTGAAAAACAACAAAAATTAAATAACTTTCCTGTCTTTTTCTTTTGCATATCAATAATTTGTTTAAAATTTTTTCTTTTTTTTTCAAAACTTAAATCTAGCTGTTGCCCTCCTGCTATTCCCATATGACCAGAACAATTTGCTAATGATTTTATGAGTTCAATTTTAGAGTTGTTTGCAATTAAAAATTTTTGGTCTGCTATTATTTCAAAGGCTAATGTTAATAATGAATTACCAGCTAGGACAGCTGTTGACTCACCGAATTTTATGTGTGCACTAGGTTTACCTCTTCTTGTTTTGTCATTATCCATACAAGGTAAATCATCATGAATAAGTGAGTAGCTATGTATGCACTCAACAGCCGCACATACTGGAAGAAGTTTTTTAATGCTTAGATTAAATATTTTTCCTGTATTAATTATTACTGATGATCTTATTTTTTTTCCTCCAGATAAGACACCATATTTCATTGGTTTAAGTAAAAAAGTTTTTTTTTGTTTATTTAAATATTTTTCAATAAATTTATCGGTTTTTTTAGCATTAGTAGAAAAATTATTATTTGGCATTTTTATTTTTGGAGATTTTATTTTTTTTAATTTTTTTAGTAAGTGTATTTATATCCCTCATCTTTGACTTGAATAGATAACTAACATGATTGTTTAGGTCAACTAATCTTCTGTATTCTTCTAGTGATTGATTTAAATCAATATCGTTTTTTTCTAATTTAGATAAAATTTGATTTATCTCATCTTTTGCATCTTTTAATGATTTACTTTTTATGTCTACTGGAATATTTTTTGTTTTCATAGAAAATATAATAATGGTAATATGAAAAATATCTATTCAAATATATATAAAAATTCACCAAAAAATTTAAGTAAAGCAAAAAAAATTTTAGATAAAA
>MDTD01007048.1_pt1 | contig 13246 bp, 10 predicted proteins | sample 811221 | NCBI WGS metagenome assembly MDTD01 (sample SAMN05326646, study PRJNA326480) | marine metagenome | isolation source: seawater | place: Pacific Ocean: South West | collected 2011
CAAAAGCTATGCTCGCCTTGATTTTATTGACGATTCTAACGGAAATTTTGAAAAATGTACCTACGACTGTCGAACACAGGTTAAAGTATCCATCGATATTATCTTGGGCATTATAGTTATCTCCTATCCATTCTTATCCTGAAGATCCTGATTTCATATCTACATAACAGTCCCAGAAAAATTCAAAAAATCCATTCGACAATATTGTCGATATTTTGCTGCTTTTGTCGAGCCATCCAATCTCCGTTTCAAAGGAACCCCTTTAAATCCCAGCGTATTACATTGTGGTACGCATTTTGGTTATACTTCCACAATAATTTGAACAAACCTGTCCGGTGAAAACCGAAAAGAGGACGGGCATAACTGGAGAATTTCTTAAAAATGAACAGGTTACAGAAACGGTCAACCAATAGGCCCATGTTTCCATTAACCCCAATTATTCTGGCTGCAATTATGGGAATGATGATACTGTCATCAGTCTTTTTTTTAGTGGAGTTTAGTCGTAATGTGTATGAAAATTGTACCCCTTTAATTTCAACCAATGAAAATTTCATGGAAGCAATCAAAAATCTGCGTGCTGTTTTAGCGGAAACCAGAAATAATCCGGAACTGGTCAATAAAGAGCTTAGCCATTACAGATCGTCAAGCCAAAAATTCAAGGCGGCACTCTCTAAGGAGGACGTCAATAAAATCCTAACTGTGGACAGCCGGAAAATTTTTCAAGTGAACAAACGGGTTCTGGAAGCCGTTGGATCCGATAACAGGAGTATGGCGGATGGGCTTTTAGAAAAGTTAAGTATTTTGTGCAGGGATCTCCTTTTGCTTCATCAATCCGAGCTTGAGACTCACCAAAAAAGAATTTCTTATTTTTCCTACAGCATTGCAGGTTTCTGCGGCCTGATCATTTTTTACGGGATCTTTGTGTCATTTCGGGAACGGCAAACTCAGGAGATATCAAAAAATGCCGCCGTTGCCCGTTCCGCCATCCGGTCCCTGGTTAATGCCCTGGAGGCAAGGGATGCATACACCAAGGGCCATTCAGCACGGGTGGTCTCGTTTGCCGTGGGGGTGGCAAGGGAAATGGGCTTGGGTAAGGACAAGATAGAAACCATCAAGTTGGCTGCCCTGATGCATGATGTAGGAAAAATAGGAATACCTGACCAGATCCTTCTTAAAGAAGGGAAACTCACAGATGAAGAGTTTGACCTCATCAAAAAACACCCGGTCATCGGGGTTAAAATTTTGAAGAATTCAAGCAGCCTGTCACATATTCTGCCGGTGATCCGGCACCATCATGAACGGATAGACGGGCAGGGCTATCCTGACGGATTGAAAGGGGATGAAATTCCCATATCAGCCCAATGTGTTGCCATTGCCGATGCCTATGATGCCATGACCAGTTCCCGGCCGTATCGCAATGCGATGTCAGCAATTGATGCAATGAATGAAATAAAGCGATGCAGAGACAGGCAATGGGCAGGGAGTGTTGTCGATTCCTTTTTAAGATTCCTGTCTCATAGAAAAAATAAATCCAGAACGAAAACAATAATTTCAACCTGAACCCGTCATATCGGGCAATACAAAAAAAATCAATGATTATGAGGTAAAACATGAAGTACAATGTAATGCAAAAAATGACTCTCCGACTTAAGTTAACCCTTGGATTTTCGGTTGTGATGGCAATTCTTTCGGTGGTGTCCATGATGGGGCTTTGGGGAATCCGTGGAATTGATGAAGACTTTACGACCACGATACAATCTGCTCCCATCGTAGATGCGTCTTTGGAAATGAAGGTGGCCATTGTCATGGACCTTAAAACAAATATGGAGTTGATGGCGTCAACCACTAAGGCAGAACTTGTACGGAATTGGGAAAAACATAAGGAAATAGCAGCAACCTTCAACCTATATTCTGATGCTATGTTGAGGGGGGCAGAGACTCCCATGGGAAAGATTTATGCCGCAAAAGATCCGGGAGTCCAAAAGAATCTGACATCTGCAGTTCAGTATTATGAACAAAAGCTCTTACCCAACATCAAACATGTATATGAGCTTCAGCAGCAAAAAATATCCGGTGATGATATACCGGCAACCCTATTCAGGGAGGTTGATAAAAGATCGGATAAAATCGGGGAAAAGATGATCCGTCTCATGGATGAGATAGAGGCGGGGGCAAAAGCTGCCATTAATAAATCCAGGGATGATGCACTGACCACGGCTGCGATTGTTCAAAAAATGTTATTGGCTGCATCTGTCATCGGGGTTCTGCTGGCGGTAACTATAGGATGGGTGATTGTCCGAACCACTACAGCGCAGTTGCGGAAGGTTAATCTGCGCCTGAAAGAAATTGCCCAGGGTGAGGGGGATTTGACCTCAAGGCTTCCGGTGGATCAGGCAGATGAATTCGGTGAGTTGGCCCACTGGTTTAATGCACTCATGGACAAAATGCAGGATATGGTTTTAGATGTCGCCCATGGAAGCACGACTTTATTTGAATCATCTGTTAACTTATCCGAAATATCCGAAAAAATGGCGCTTTCGGCAGAAAGGAACGAACTTGCTTCAAGCACTGTAGCAGCAGCCGTCGAGCAGGTGAATACCGGTTCTTTTTCCATGACTGAGTCTTTCGGACATATTTCCTCAAACATCAGAATGCTGGCGGCTGCAGCAGATCGAATCAATGCTTCCGCCGAAAGGATTGTCAGTGATACGGAAAAAGGTCAGTCCATCACCAGGAACGCTGTGACCCAGGCAGACAACACCACAGGTAAAGTTCAACGCCTGGGCAGATCTGCCCGTGAAATAGACAAAGTAACCGCCGCAATCACGGAGATCTCTGAGCAGATTAATCTGCTGGCCCTTAATGCAACCATTGAAGCTGCCCGGGCCGGAGAGGCTGGAAAAGGATTTGCAGTGGTGGCAAAAGAAATCAAAGAACTGGCCAAACAAACTTCAACGGCAACTCATGAAATCAATCTGCGGATTGAAGATATCCAAGGCAACACCAAAGAAACAGTTTTGGACATTGAAAATATCGCAAGAGCAATTCATGACGTCAACGATATTGTGTTGTCAGTAAACACGGCTATGGACAAACAATGTGCAGCCACTGGAGAAATAGCTGAGAACATAGGAGAAGCCGCTAAAAATGTTGAGCATGTCAATGAAAATGCCTCCCAGAATGCAGCGGCCATAGCCGGCATTGCAGAAGAAATCTCCCGGGTACGCACAGGAGCAAAGGAGATGTCTGCCCACAGTTCTCAGGTCAGTGAAAACAGCGGTGGGTTGGCAACACTTGCGCAACGCCTTCATGACCGTATTGGAAAATTCAAAGTGTCCTAATATATTTCAACTCACCACAGTTGCGCAATTTAAAGTCCCCTTTCATCCTTAATGATGACGGGGGACATTTCTCACTGGAAAACACGATAAATTTTTCCGGATACCTGCGTTAAATTCTGTTTGTTGATCAAGATGCATGTTGTTAGTGCTCTTCATTTGTTAGACTCTGCTGCTGTCTGGACTAAGCATTGCAAAATGGTAATTTCAAATACCTTTACAATGCATGTTTTTATAGATATCAATGGGGCCTGCTGAAAATCCAATAAACATTTGCCTTGTTAAATCCGGCTGATAATATGCAACCGCAATCACTATAAATCAAACTATGAGGATGGCGACGACTGGTGGCACGTGGCTTTATAAAAGTCGATAAAGAAAAATTAGATCTCTTTCATCCCTTGTTAGATGATTGGGTATCAAAGGAGCTTTTAGTTCGTTACATCCAGATCTGTCTATAGCAAATGAATTTTCAAATTTTTATTAAAGATACGGAATAGGAGGCTGTCCGCCTTACCCGAAATAATCACCGACAGTGATATCAAACCAAACATTCAATTAATCATGATTGTTAAGGGCAATAAAAAAGAATTATCTGCTATGAATTTTAAAAGTACGAATTGGGATATTGGGTTGTCCTCATGTGACAATGGAAAACATCACTTCTGGATCATACCGTTATGACAGGTAGGCTCAGGCCCACGTCCTTTTGGATTGTGATGCTCATCGGATTGATTTCTCTGTCCGGGCGAGAAGGACAGGCAACGGTCAATACGCCGAAGATAGAGAATATTGGGATTAGTGTTATTGATTTGGGAGGGTACACAATTGAATTGGCTTTTATCTCTTCGGGCCAGACCCTGTCGACGATAATGGCATCCCAGGGGATTAACAACAATATGATTTATAAGGCATCGCAAAAGGCCAATGATGTCTTTAAATTAGAGGAACTGCAGTCCGGTGTGTCTTATATCGTAGCCAGGCAGGCCGAGGAGCCATTTAATATAAAGTACTTTATTTTAAATATTTTACCTGAAAGGTCTTTCGTTTTTGATTTTGAAAATATCCAAAAGCCCTTTTGGGGAAAGGTAAAAACAGATAAACAGTCTAAAAGGGTTGTCGGCAACATTACCGCTTCGTTTTGGGAAACAATGAAAAAACATGGGGTTAAAACAAAACACATTCTTCAATTAATGACACTGTTTAACTCCAAGATCAAATTTAACAAATTGACGACACAAGATTATTTTGACATCACTTTTGAAGAGCACAAGACAAACGGCACTGTTATCAAAACCGGTGATATTTTATCCGTCACTATGAGCGTCAACGGATTGAAAATCAGTGCGTATCGTTTCAAACATCATGGTTCAGTATCCTACTACGATGAGGACGGCAAAAATTTATCAAGTGCATTCTTGGACAGCCCAGTCAGGTATAGAAAAATAACATCCAAATTTACATCCAAAAGAAACCATCCGATTCTAAAAAAAGCAAAGCGTCACCCGGCAACTGATTTCGGTGCACCGGAAGGGACACCAGTTATGAGTATCGGAGATGGCGTGGTTGAAAAAATTGGATATTCAAAAACTGCCGGCAACTTCATTGAAGTGAATCATGCGAATTCATACAAAAGCCACTATCTCCACTTGAATGCTATTGCCAACGGCATCCAGAACGGCTCAACTATTACTAGAGGTAATGTCATTGGCTATGTTGGCAGTACAGGCATTGCCACCGGCCCCCATTTGGATTTTCGTCTTTCCAGGAATGGTCAATTTATCGATTTTTTAAGTGAGACTTTACCAACAGGAAAACCCGTAGACAAAGATTGTTTTGCTACGTTTGTTAAAATCGTTCAGAAATATAATAAGAAAACAAAACAACAGAGGAGGATCTGACTCAGGACAGGCCCCTGATAAGGCAACGGTCAGAGAGAATATTGGCTTTCCTCCAATAAAGTCCCATTTTCCTGCTCAGTTTCGTCTGCATGTTGCCTAACTTGAAGTCTGGGTCAAATGAGCCGTAGGCTCAGCCTTACAAAATGGTAATATGAAAATTCTTTACAAAAAATATTTATATGGATAGGTAAATTAGCTGTGTTTAACAGAGGCGAAGAATAAAACGGATGATAGTAAAAAAAGCACATCATACTATTCTATCTATAATGATTTCAGGGTTCATTTTATTTGGAATCGTTACCGTTCACACTGAATGCCGGGAACGATTGCGTGACCTATGCAATCAAAAAAATGGAATTCAAAAAAGTCACAGCATCAATTCGTCTCTTACCGCCATTGTAGGCTCTCTTTCTTTTTTTTCTAACCAGATGGAATTATTCTGTTGCAAGCGACAGCAATGCAAAGAAAAAGATGACTTACTGGTCTCACAAAGGACCTCAGACACTTTCAAGAAACAATGGGACGGCCCTGGGTCTTTTTCTTACCCTGAGACAAAGGAAAGAAAGTATTCATCAATTTTTAATGTAAACAAAAAATCAAACCCTCAGTCAATATTTCTCATTACCCAGTCTTTTCTGTGTTAGTTTTCTTTTCAGAATCTGTTTAGTTCTATCTTCTTAAAATTAAATTTGGTGCTCTTGATAAAGAGTCTGATCCCTTGTCAGATTTTCACGGACATTGTCATACTTGAGTATCAAAGTCTTAAGATGAAACTGAAGACCATAGTGTTGCATTGAGGAAATTGCCAATGATTGAAATAAAAGAGCTTACAAAATATTATAAAAATTTTTGTGCGGTTGATAAGATCAGCCTGAAAATAAAAAAAGGGGAAATTCTTGGCCTTTTAGGTCCAAACGGTGCCGGAAAAACAACGACACTCAGGATGTTAACCGGGTATTTCAAACCCAGTGCCGGCTCTATCAAGGTAAATGATTATCAAATCCCGGATGATTTGATTCAAATTAAATCCCTTATCGGGTATCTTCCCGAATCCGCCCCTCTTTATCATAATATGCTTGTCTATGATTACCTTGAGTATGTTGCGAAAATAAAAGGACTCACTGACAAAGAAGAGAGATTCGACAGATTTTTGAGATTATCCGATATCTGTGGGCTGTCATCCATCATGGCCAAGCCCATCTCTGATTTATCAAAAGGGCTTCGACAACGAGTGGGGCTTGCCCATGCCATGATGTCGGACCCAGAAATATTGATTCTTGACGAACCCACTTCAGGTCTTGACCCCAACCAAATTGCAGAAATCAGAGATATTATTAAAAATATTGGTCAGGAAAAAACCATTATTTTTTCAACGCATATTCTGAGCGAAGCCGAAGCCACCTGCGACAGGATTGCAATTATTAATAATGGACGAATCGTTGCAAATGATACGACTACCAATCTCAAGTCGGATCTGGCACAGGACTCACATATCAGGATTTCATTGACCGGACCTTCTGAAGAAACGGCATTGGGTTTTCTGCAATCAATTGATCCTTATTTCTATATCGAGCCGGTTCATACTCTGGAGAGCGATACGGTCTCATTCATTATTAAGCACCATGGAAATAAAGATCTTCGTTCATTGATTTATCTGAAAATAAAAGAGACAGACTGGATCCTTTGTGAGATGGCAAAAGAGTCACTTGGGCTTGAGGAAATATTCCAAAGATTGACCATGGAGGACGCATGATAATGAACCCAATTTTAACAATTGCAGCTAAGGAATTTAAAGACTATTTTATTTCTCCAATTGCATATATCGTTACATCTCTTTTTTTGATAGTTACCGGTTGGTTTTTCTTTTCAACGTTTTTTATATACGGGCGGGCTGATTTAAGAGACTTTTTTTCTTTGCTTCCCATTGTTTTTTCATTTTTTATCCCTGCGATAACCATGAGGCTTTTCTCTGAGGAAAAAAATGTAGGATCCTACGAAACGCTTTTGACGATGCCAGTATCATTTCACCACATCGCAATAGGCAAGTTGTTGGCAGCCACCTTATTCACGGGGTCGATGCTGATACCAACCTTATCATATCCGATTTTTATTTCATTTCTTGGGCAATTGGATCCAGGGCCTGTCATCGGTGGGTACGTTGGTGCAATCCTGCTGGCTGGAGCCTATTGTGCCATGGGTATCTTTGCCTCATCTTTAACAAGGAATCAAATTATAGCTTTTATTATTGGCTGTGCGTTTTGTTTTACCCTGACTGTATTAGATAAAATGCTGTTTTTCATGCCTTCCAAAATCATTGCAGTAGTTGAATACATAGGGGCAAGCTCCCATTTCACAAACATTTCCAAGGGGATCATTGACACTCGGGATATCTTTTATTTTATCAGCGTGATTTTTCTTTTCACATTTTCAACACACATTGTGATGCATGAAAAAAATTAGGGAGTTGCCATGAATAATTCATCTAATAAACAAAAATATTTTAAATTTTTTCTATACGCTGTTGTTGTCATTCTGATGAACATCGTTGGTATTACAATGTTTTTCAGAATGGACCTCACCCAAAGCAGGATATATTCACTGTCTCCTGCGAGTAACGAAGTGGTATCCACCTTATCCGAGCCATTAAGTATTAAGGTCTTTTTTTCAAAGAATTTGCCTGCTCCCCATAATAATACGGAGCGTTATCTAAGGGATCTTCTGGAAGAATATGCTTCGAAAGGAGGTAAATATTTCAACTATAAATTTTATGATGTGAGTCCTGAGCAGGGTCTTGGCGGCAAAACAGATGAAAATCGGGATGCTGCAAGAGATTACGGCATACAGCCTGTCCAAATAAGGATTATCGAAAACGATGAAGTAAAGTTTAAAAATGCTTATATGGGACTGGTGCTTATCCATGGCGACTTAATTGAGAAACTTCCGGCTATCACCTCTGCGGATGGCCTTGAATATAAGCTGACAACAGCCATTCAAAAATTAAACAATAAAGTGAGTACCTATTTACGACTCAAAGACAAAGTAAATATCAGAATGTACCTCTCCTCGTCTTTGAATACCGTAGCCCCTCTGATCGGACTTGATCAGTTCACAGAGTTCGGAGCACAGGTAAAAAGTATTATAAAAGAAGTGAATGACAAAAATCTGGGAATCACTACATTTGAACATATTGATTTAAAAGAAAAATCCGAAATTGACAAAATTGCAAAAACACATGAATTGATGGCCCTATCATGGCCGGATATACATGAAAGCAGCCTTGCTGCCGGCAGTGGCCTTGCAGGTATTGTATTGGAATACAAAGAGCAGAACAGCACCATTCCTTTGATAAGTGCTATTGAACTCCCCATTATTGGAACCACCTATCAGGTAGCTCAACCGTCAGCATTGAAGGAAGAAATATCTGATGTCATTGAAAAAATGATCGGAATCAATAAAGACATTGGTTTTTTGGCAGACCATGGCACCCACCAATTGGTTCCTGACCGTTTCGCAATGATGCAGGGAAGGCCCGGAGGGGGGATGCAGGCGTTTAACCAGCTTTTATCCTCCCGGTATTCCATAAAAAATATCAATTTAAAGGAGAATGATATTCCGGATGGGATCAACTGTCTTGTTATCGCAAGACCAACCGAGCCATTTTCGGACTATGAGCTGTTCCAGATTGATCAGGCCTTGATGAGGGGGACCAACATTGCCTTTATCTCAGATTCATTCAACGAAATTATACCCCAGCAAGGCGGTTTCGGAGGGCCAAGGTGGGAACCCATTGATACGGGCCTCACAAAGTTGCTTTCCCATTACGGCGTGGACATCAAAAAAGCATACGTTTTAGACAAAAGCAGCTATAAACAACCCTTGTCAAGGAATCAGGGAGGGGGGGAGCAAGCCATCTATTTTGCCCCGGTGATTACGAACGAAGCAATCAATACTGATCCGGATTATATGGACAATATTAAGGGGCTGGTCGCCATGCAAATTTCACCTCTTGTACTAAATGAAGAACGAATTAAAAAGAACAACATTAAAGCCACACGGCTTTATTCTTCATCGGACAAGGCATGGCTCATGGAGGGCTCGATTAACCTCAACCCCATGTTTATATCCCCCCCCGCCAATGAAGCGGAGTTTTCATCATTTGATCTCGCTTATATGCTGGAAGGAAGTTTCACAAGCTATTTTAAGGGGAAAAAAATACCAGAGAAGAAAGCTGAGAATAAAGAATCCGAAGAAAAAATTGATGAACCGATTAACGCCCCTGAAAAAGAAAAAACAAAAGCATCTGCTCTACCCAAAGGCCTGGTTGCAGAAAACAGACTCATTGAAAGCTCGAAACCAGCGAAGCTGTTTATCATGGCAAGCTCACAAATGCTTCAGGATAATATGCTGGATCCGGAAGGAAGATCCACAAATGCGACCTTCTTGCTCAATATTATAGATTATTTAAATGGCGAGGAGAAAATTGCACAGATGAGAAGCAAACAGCAGACGCTTAATCCTATTGTACAGACCACTCCTTTTACCAAAGGTTTTATCAAATCATTCAATATCATGGCACTTCCAGCATTGGTTGTCGTTTTTGGCTTTGGCGTATTGATAAAAAGAAACCGCAGAAAGAAGACAATTGCAACACGATTTAAAAGCTAAAAGGATAACAACATGAAAAAAGAAAATATTATTCTGGCTGTAGTTATTGCGGCATTATCAATGTATCTTGCCACATTTAAAAAGGATCAAAGCAATTACGATCTGCCACCGGTTGAAGAAATCAAATCCGGCGAGATTACTGATATTGAAGTGATAAAAAATAAGCAAACGATCCTGATAAAGAAGCAAGGGGACGGCTGGGTGTTGACGGACAAGTCCTATCCGGCAGAAAACCTTAAAATTGATGACATGCTAAAATCAATTGAAGAAGTTCAGCTCACTGCGCTTGTATCAGAAAATAAAGATTTTTCCAGATATGAACTTGATGATGAAACCAGTATCCGGGTCCTGGCAAAACGTAATGATTCAGTGCTCAGGTCATTTGAAGTCGGGAAAACCGCACCAACCTACAATCATACTTTTGTAAAACTTTCAGAAGATACAAAGGTGTATGAGGCTAAAGGCGATTTCAGACCTCATTTTGAGAAGACGGTTGAACAGTTAAGGGATAAAACAGTGCTTCCTTTGAAAAGTGAAGATGTTGAAGAAATCCAACTGGTAAAAAATCAGGCAACGAAATCAATGCACCTCAAACAGGCTGCCTCTTCTAAAAGTGATGAAACGCAAAACGAGGGAGAAACCACGAGTTCACCGGCACCAGAGAAAACATGGGAAGACCAAAACGGTGAAACCGTTGAAAAAGATACTGTAGAAGACCTGCTTAATACCATTAAAGCACTCAAATGCTCGGAATACGCCGATACTGACAGCAAGGCTGCTTTCCAGAAAAAGCAGGTTTTATGTGAGATTCGTATCAAAGGTGAAGGGGATCTGGTTATCTATGAAATGGAAGATGATAAATATCCGGCGATTTCCAGTGGGAATAATTACCCATTTTACCTAAGTAAATTTGACGGAAGCAACCTTATGGAATCGACAGGGAAAATTTTAGGAATTAAAAAAGAAGAGGACAAGGTTGCTGAACCCCAAAAATAAACAATGGTTGAAACCTGTTTTATTCAAAGCAGCATACCAATGTTTTGCGCTTTTATTGATAGCGTCTTTCCTTGGATTTGGGTTTAATCTGATCAAAGATGATGGTCTGCCTCTACCAAAAGAGTGGTCTGAAAACCGGGTGTTGAACAAAAATGGTGCAGATATCAGCATACCTCTTGATGATGCAGAAAGACACCATAGAAGCAAAACTGCCTGGTTCCTTGATGCCCGGGATGCTGCCTCTTTTAGCCAAGGCCATATAAAAGGCGCAATCAATATCCCTTTTGAAGATGTTGATAATTATTTCTTTAAAGTTATTAAAACTGTCAGACGTGATAAATTGATTATTACCTACTGCGACGGCCAGTCGTGCAATCTAAGCCATGAACTGGCGTTATTCCTTTCAGAATTGGGATATAATAATGTAAGGGTTCTGGTGAATGGCTGGGAAAAGTGGCAGGAAGCGGGATTACCATTAGGAGTACCGGATTAACCATCGAATGAAAATGATGAAAACTGAAATCTATGAATCTGCCGGAATGAATCTGATTTACCACTGGGTTCGAATCATATTAGGTGTGGTTCTGGTTTATGCAAGCCTCGATAAAATAGCCTCCCCCGCTGAATTTGGGAAAGTTATTTACAATTATCAACTCTTGCCTGACCAATTAATCGGTATAATCGCAATCATTTTACCATGGACTGAATTCTTGGTAGGTATCTTCCTTATTTTTAAAATCTGGATACCGGGAACGGTTTTGTTGACCAATGGGATGTTTTTTGTTTTTACAGCAGCTATTATATCTGCCCTTATTAGGGGGATAGATATCGATTGCGGCTGTTTTTCCTCTTCAGCAGGTAATGGGGGCATAACCATATGGACGTTTCTAAGAGATTTGTCATTTATGGTTATGTCCCTATTTCTTCTGGTATCAGTTCTATTTAACGCCTCAAGCCCAAATATCTCAAAACGGGCCAATGGTCTCCGTGGCAAACAGTGACCATTGGTCCATTATCAGGAAAAAAATATTTAATGACTGTTACCAAACACATGCGAATGTGCCTGCCGGGAGATATCCATCTGACACCGATCCTTGAAAGAAAGCAATTGAAGCATTTGGAAAGATCCGTGTCGATAAAACCGGACAATGTAAGGTATGGGTTGAAACGGCTTATCCCAACGCCACATCTAAAATCATCATTACAGTAAAACCAATCATTGTTGCCATGGTCACGACGTCAATATTCTCATACTTGCGTTGGGATTCAGGGATCAACTCTTCCACCACAACAAAAATCATGGCCCCTGCGGCAAAACATAAGGCAAATGGCAGAATATTCTGCATTTTGATAACAAAGAGAGCTCCGACCACTCCGGCCATGGGCTCTACCATCCCGGACGCCTGCCCCAAAAGAAAACTTTTACCCTTTGACATGCCTTCCCTTCTAAGGGGCATGGATACAGCGGTACCTTCAGGAAAATTCTGTATACCGATACCAAGCGCCAGTGCGATGGCTCCGCCAAGTGTTGCTGACGGAAGATCTGCGGCAACAGCCCCAAACGCAACGCCAACGGCCAGACCTTCCGGGATGTTATGCAGGGTAATCGCAAGTACAAGCAGGGTGCTTCGCTGCCAGGAGGTCTTCACCCCTTCCGCATTTTTTACTTCCAGACCGGGATGAAGATGCGGCAGGAATTTGTCGATCAAACGCATGAAAATACCGCCGCTCATGAAACCGATTGCCGCACTGAGCCAGGGAATTTGCCCCAATTGTTCAGCCATTTCTATACCCGGCGATAAAAGAGACCAGAAACTTGCGGCAATCATAACCCCAGCGGCAAATCCAAGCATCGAGTCCATTAACTTTCTGTTTATGTCCCTTGTAAAAAAGACAAGAGCAGCCCCAGCGGCTGTTAACCCCCATGTAAAAAGTGTCGCAATAAAAGCCTGAGTGACAGGAGAGAATTGTTGAAAAAAGTCAGTCATTTTTATTCTCCTTTTTTTGTTTTAACGCAATGGGTTTTATGGCCCCGGACTGAAAAATAATTTTAGGTGTATGACGGTAAATCAAATTCGATTCATGCGGTCGCAGGACGCAATGTTTTAAAGGGTAAGGTCGTGTTTTTTGAGCTTGTTTCTCAGCGTGGTTCTTGTAATATTTAATATAGTGGCGGCTTCTGTTTTATTGCCTTTTGTCTGTTTCAATGTTTCTATGAGCGCTATTTTTTCAATATCGTCCAGACTTTTGCCGCCGCCGGATAACTGGGTTTGAATCGCATCCTCAGGTTCATAATCCTTAAGGATGTTTGGCGGCAGATCCTTTTCAGAAATATATTGTCCCATA